>Ga0197142_1001117_pt1 | contig 24833 bp, 19 predicted proteins | sample GBS60_MetaG_FD_148614 | JGI IMG/M metagenome (GOLD analysis project Ga0197142, IMG submission 148614) | Sediment microbial communities from Great Boiling Springs, Gerlach, Nevada, United States - GBS 60_MetaG | ecosystem: Environmental > Aquatic > Thermal springs > Hot (42-90C) > Sediment... | reverse complement strand
GTCGGTCGCACCCCGGATGTCGGTTTCCATCGTGTCACCGATCATGATCACCTCGTCGGTGCGGAGGCCGATCTTCTTGCGCGCCGCTCGCATCATAAACGGGTTCGGTTTTCCGACGTGGTAGGCCTTGCGGCCCGTGGCCGCCTCGAGCATGGCGACGACGGCGCCGCATCCCGGCCGCGGCCCAGCGTCGGTGGGGCACCAGGCGTCGGCGTTTGTCGAAATCAGGCCGGCGCCGTTGACGATCAGCCGATGGGCAATCTCCATCATCTCGAACGTGAGCACGCGACCTTCGCCGACGATGACATAGTCGGGCGATTCCCGGCTGACGGCGTAGCCGACCTCGTGGAGCGCCGCGAGCAGCCCACCCTCTCCGATCACATACGCGGTTCCCTGCGGCTTCTGCTGTTGGACGAACTCGGCCGTAGCGAGCGCGGACGTGTAAACGTGCTCCACCGAGGTTTCGATGCCGAACTTTCGAAGTTTGACCACCACATCGAGCGGCGTGTAGGCCGAATTGTTCGTCAGAAACAGATGAGGAATTCCCTCCTCCTGAAGATGCGCGACGAAGTCCGCTGCACCGGGGATCACCTCGGAGCCGCGATAGATAACACCATCCATGTCAATCAGGTAACCGTATCTCATATCCCTCTGAGAATGGCGTTCGGTGTTTTATTTGCTCTCAGTATACGGCCTGCGGATGAATGTGTCGTTTCAATTCAAGAAAAGTCCGCTCGTGTCCCGTTCGGGCGGCGGGCGGGCCGGCCGCTCTCGCTTGGGCGCTCGCACGGCGGGGCAAGCTTACTCGCGCGGCTCGACCAGCTCCACGATCCGGTCGGCGGCCACGTCAGTAAGCGTCTGCACCACACCGCTCGGCCAGCGGATTTCTACCGAAGCCGCCCTTGTCTCCGACCCCAAGCCGAAGTGGACGCGCCTGTCGCTTGAGGACATGAAGCCGACGCTCACCGTGACGTGGTTGTAAAGCGTTCGCCCGGAGGGCGTCGTCAGCTTGATTTTGGCGCCGATGGCGTCTCGATTGCTCCGCGTGCCGGTGAGCTTGAACACGAGCCAATGATTGCCGTTGTCGGCGGAATTCATGAGGATCCGCGGCCTTTCGTTGAGCGAGGTGACGACGATATCGAGGAAGCCGTCGTCGTTGAGGTCGGCAAAAGCGGAGCCGCGCTGGTAGCCGACCCGCAGGAAGTCCGGTCCCATCTCCCGGCTGACGTCGACGAAATACTTGCCGGCGACGTTCTCGAACATGGTGTCGTGCTGGGGGGAAAACGCCTCCAGATTGTCGACGTCGCCGTTGGCCGAATAGAGGTCCTTCCACCCGTCATTGTCATAGTCGATGAAGCCGTTGCTCCAGCCGGAACGTGAGCCGCTAAGGGTAAGAATCTTCGAGCCGGGTGAAACGTATTGAAACATTTTGCCGCGCTGGTTGCGGAACAGCGCCCAGATCTGCTTCATGAGGTTGTTGTAGAAGATATCCACCCAGCCGTCGTTGTCGTAGTCCTTGGCGTCGCAGCCCATGGCCGAAACGGTGGCGCCGGTGTCGTTGTACGCCACGCCGTAAAGCAGTCCGACCTCGCGAAAGGTGCCGTTGCCTTGATTCAGGTAAAGGAAATTCGGCTCGGTATCGTTGGCAATAAAGACATCCATCCAGCCGTCTTCGTTGAAGTCGGCGATGCCGATGCCCATCCCTTTTCCGAGCGGCCGGCCGAAGCCGGACGGCTCGGTTACGTCCTCGAAGCGCCCTCCTCCCAGGTTGCGATAGAGCCGGTGCGGAACGGCGACGTAGGTCTTCGGATGGCAGTACACCTCCACGCCTCGCGACGCGCAGCGCTTGTCGAGATCCGGTCGCCAGAGCGTGTAGTTCGACAGAACCAGGTCGAGCAGACCGTCGTTGTCGTAATCGAACCAGGCTCCCTGAACGCTCAGGGTGTCGGGAGGCTTCCGGTCCAGGCCCGAGCCGTCGGTGACGTCGGAGAACGTACCGTCGCCGTTGTTGCGGTAAAGGGTATTCTTGCCGGTGTTTGCGATGAACAGGTCCGTAAAGCCGTCGTTGTCGAAATCTCCCGCCGCCACTCCGTAGCTGTAATCCAGGTGCGCTCCCGTCAACCCGGCCGCCTCGGTCACGTCGGCGAAGGTCCCGTCCCCGCGATTCCGCAGCAGGCAATGATAAAACGACGGATCGTCTTTCTTCAGCTCGGGCAGCCGCGCGCCGTTGGTGAAATAAATGTCCATCTTTCCATCGTTGTCGTAATCGAGGATGGCGACGCCGCCGCACATCGGCTGGGGGAAATACTTGCGCCCGGTGAAGTGATTGTTGGTGATGTAGGAGAACGAGCTTTTTGGGGCGACGTCGGTGAAATGGGGACGCCGCCGCGGAGCCTCCTCCTGCCCAGCCGGGAGGGCCCACCGGAGGGCGCCGAGCACGACGACGAGGACGGCTACGCCCCCTAGGGCCCGTCGGCTGAGATCAGCGGTCCATCCGGCTTGCATCACTCCGGCGGCACCGCGCAAACGGGAACGAGCCATTGCTCCAGACCCGTGCGGCAGGCGCATTCGGCAGATTCCAGCGGCGCTCCCTTGAGCCGAGCCTCCGCACAGTCGAGATTCGGATCCCGTGAGCCGAGCAGGCGCGCCGTCTGAAGCATTCCGAGCGCCTGGCGGAACTGCTTGTTGCGTTCGAGCAACAGCCCGTGCACCAGGTAGGCGCGGTCCAGCTCCGGCCAGCGTGCCTGAACCTGGCGAACGATCTTGTGGGCTTCCGCGAAGCGGCCCATCAACCCCAGTATGACGGCTTTGGCGAGCGCCGGGCCGGGCTCCTGCGGGTTGGTTCGGATCGCCTGGTCAAGCAGAGCCAGTGCTTCCGAGTGGCGCTCGAGCCGGACCAGAAGCGGCAGGGCTCGCTCGATCACCGAAAGCTGAGTTGCCGACCGCAGCAGGCCTTCATCGAGGCGCTTCACCGCCTCCGACCGCCGCCCGGCGGCTTCGAGAATCGCGGCTTCCAGGAGCATGACATCACCGTTGGCCGCCTCATTCGGTATCTGGCGCAGGCATTCGAGCGCCGCCTCCGGTCCTTCGACATAGAACAGAGCGGTGGCCAGATGCAAGCGCGCCAGAGGGCGTTCCTCGACTGCGCGCTCGAGCATCTGCCGTGCGAGCCGGTGGTGCCCGGCGCTGAGCAGCACTTTGCCGGCATCCTCCCAGACGCGGGCCCCGGCGTTGAGTTCGAGCAAATGACGGAACTCCGCCAGGGCCTCCTCGGTGCGACCGTCGGCGAGCAGCAGGCTCGCCAGGTGGAGCTGGAGGTCTGGATGATCGGGATGATCGCGGGCTTCGCGCCGGAAGTGCTCGATAGCCCGTTGTCGCTGCCGTTTGACGTCGAGTGCGGCCACGCCGATGATGCCCACCCGCTTTCGCAGCACCGGACCGCCGGGTGGGCGCATCTTCCGGTATTTCTCCAGCCAGGCCTGCGCCTCCTCCTGACGCTCCAAAGCCATCAGAGCCCGGCCGAGGTGCAACACGAATTCCGGTTCATCGGGCGCCCGCGCCACCGCCTCCCGGAACAGCTTTTCCGCCCGATCCGGCTGATCCAGGGCGAGATAGGCCATGCCCATCAGATCGAGAACGCGAGCGTTTTCCGGGTCCAGGCGCCGCGCCGCTTCCAGGTCCGGCAGCGATTCGGCCATCTGTCCTGCCCGCTGGAGCATCCAGGCACGCGAGTAGCGGATGGGAAGCGAGTTCGGATCGAGACGGGCGGCTTCGGTCAAGTGCTGGAGTGAACGCTCCGGCTCCTCGTCCCAGAAGACCTGCGCATAAGCGTAGTGGCCCAGGGGATCATCCGGATGTTTCCTCAGATACCACTCCAGCTCCTGGCGCGCCTCCTCCCGGCGGTTCTGGGTGTATCCGCAAGCCCGAGCCCGGTCCCGGCGAGCGGCGTCGTCTTCGGGGCGCAGCCTCAGGTAGTCGTCATAGGCGGAGACGGCGTCATCATAATAGCCGCCGTCTTCGGCCGCGCGAGCCAGCAGGAGCACGATCTCAGCATCCTCAGGCGCGTGCCGGCGGGCCTGGGCCAGGTAGAAAACGGCCCGCATGTAGTCTTCCTGTGCGACACAGACTTTGCCCAACTCGACCAGTACTTCGAGGTTGGCCGGGCGCATCCGCAGCGCCGTTTCCAGGGCGCGCCGGGCACGGTCGTAGTTTCCGGCTCGGGCGGCGGCGCGGCCGAGCTGAAACAGGATCTCGAAGTCGCCGGGCGCCCGGCTGAGCGCCTGCTGAAAAACCCACTCGGCGCGCTCGTACTCGCCCATCCTTCCACAGGCGACTCCCAAAAGATAGAGGAGCCGCGGGTCCTCCCTGACTTGCCGCTCGGCGGTTTCAAGCGCCCTCCGCGCCTCAGACTTGCGCCCCGCCCAGTACAAGGCTTCGGCGCGCAACAGCATTACCACCGGATCCGCCTCCTTGACCCGGGCCAAAAATTCGAGCGCCTTAGCGCCGTGCCGTCGTTCGACGGCCAGTCTGGCCAACTGTACGTTGGCGTTCCGGTGGAAAGGATCTCGGCGCAGCAGCTTCGTGAAAAGGGCTTCCGCTTTCTCCGGCTGTCCGCAAATGAGGTAATGATTGCCGGCGTTGTTGAGTACGGCTAGGGAATCAGGCGCCTTGGCCAGGGCCGCCACGTAGTGCCGCTCCGCCTCGCTGCACTTGCCCTCCGCATCCAGGCGTGCCGCCTCCCGGAGATCCTGAGCGGCCACAGACAGCGGAAAGGCCGCGGGCGCCACCAGCACGAACAGGGCACCCGCGGCCTTTGCCGCAACGACAACCGGAACCGCTCTTCGGGAGCTAGAACTCCACACGAGCGCCCAGTTGGACGCGACGACCGTAGGTCAGATAGGCCTGGTTGGTGATCCGGCCGAAGTTCGCGTCATCGACGCTGGTAGATGGATCACCCCAGCTCATGTTGTTCAAAAAGTTGAAGGCGTCCGCCTTCAACTGGATCCTGAAGCGTTCGGCGATCCGGAACTCTTTTGCCGCCGCCGCGTTCATGGTGAAAACGCCGGGGCCGTAGAGTCCGGGGAAGCTCCAAGGATTCGTACGGGGCGTGAAGGCCGGCAGCCGCTTGAAGCCGGCCGTGTTGAACCAGCGCTCTGGTGTCGGGTTGGAGATCACCGGGTCTGTGCCGTCCCACAGCATTCCGCCGAAATAGAGGAGATTGCCCGAGCGCCAGAAGATGACGCTGGTCAGGCGCCAGCCGCCGGCCAGGGCATCGACGAGCCGCGGCGCATTGCTCATCCAGGCGCGCCCTCTGCCGAAAGGCAGGTCCCAGGTGGTGGCCAGGGTGAACCGCTGGCGGTAGTTGTTGGCATTTTGCCAGGTGAACTTGCGCTGGTAATTGTCAATGTCGTTGAAAAATCGCTGGTTACGCTCCACATGGTAGCTGTAACCCATCAGCAGAGAAATCCCGTGGCTGTAATTTTTTTGCACCTTGATTTGCAGAGCCTGGTACTTCATGGCGCCGCCCGGAAAACCGTCCACGACGGTGATGTTGCCGTAGTGCGGATAGGGCCTGGCCAAATCGAGAACACCAACCTCGCGTTGATAGCGCAAGGAACCGGGGAATTTCTCCACCGGCAAGAGCTCATAGAACGGATTGCGAATCACCGCGAGGGTCTGCTCCTTGTAGGTGTAATAAAGCTGCGGATCGACCTGGTTGATGTTGTAATCCGTCTCGAAGAGCTGGCTTGTCCGATTGAGGAAGTATGTCACATCCAGCAGCATCGAGAACGGCAACTGCCGCTGGAAGGAGACGTTAATGCGATCGCTGTTGCTTCGCTTGCGTTCCGGGTTGAAGAAGTACAGGGAATCGCCGAGCTTGGTGTAAATACCCAGGCGCTTTTCGTAAGCGGGCATGATCGGATAGGTCGGCGGGAAGGGATTCCGCAGATCCATCTGGGGGACGCCCAGAATGGCTGGTGGCGCGCCGGTAAAATTGCTGAAACCGTACAATGGAAAACCGCTGAGCTGATCGTGACCGGCATTCGTGGTCCAAGGGGTGACATAACGCCCGTAGGCGGCGCGCAGGACAGTCTTTTCGTTGATTCGATACGCGGCTCCGATTCGCGGCGACAGCGTGCCCCAGCCGCCGTCCCAGGCGCCCGGATTCTTCTCGTCCGCAAAACGAAACGCGCCGGTCATCTTCCAGGTTCCTCGATAGAAGCGCTGGACCTCGGCGGGCATGCGCACATTCTGCAATTCAGGAATCGGCGCCTCCAGGTCGAGGGCCCGGGTCAGGCGGTACTTCTCATCCTCGAACGGCGATTCCCACTCGTAGCGCAAGCCCAGGTTCAACGTGAGGTCGCGATTGACCTTCCAGTCGTCGTTCACGTATAGGCCGTAGAAGCGCCGGTTGACCTTGGGTTTGATGTTAACCGGAAAGCCGGTGGCTCCGCTGTCCCAGAAATTGCCGTTAGAGCCCCAGCCGGCGGCCTGCGTCGGAGCGATGGCCCCCAGAAGAAAGGTGGCGTAAGCATCGCCTGAAAGCAGAAGATTGGGGTTGACGTAGGTGTCCGCCGTGGGCTGCGGGTCGAAGCCGAAGCCGGGGTTCACCAGCAGCAGGAGGCTGTCGGTCGTGTTCCGACGGACATCGACTCCCGTCTTCCAGTAATGGGACCCCCGCTGCTGGGCGAGTTTCGTGCTGAACTCCCAGGCATGTGGCGTCTCGTGCCAGTAGCCTCCCCCAGGGCCCATGTGGGTGCACGGCCAGGTGTTCGGAGTGCAGACGCTCATTCGCGGAATCAGCCGCGGAATCGACGGATCGGCGAAAACCACCTTGTAGAAGTCCGTGTTCGGAAACACCCCTTCCCAGGACCACTCTCGGGAGAACTGCGTCCTGAAGTTCGACCTGTCCCGGAAGCTGTGATATCCGCCGTGCACATTCAGGATCGACGTCGGGCTCACGGTGTACGTCGCATCGCCTGCAAACGAGGTCATGTCGTAATCGGCGCCGCGGTCGGACATGTAGATCGGAGAGCCGGTCGGATTGCCGACCACCTGCACCGGCGTGCGCGTGAGGCTGAAGCGGCCGTAGACGCGCCAGCGGTCGTTGATGACATAATCCGTGCGGTTCGAGAAGTTCTTGTAGGGGTACTTGATCGGCGTCGAGACGACGTAATTGTTGGTCCCCAGAGCGTCGATTCCCGGTCGATTCGGTTTCCAAAGCGCCGCGAGATAGCGGGCGGCCACCGGATCGATGCGAGCCGCGGGAATGATGTTACCGGGGAAGGGGGCGCGCGTCACCTTCCCCTCGGGGGATGTGCGCGTGCTCCAGGGATCGTAGATCGGCCGCAGCCTGCCATCGTCGGTAAAGGTCTGCGAGAAGTTGCCCGCTCGCTGCAAGTCGGTGGGGACGGTGTTGTAGAGCGCCGCAGGCTCGACTTTGTTCCAGGCCTCGAACCCGGCGAAATTGAACAACTTGTTCTTGACGATCGGATTGCTGAAGGTGAAGCCGAACATGTTGTTCCGCGTCCGGTTTTCGGTCCGGTAGACGCGATTTTCGAGCGCGTTCCAGTACGGGCGCGCCCCTTGATAGAACGCCGTGCCGTGGTAGTCGTTCGTGCCGGATTTCATCACCAGGCTGATGGCCGATCCGGAGCTGTGCCCGTACTCGGCATCCACGGCGTTTTGCAGGACGGTAACTTCCTGCACCATGTCCGGCGAAGGAACCCAACCCGTCTTGACGCTGATGCCCGACGGAGAGCCGTCGACTTGCAGATCGTTGGTAAACTGCCCGCTGCCTCCGATGCGCATGTTGTTGGAGGCCCAGGTGTCGTAAGGGTTGTCCTCTCCCCAACCCGTGTGCTGCACGGACGGGTCGAGCTGAGCCAGCAGGAACGGATTCCGATAGATTTGCGGCAGCGTTTGCGTCAGCCGCTGGTCCACCGTGGTCTCCAGCTTGGCCGTGTTCAACTGGAGGGAGACCGCCTCGGCCACCACCGAGATCGACTCCCTCACCTCACCGGGCTGCAAGGTGGCGTCGACGGTCAGGTCTGCGCGGGAGGAGACGTTGATCGACTCCAGAACAAACTTCGTGAAGCCGGGCTGTTCAACGGTGAGATTGTAGTTGCCCGGCTCGACCAGATCAAAGAGGTACCGGCCGGTTTCGTTGGTCTGTCGGACGACTTCCACGCCCGTGCGGTTGTTGATGAGAGTCACTTTGGCGCCGGGAACGGCGGCGCCGCTTGAATCCGTGACGAGTCCCTGAACGCGCCCGCGGTATTCTTGCGCGAAAGCGACGTGGGTTACCAGAGAAACAAAAACGAGCAAGGTGGAACTGTTTCGGAGCAGCCGCGAGAGAAATGCAGTCATTAGAATTCCTTTTTTCGTTTTATTCTCGCCGGTCCTGGCGCGGTCGCGCCTCGTGCCGGCCCCCCAATTTTACAGGAGCGTGTCGGATGTTTGCAAGCAGCGGCCCGCGCTTGTTCCCCTCAGCCCAGCCGGATCACCAGCTTGCCCACCCCATCGGCATAGGCCTCAAGCAGCTCGAAGCCCCGCTGGACCTCTTCAAGCGGAAGGATGTGCGTCAGCATCGGCCGGAAGAGTTCGGGCTTTTCGCGCAACAGCCCGACGGCCGCCTCCGACTCGTGGTTGGAGCGGCGCACGTTGTAAAAGCCGAGCTCCTTGCGGCGCATCACGTGGAAATCCAGGGTCACCACCGGCTCGTAGGGGATACCGATGACGACGACCCGGCCGGCGTTGCGCGCCACATGCAGACAGTCGTTGAGCGAGCTGCCGCGCGTGGCGCAGTCGATCGCCAGATCCACGCCCCGGCCACGGGTCTCCGAGGCCAGCACCTTGCGCGGAGGCTCCGTGCCGGGGTCGAGGGCCGCGTCGGCGCCGAGCCGGAGCGCCAGCTCGCGCCGCGCCGCCACCGGCTCGACCACCCACACCCGGGCCGCGCCGGCCAGCTTGAGCGCCGCCACCGTCAGCAGGCCGATCGGGCCGGCGCCGAAAACCGCCGCCGTTTCTCCAAACTGCACCGCGGCGAACTTCATCGCATGCAGCACGACCGCCAGCGGTTCAAACAGCGTACCCTCATCAAACGTCAAATTCGGCGGCAAGGGCAGCAGGTTCCGCGCCGGCAGGGCAACGTAGTCGCGCAAGAACCCGGGATCGCCCGGTTGACTCAAGAAGCGCAGATTTCGGCAGACGTTGTGCCGACCCGAGAGACAGAACTCGCAGTGGTAACAATAGATGGCGGGCTCGAGCAGCACCCGGTCGCCGGGACTGAAGCCGGAGACTCCGGCGCCGCATTGGACCACCTCGCCGGCCGGCTCGTGGCCCAGAACCATGGGAAACTCCGCCGGCTGGTCGCCCACGGCGCCGACGGAGAAGTTGTGAAGGTCGGAGCCGCACACGCCCACCGATCGCACCCGGACCAGCACCTCGCCCGGCCCGGGCTCCGGCGGCAATGCGTCCCCGAGCACGAAGCGGCGGGGAGCCACCAGTTGCGCGACCCGCATCCCCGGATCGCCTGCCTACTTCTTGAACAGGCTGTCGAAGGCGGCCCGGGCGTCCTCGGGTGTGCGGGGCGCCAGGTTGGTCACCACGGGCGAGGCGGCGCTGGTGGTGTTGCGCGCCACCGTCACCCGCGGGCTGAACCACTCGCAGTTGTTCGCCTTGTCCTTGGCCCCGATTCGCTCGCGGATCGGCTTCAGGCACTGCATCCGGGCCGACGGCTCAAAGTAGGCGCACTGTTTGCAACAATGCAAAGCCACGCCGCAGCGGGGACAGTTGCCCGAAAAGTCGAAACTTTCCGGCAGCGTGACCGCGCAGTTGTAGCACCGGGGCGCCACCACCGTTTGCACCATCCGCGGCAGGCGCGGACCGGTGACATCGAGGGGCAGCTTCGCACGCGGCTTGCGCTCCTCTCGCGCCCGGTATTCGGTTTCAGAGTCTTCCATATAGCCGCGATGTCTGTATTTGCGGTCCCCCATCGGGTGTGTCTCCTGGCAAAAAATGAGCGCCGATCCCCAGCGCTCGGCATTCACCGGCAAGTTGTGGAGAAAGCCGGCGTTGTTTCATGGTGAGCGGAGTTGAGCCCGGCGGGCGCCCACCTCGGGCGGCATCTGGCATCTCAAGCCCGAGCCCCGTGTTCCAAAGGCCGGTCCTTAGCCGCGATCGGTCAACGGAGGGAACCAGAGCTTTGCTGCGGGGATGCCGTTGTCGCTCGGTTCGACGTCGTGGACCCCGACGACTGCTCTAAACTTCTGTTTACCACGAATCCGGCGGGAAGTCCACCAAAATCGGCAGCGCCCTCACCTTCCATTCTACACCCGCAAGCCAAGCCCGACTCCGCCTCTCTTATTGAATCCATCGGCTGATTGTCCGAAAGACAACACGCTTGGCTGAGTCCGCCCGAGCCAGGGGCGAGTAGTAGTAGGAGAGCCGCGCCGTGATCTCTACCGGCTCTCCGCCGGCCGCCGGAAACCGGAAGCGCTCGATACGCCGCTCCTCTGCCTTGAGCCGGCTGTCGGAGACGACCGCCGCCGCCCGAAAGAACGCCTCGTGCTCCAACTCGATCGGTTTGCCGTCGCGATCGGCCACGAGGCGCCGATAGCGCCGTGTTTCGGTGAAGGTCTGCCCTCGGCGCGGCGCGGCACTCACCTCCAGAATCAGCTCCCGCAGGGGCGATCCCGTCGGCATGGCGTGGCCGGCTCCGATGTTGACGAGCTCGACCTCAACCTCAATCGCATCCGGCTTTCGCTGCGCGGCCAGCACCATGCGCACGGCCTGATTGAGTTGATTGACCGAAGCGCTGCCGGGCATCTCGTGAAGATTGATCTGCGCCCCGGCGACGGCCTGCACCCGGGGATCGACTACGTCGCCGGCCACCCGGCTCATGTGACAGGACTGGCACGATCGCCCCTGCCGCCCGTAACGGCTCTGTCTCCACTCCTGGTAGGTGCCGATCAGATTCAGTCCGGCGGCGTTGCGGTATTGGTGACATGGAGCACAGATGGCGGCGCTCCGGTGCACCTCCGCATACTCGGTCCCGTGCACGATAGCCTGCGTCGCCTTGCTCGGCCCGGTCTTCACCAGCGAGTAGGCGACCACGGGCGTCGGGTTGGGGCCGCGGAAGCGAACCCGGCGCACCGAGTGGCACCAGTCGCAGGTGACGCCCTCGCGGCCCACTTTCTGCCGGAGGCTGAAGTCGCGCAGATGCACGGCCAGGGGCGAGTGGCACGACAAGCACAGCGGGCGCGCCGGCTCGCCAAAATCCCGTTGCGCCTCTCTGAGGGCCTCTTCAAACAGCCGGTCCTCCGCCGCCGCCGCATGCGCCGAGCGCTTCCAGCTCTCGTAAATGGCGCGATGGCAACTGCCGCAGACCTCAGCGCTGCTGATCACCTCGAGCTCGGTCGCAGCCCGGCCGACGATTGCCGCGACGAACAATAGCCCGATCCACCCTGGTCTCACCCGCCCCGCTTGCAGCACATCTGCCGCCATGGGCCGACCTCCCAATCTTGATGTCGAAGTCCTAATTTATTATGGTCCGACATCCGTGCCCGGCCGACCCCAGAAACGACTCGGCCGCGCTGTGCCGGCGCCGGCTCAGTTTCGCCTTGGCGCCCGCAACCAGCTTCCGGCCGCGGCGACCAGCCCTCCGAGCGCCGCAAGCAAAGTGTTAAAGAACTCCTCCGAGCTGCGAAACCCGTAGGGCGTCAGGAAGAACCCGTAGATGAAGACGGCCACTGCGGTGATTGTCCAGATGCGGAACAGGATCTGGATTCGCCCGCTATAGGCGAGCGCGAGGCTCAGCATCCCAAAGAGCCCGCCGAAAAACAGCCAGCGGGACAGCGCCGGACCCTCCCACCAAGGCAGCATGGGAAGCTCGAGCCGGGTGTTGGGGCTGAACCAGCCGATGGCGCCGAGGCCGAAGATGAACAGCGAGAAGAACAAATGGTAAAGATAGCTGAACAGCCGCATGAGCGCTCCAAGCATGGCCGCGGGCCTCCTGCCGGCACCTTCGGCGGAAGCTGTCATTGTAACAGGGACGGCCCGGCGCACTCGGGCACGCGGCTCGCAGTGTTGCGGATTAAAATATGAAGTGGGGTCCGCCCACTGGGCTTCGCTCGGCCGGCGAGCGCGTGGAGACGGATTCCGGAATTGAGCGTGGGCGCTATGAGCGACCTGTCAGGCCTCAGTCCGCGAGCCGCGGAGATTCTGAAATCGATCGTCGAGACCTATATCCAAACGGGTCGCCCGGTTGCCTCCCGCTCCATTTCGCGCCTGCGCAAGCACCGGCTGAGTCCGGCGTCGATCCGCAACGTCATGGCCGATCTGGCCGAGGAAGGATATCTGTCGCAGCCCCACACCTCGGCCGGACGCGTCCCGACCGAAAAGGCCTTCCGGCTCTTTGTCCGCTCTCTGAGCGCCTGTAAAGTTTTGGAGTCCGAAGTGGAGGCCCTGCGCCGCGAGCTGAGCCAGGCGGACACTGTCTCGGACCGCATGGAGCGGTCCTCGCACATTCTGGTGGAGAAGACGCGCGGTATCGGCATCACCGCCGCCATTCCCACTGCCGCGCAGACGCTGGATCAGGTCGAGTTGCTGGCGTTGGCCGACCGTCGCGTGCTGATGATCGTGGTCACGCGCGACCGGATGGTGCACAGCCGCGTGGTGACGCTTGACGAAACGGTCACCCAGGACGAGCTCAACTCCATCCGCAACTATATCAATCTCAACTTCAGCGGCTGCGTCCTGTCTGAGGTGCGCACCCGGCTTCGGATTCGCCTGGAGGAGGCCAGCGCCGCCTACGACGCCATCCTCCGCAAGCTCATCCTGCTTTATGACAAGGGGCTGTTGGACATGGGTCTGGCGCCGGAAGTCCATCTGGAGGGCGCAGCCAACCTGGTGAGCGCCGAACTGCACCTGACGCGAGAACGGCTCCGCGAGCTGTTCCTGGCGCTCGAGGAAAAGCGGCGCGTGCTGCAACTTCTGGATCGGTTCCTCGAAGGCCCCGAGGGGGAGCTCGCCGTTCAGGTCGGCCTCGGGGAGGCCCACCCCAGCATGAAGGAGCTCTCTCTGATCGGGATCACGATCGCGCTGGCGGGTGGGCTTAACGCCAAGATCGCCGTCATCGGTCCGATGCGCATGAACTATCCCAAGGTGATGTCGGCCGTCGTGCATGTCGGACAAGCTTTCCAGAGTGTCAGCGCCTGAAGCGGCTAACGGCGCCGGCCGACGGCGCAAAAACGTTCTTCCGAGTGTAACCACCGTGAGCCAAGACAACGAGATGTTGAACGCGAGTTCGGAACCGGGCGTCCCGCCTGTTTGCGAGACGGCTCCGCCGGCCGGTGAGAACGCCCCGGCCCCGGAAGCGGTTGATCAGGTGAGCATCGATGATCTGGCGGCGCAGCTTGAGGCGGTCAGCCTCGAGCGGGACCGGCTGGCGGGAGAAAACGAGGAGCTCAAGAACCGACTCCTCCGCCGCCAGGCCGATTTTGAGAACTTCCGCCGCCGCGTCGAGCGGGAACGGGCCGAGCTGGCTGAGTTTGCCGGCATGGAGACCATCCGGGCCCTGCTGCCGATCCTGGACGATTTCGAGCGGGCGCTTCGCGCCACGCCGGCGCTCGACGGACCGGCCGCCGAATACGCCCGCGGCGTCGAGATCATCTACCAGCGGTTCTTTGAGACGCTCCGGAAGCTGGGGCTTGAGCCGATCGAGAGCGCGGGCCGGCCGTTCGACCCGAACATCCATCACGCCGTCGAGACGGTGAGCTCCGCCGATACCGAGGAGCCGATTGTCGTCGAGGAGTATCAGAGGGGGTACAATTTTAAGGGAAAACCGTTGCGGCCCGCGATGGTGAAAGTGGCCGTCAAACCGTCCTAGATCTTTTCAAGACCCGACACGCCCGGTGACGAAGCGCGACTACTACGAGATTCTCGGCGTCGACCGAAACGTCGATGAGCAGGGCCTCAAAAGCGCCTACCGTAAACTGGCGCTCAAGTATCACCCCGACCGCAACCCGGGCGACAAGGAGGCCGAGGAAAAGTTCAAGGAGGCGGCGGAAGCCTACAGCGTCTTGAGCGATCCGCAGAAGCGCGCAGCCTACGACCGCTACGGTCACGCCGGTCTCCAGGGGGGCGGCTTCACCGGTTTCGACCCCTCGGTCTTCACCGACTTCAGCGACATTCTCGGCGACCTGTTCGGTTTCGGCGATCTGTTCGGAGCCACCCGCCGCGAGCGCCGGCGACCGGTTCGCGGCGAAGACGTGCGCTACGACCTCGAGATCGACTTCGAGGATGCCCTGCGCGGCAAGACGGTCGACATTCAAGTGCCGCAACTGATCGTCTGCGAGCGTTGCCACGGCTCCGGCGCCGAACCGAGGGACGGCACCGCCACGTGCTCGGCCTGCCGCGGGCGCGGCGAACTGGTCTACCAGCAGGGCTTCCTGTCCATCCGCCGCACCTGCACCCAATGCGGCGGCGCGGGCCGCGTCGTCCGCCGCCCGTGTGTGGAGTGCCGCGGTGCGGGCCAGAAGCGCATCGAGCGGAGACTCCGCGTCAACGTACCGCCGGGCGTCGACAACGGTACGCGCGTGCGGCTGGCCGGCGAGGGCGCCCCCGGCGCCAACGGCGGCCCTCCGGGCGATCTCTATGTCTTCCTGAGGGTCAAGGAGCACCCTGTCTTCAAACGGCAGGGCAACGACCTCTACTGCGTCCTCCCGCTCAATGTCGCCCAGGCGGCGCTCGGCGACAAGGTGGACCTGCTTACCTTCGACGGACTCAAAGCGATCGAGATCCCCCCGGGGACGCAGCATGGCGACCGGATTCGTTTGCGCGGCCTGGGCGTACCCGATCTCAACGGGCGGGGCCGCGGCGACCTCTTTGTGGAGATCGAGGTCCGTGTGCCGACCGAACTCACTCGCGAACAGCGCAGGCTCTTTGAGCAGCTCCGCGATCTCCTGCCGGCCGAAAACGCGCCGAAGGAGAAGAGCCTGCTGGAAAAGGTCAAGGATTACTTCAACTAGCCTGCGCCGTCACGGCTTGCGCCCGACGGCGATGAGCGAAGTCGGCTCCCAGGGCAGAAATCGATCGATTCGCCGCCACAGCCAGACCATGCGGTCAAACAGCCAAAGCCCCCAAGGGCTGATTGTCCGGCGCTTGAGCAGCCGGCCCGCCACCCACCAGCCGGGCCGCGAAATGCGGTTGAACTCCAGCAACCCTTCGAGCCGGAATCCCGCCCGCTCCAACTTTTCGGTAAGCTCCGGCCGACTATAGCGCCGGAAGTGACCGAGGGCTTCATCCAGCGTGCCGTAGATGGCCGGGTCGTTTGGAACCAGCAGGATCGCCCGCCCGCCGGGCGCGAGCGCGGCGTGCAGATTGCGCAGCGCGCCCAGGTCGTCCTCGACGTGCTCGATGACGTTCAGACAGACCACCGTATCAACCCGGCCGACCAGCACCTCGAAGTCCTCCGCCCGCTCCAGGTCCACTCGCCGGATCTCGAGATTGGGCCGGTGCCGGAGCCGCATGCTGAGCCGCGCCAGGTGCTCGGCATCGATGTCGGTGGCGATGTAGAGTTTTCGCCTGGGGGCCAGATGCCGGCTCAGATTCCCGATGCCGGCGCCGATCTCCAGCACCCTCTCGCCCAGATAGGGCCGAATCGTGTCCGCCATCCACCGGTTGAACCGCGGGGCGCTGGTGAAGGCGTGCAGAGTCGCCGCACCGGCGTCTTTGTAAATGTCGCTCGACAACCAGCAGCGCAAAATCACCCAGAGCGCGGCCAACGCATCCGCGATTCCGATCTTCTTGCCTTCCTCGTAGGTTCGACCGTGATAGCTGATCGGGGTTTCATAGATCCGGGCCTGGCGTTTCGCCAGCTTGATCGTCAGCTCCGGTTCGATCCCGAAGCCGTCACTGGCGAGGGGGATGCTCTTGAGCAATGCGGTGCGGCACGCCTTGTAGCAGGTCCACACGTCGGTCAGGTTCAAGTCGGCCGCCAGGTTGCACGCCGTGGTCAGGACCCGGTTGGCCAGCCAGTGCCAGAAATAAAGCACGCGGCGCTCGCCGGCGACCAGGAAGCGCGAGCCGTACACGGCGTCGGCCTTGCCTTCGACGAGGAGAGTGAGCAGCTTGACGTAGTCACCGGGGTCGTACTCCAGGTCGGCGTCCTGGATGAGGCAGAACTCGCCCTGCGCCTCTTCAAGAGCGGTTCGGATGGCCGCCCCCTTGCCGCGATTGCGATCGTGGCGAATCAATCGGATCCGCCCCGGCCAACGGGTCAGTGCCTCCTCGGCGGCCTCCGCCGAGCCGTCCGTTGAGCCGTCGTCGACGATAATGACTTCGCGATCCAAGCCGTCAGGCAGGGGCGCCGCGAAGACACGCTCCAGGATGGGGAGAAGGTACTCCTCTTCGTTGTAGACGGGAACGAGAATCGACACCAGCCGCCTCATCAAAGGATCGACTTTGGCCATTGTACAGGGCTGTGGCGCCGCGCCTGAGCTGTGAACGGCTCAGCGCGGCGTAAGGATCTGCCCGCGAATGATCTGATAGGCCTCCAGCTTGCCGTCGATGCCTTCGCCGGCGCGGACGAACACGCGAGCGTTGACCTCCAGCATCGAGGCATCCGCCGGCGCCCCGTCGAACGTGTAGCGGGTGTCTTCGCGCAGGCGCAACGTCTTCTTGCCCTCCGCCCTGGTCTTGAGCACCAGGTGGTCCGGCCCGGCCTGGAGCACCACACCGGCAAAGGTGAGCCGGCCGCGCGGGAAGATGTGATCGAGCAAGTGACGCTGGGCGTTCAGGGCGCGCCGGTATTCGGTGGGGAGATCCACCCGAATCGAGGCCAGCACGTAGACGGTCACGGCTCGACACTGGCCCGGCTCGCCCCGCCGGTCTACGATCGCCTCGATGATATTGCCGGCGCGAACCTCCTCGACCGGGATCCTCTTGCCGTCGCGAACGAAATAGGTGTCCGCATCGAAACGGCAACCGATCACCTGGCGCGTCCGGCTGCTCAAGTGAAAACTGCCCGCCGGGTCCCACTGGAGCAGCTCGCCGCGTACGATCGCCATCGGCGGACCCTCCTGAGCGAACAGCACGCCTGCGGCGAAAGCGGCGGCCAGAGCAAGCATCGGATCACCCCTTCATCCGCCAGTATAGCCCCGGCAACGCCGCTTATCCGAAGATATTCTTTTGTTGAGCGTGAAGGGCGCATCGTTTCGCCGGCGGTGGCACCAGCTCCGGGCGCGGCTGCGCGCCCTAGCGGCCGGTCGCCTCCGTGTAGGTTCAACCGCCTACCGGCGCCGCCTGCAAGAGGAAATCCGACATTATGAGGGCCTCTTGCCGGAGGCCGCGGCCGCGGCGCTCATGGAGCCGGCGCCGCCCGTCTGGGAGGAGCTCCAGCGCCGCGCCGCCGGCTTGATTCGAGACCGGACCGGCATGGATCTGATCGGCAACGTGGCCGCGCGGCTTAACGAGCGCACCGGAGCCCGCATGGTATCGCTCGGCTCCGGCGCCGGCGGTCTCGAGCTGGCGGTGGCGCGCCAGAGCCCGACAGCCGAGATCCTGTGTCTGGACATCAATCCGGCGGCGCTCGAGCGGGGCCGACGGGCGGCGGCCGCCGAAGGCCTGCCGCTCGCCTTCAAAGAGGCCGATTTGAACCGCGTCGAGCTCGAGCCCGCCGCCTTCGATGTCGTCTTTTGTCACGCCTCGCTCCATCACGTGCTGGAGCTCGAGCGCCTGCTCGGGCAAATCGCCCGCGCGCTCCGTCCCGGCGGAGTCCTCATCGCCGTCGATGTGATCACCCGCAACGGTTACAGGATGTGGCCGGAAACCAAACGCGTGGCGGCGGCCGTCTTCGCCACGCTGCCCGATCGTTACCGGCTGAATCATACCGCCTACCTGCCGGAAAAGCGCGTGGATGTCCGCATCTGGGACGGAGACACACGTTCGGCGGGCATGGAGTGCCTCCGCTCGGAGGCCGTTCTGCCCCTGCTTCGCCGCCACTTCCAGACGGTCTGGTTCGTGCCGTATTTCTCCCTGTGCCGGCGTTTCTTCGACACCATGTACGGACCCAACTACGATCTGGCACGCCCACTGGATCGCGCCATCCTGGAGTGGATCTGGCAGCTCGACTGCCACCTGTTAACCACAGGCCGCTTGCCGCCGGAGACCTTCTTCGGCGTTTTCCGCAACCGGGACGGCTGATTCGAGACGGGGCAAACCCGGGGCGAACGTACACTGAAGGTATGGCCGCGCTGTTGCTGGCGCTGGCGCTGTTGGGCGGCCCAGCCGAGGAGGTGAGCCTGTCGGCGATTCTCGACCGTGTGGCCGAGGAGGCCGAGGCGTTCCTCAACCTGGCGCCGAGGATCATCGGTACGGAAACCTGGCACCAGCGGGTGGTCAAGCCGGCCAGGCGTCTGCGCCTTCGCGTCGGCGCCGCCGCCCGCCAGCGGCCTGCACCTCGAATCGAGGAGCGTCGGATCGTCTCCGAATACGGCTTCGGTCAATTCAAAGACTCCCCGGGGACCCTCCACGAGATGCGCACCGTCGTCTCCGTCGACGGCCGGCCGGTGGCCGGACAGGCCGAAGCCCGCCAAAGCCTTGCTCTCGGCATTACCTCCGACGATGATCGACTCAAGCGGCGGATCCTGAGCCGCTTCCAAAGGTACGGGCTCGCCGCCGCAGCCGTCGACTTCGGCCAGCTCGTGCTGATGTTCACGCGGCGCGAGCTGGGCTCCTATGAGTTTGAGATCTCGGGAGAGCGTTGGATCGGCTCGCACCGGGCTCTGGTTCTGGCCTACCGGCAACGTCATGGGGAGGCCGCTTTCACGATCTTCGAAGGCAACCGCGCGCACCGGGCGCCGCTCCGGGGCGAGCTTTGGGTCCGCCGGGGGGATCTCCTCCCCTTGCGGATATCGCTTTCGGCGACTCTTCAGGATCGCACGCACGAGATCGAACATCGCGCCAGTGTCGAGTATTTTCCCAGCGCATACGGGCTGGTGTTGCCGGCCTCCGTTCACTACCAGAAGCTGGCCGACGGCGAGGTGGTCGTCGAACATCTGGCAACCTACTCGGCGTACCGGATGTTCAAGGCGGACACGGAGATACGCTTTGAAACCACACCCGAGGAGGATGCGCCGTGACAGGCGAGCTCACCGGGCGGCGAACCGGTGGGCGGGCTGGACGGTCGGCGCGCTCGGCGGTGGGTATGAAATTCAGAATGACGTTTTCGAGCAAGGTGACTGTGCTACAATTTTTGGTAGACTGGAGGCTGGGCCAGTCGGTATTTTAAGCAACCGACGGCGAGAGTCGGGCGTCAATGGAAGCGAGAAGGAGTGTCGCCTCGTCGCTCGTCGGGGTGATGTCACCATGTCGGAGCGGTCGATCAGTCAGCATCCGGAACCGGATTCCAAGCTAATGCGTGAAAAGAGGGGTACGCCTGAGCTTCTCGCCCTCCCGCAGGAAAAGCCTTGGTTCCTTGGCTTCCTCGCCAATCTGAAAGACTACTTTTTCCCGCCCAAGGAGCCACCGCTCGTGATCACTTCGCGGCCCGCTTCCCCGAACGAGTTGGGTTCCGGCGCCTTCATCTATTCACCCAAACTGGAGCCGGAAGCGGCGGGCGGGACGGCAGGGCAACGGCCGGGTTCGGCCTTCCAGCCCGGGGTCGTCGTCGACAGCGACCATTTGGCGCGGTTGGCGCAAACCGGTATCGAGGTCCCTTGGTACGTCGAGTTTTACGAGAACGTCCGCGATTACTTCTTCCCCCCGAAGCTGCCGCCCCTCGAGGTGACCTCCAAGCCGGTCCAGGTCAAGAGCATCTGGGGCTTCTCCTCCGGTTATCAGAAGCGGGCGGGATTGATCACGGCGAGCTTGCACGTCGGCGCGGTAGCCATCCTGTTCCTGCTCGGCTCAAGCCACATCATCAAGGAGGAGCCCAAGGTCGCCGTGACGCTGATTGCTCCCGACGTCGACATCGCGCCGTACGTGCCCAAAGTGCCCAAGCCGAAGCAGATGGGTGGTGGTGGCGGCGGTGGTGACCGGTCTCCGACCCCTCCAAGCAAGGGGCAATTGCCGAGGGCCGACATCCGGCAATTCGTCCCGCCGGCGGCGGTGGTCTACAATCCCGCCCCGAAGCTGGTGATGGAGCCCACCATCGTCGTGCCTCCCGAGGTGCCGCTCCCCAAGGTCAACATCAACGCTTGGGGCGACCCCCTGGCGAAGATCGGACCCCCGTCGAGCGGCCCGGGATCGGGCGGCGGCATCGGCACCGGCTCGGGCGGCGGGGTGGGTTCCGGCCGAGGTCCCGGTTTCGGGCCGGGTGAGGGCGGCGGCGTCGGCGGCGGCGTGTATCGGATAGGCGGCGGCGTGACCGCTCCGACCCTCATCCACAAGGTCGAACCCGAATACTCCGAAGAGGCCCGGAAAGCGAAGTTCCAGGGCACGGTCGTCCTGTATGTCGTCGTGGACGAGAAAGGAATGCCCCGGGATATCCGGGTCGTCAAACCGCTGGGACTCGGGCTGGACGAAAAGGCGGTGGAAGCCGTCGAGAAATGGCGTTTCCGGCCAGGTTATCTCAACGGCAGGGCGGTGGCGGTGGCGGCCACGGTCGAGGTCAATTTCCGCCTGCTCTGAGGTGGCTCACTCCGGGCTGATCGAGCGCAAATAGTCGTAGCTGTAGATCCCGGTGTTGTGTCCGTCGCTCCAGCGGATCCGCAAAGCGTAGTTGCCCACCGGTTCCACCTCGACGATGCGTAGCGCCGGCTGAAACATGGGGAACGGCGAAGATTGCGGCGCGGTGCCGTGCGTCCCGCTACAGGAGGCGCAAGGACAGCGATCGCGCAAATACTTCAGATCGTAATGGCTGCGCCGGCCGTCGCCCCACTCGATGGTAATTCCTTTGGAGCGAGACACCGCAACGTGACGAGGATCGTTTGGCCCGCCCATCACTGCACTCGTTCGATATCGCGCACCCCGGAGATGCGGCGCATGGCGGAGGCCACGCGCTGATACTGCTTTTTGTCCCGAATCTCGATGGTCATCTCAATGACGGCGCTGCCGTCGCCCCGTTTGTGGTCGGCGCGCGCCTCCAGACTCCGAATGTTGCTGTTCTCTTTGAAAAGCACCGATGTGAGCTGGTTGAGCATGCCCGGGCGGTCCTCGGCGTAAACCATGAGCTTGACCCCGAAGGTCTCATCCGACTTGCGGGCCCATTCGACCTCGATGCGCCGTTCGGCCTCGTACATGAGGTTTTGCACGTTGGGGCAGGTGGTTGTATGGACTGCCACGCCCTTGCCCCGCGTGATGTAGCCGACGATCGGCTCTCCCCGGATCGGGTTGCAGCATTTCGATAGGTAAATCATCAGGTCGTTCATTCCCCGGACAGTGACCACCACATCGCCGGGCGCCTTCTCCCCGGGAGGGTGCGCAGCAGGCACCGCCGGTTTGGCCTCCGCCGGTTCGGCGGCAAATTGGCCCGGGACCAGTTTCTGGAGAACCTGCCGCGCTGAGTATCTCCCATAGCCCAGCGCGGCGTATAGGTCCTCAATCCTGCCGCAGCCGTACTCGGCGGCCACGCGTTCGAAGTCCGCCCGGCTCACGCGCCCCAGGTTCACCCCGAGGCGCCTGGCCTCCTTCTCGAAATACCTCTGTCCGATCTCGACGGCCTTCTCGTGCTCGGCGGCCCTGATGACCTGTCGGATCTTGTTCCGGGCCCGGGAGGTTTTCACCAGGGCCAGCCAGTCCCGGCTGGGCATGTGTCCGGGCTGGGTCAGGATCTCGACCACATCGCCGTTTCTGAGGTTGTAACGCAGGGGAACGATCCGGCCGTTCACCTTGGCCCCGACGCAGGTGTGGCCCACATCGCTATGAATGGCGTAAGCAAAATCGATCGGCGTGGCGCCCCGTGGCAAAGCGATGACCTTGCCCTTGGGAGTAAAGCAGTAGACCTCCTCCGGGTACAGGTCCACCTTGAGAGTGGACATGAAATCGCCCGGGTCGCGCATCTCGCGCTGCCACTCGACAAGCTGCCGCAACCAGGCGATCTGATGCTCATCCGGCCCGCTCCCCTTGACGCCCTCCTTGTATTTCCAGTGGGCGGCGATTCCCTCCTCCGCAATGCGGTGCATCTCCTCGGTGCGGATCTGAACCTCGAAAGGGTGTCCGCCGGGCCCGATCACCGAGGTGTGCAGCGACTGGTAGCGGTTGGGCCGGGGCAGCGCGATGAAGTCCTTGATCCGGCCGGGGATCGGGTGCCATTCATTGTGGATGAAACCGAGCGCCGCGTAGCAGTTCTTCACCGAATCGGTGATGACCCGCACCGCCAACAGGTCGTAGACCTGATCCAAGGGAATCTTGCGCTGCTTCATCTTGCGATAGACCGAATAGGCGCCCTTGACTCGGCCCTCGACCCTTGCGGGAATGCCCTCGGCGGCGAGCCGGGCTTCGACATGCCGCCGAATCTGGTCCAGAAACTCTTCGGTCGCCGGGCGGTTGGATTCGATCTCGCGGGTGATTTCCGCGTATGCCTCCGGCTCGAGGTACTGAAACGCCAGATCTTCCAGCTCGCCGCGAATCCGGCCCATGCCCAGACGGTTGGCGATCGGAGCGTAGATCTCTAGCGTTTCAAGGGCGATGCGCTCCTGCTCCTCCCGTGTCAGGTGGCCTAAAGTCTGCATGTTGTGCAGCCGATCCGCCAGCTTGACCAGAATCACCCGGATGTCGCTGACCATCGCCAGCAACATCTTCCGGAGGCTCTCCGCCTGGCGTTGCTGGGGCGAGTAAAAGTCGATGGCGCTCAACTTGGTGACGCCGTCCACACAGCGGGCGACCTCTTCGCCGAACTCCCGTTTCAGCTCCTCGAGCGTGACCGCTGTGTCCTCGAGCACATCATGCAGGAGCGCAGTTTGGAGGCCGACGAGATCCATCCGCAGATCGGCCAGAATGAGCGCGACCGACAGGGGATGAACGAGGTAAGGTTCGCCCGATCGTCTCTCTTGTTTGGCGTGAAGCCGTGCGGCGAACTCATAAGCCTTTCGGAGCGGGGCGGGACCCTCCTGGGGGCGGTTGGCGCAGAATTTCTCCTCAAGCTCCTGGTAAAGCTTCGCAATCCGCTCCGGCACAGGGAACCCCGTCGGACTCGTCGGGGCTTCTTCCGGAGCGCTTGAGGACATCCCTGCCACTAGATTAGCGCTAACGACGGGCGAAGTACCAGCAGAAGGATCCGACAGCCTGGCCCCCACCTGTGCGGCGGGGGCCAGATCCGCGGCAGAGAGGAGGAGGTGAAGGCTACTCGGTCAAGCCGAGCTGCGCCTGGCTTCGAGCGGCTTTGATGCGCTTGGTCGCCATCGTCTTGTCGACCCAGTTGTCCGCCGTCTCGACGTCCTTATCGTAGGCCTCTTTCGTGTCTTGCAGGTCGGCCCGCTCACGGTAGAGCAGGTTGAGATAGGCCATCGCGTCGTCGTACTCCGGATCGAGCTCCACCGCCCGCTGGAGGTTCTTGATACCCTCCTCGATCAGCGCCATGTTCTCGCTCTTGAGCTTTTCGCGCACCTTTCTGTCCTTGAGCGGGCCGGGGTCCTCGGGCCTCATGCCGAGCTCGGCTCGCGCAGCCATCCGCTTCTGGAAGGAGCGCGTCCAGGCGATCACCCCCAGCGTGTAGTAGGCCTCCTTGTTGTCCGGGTGGGCGGCAATGAGCTTGCGGAACCACTCCTCGGCTTCATCAAACTTCTTCTGGTGAAAGTAAAGATTGGCGATTGAGGCCAGCGCCACGCTGTTGTTCGGATCCATCTCGAGCACGCGCAGGAACTCTTCGTGAGCCTGCTGCGCCATGCGGAGATTGTCCGGGGATTCGGCACCCGGAATGTACTGGCTCATGTAGGCCGTCGCCAGGTACAGCCGGGCGGTCGGAAACTGCGGGTCGAGCTCGACGGCCTTCTTGAAAAATTCGACGGCGTCCGGATACTGAGCGTTCTTATACGCCTGGACGCCTTTATTGAGGTTGTCCCTGGCGCGCAGCTTCGTACAGCCGCTTGCGCTGAACAGGAGCACACCGACGGCGACAGATACGACAGCGAGGCTCGAATATCGTTGCATAGATCACTCCCGGCCGGCCAGGAATCCGCGGGCGCCCGCGATCGCCTCTATTGGCCGGCCTCCACTTTCGCGGTCATCAAACCGACTTTGTCGATGCCGGCGCCCTTGGCGATGTCGATCACACGAGCTACGACCTGAAACTCGAGTTCGGGGTCGCCCTTGACGAACACCACGCGCTCGGCGCGCGTCTTGAAGATCTCTTCCAGGCGCGGACCGAGCCGGTTCTCATCCGTGGGCTCTTGATTGATCAGCATGGACTGATCCCGATTCACCGAAATCACCACAGTGCGCTGGTCGGCCGCCGACATCTTCTGGTCCGGGGGCGCCGGCTGCGGAATCAATGCCTCCAAGCCTTTCGGCGTCAGCGGCGTAATCACCATGAAGATGATCAGCAACACCAGGAGCACGTCGATGAATGGAACCACGTTGGGCTCCACCATCACTCCCTTGCTGGTGCCAACTTGCATTCCCATAGCGTCTGTTCTCCTTGGCCTCCGGACGGCTACAGTTCGCCCTCTATCGCTCCGCGGCCGCCGATTCGCTCCGTGAGCAACCCTACGTTGTCCACGCCGGCGGCGCGAACGTTATCGACCACCTCGACCACCCGCTCGTACCGCGCCCGCGCGTCACACTTCAGATAGGCGGTTCGATCCATCGTACCCGCAAGCATGTCGCGAACCTTCTGCGTCAGGTCGGCCGGCTCGATCGGGGTGGTCCCCAGAAAAACGCGTCCGTCAGAT
>Ga0197142_1001115_pt1 | contig 24853 bp, 20 predicted proteins | sample GBS60_MetaG_FD_148614 | JGI IMG/M metagenome (GOLD analysis project Ga0197142, IMG submission 148614) | Sediment microbial communities from Great Boiling Springs, Gerlach, Nevada, United States - GBS 60_MetaG | ecosystem: Environmental > Aquatic > Thermal springs > Hot (42-90C) > Sediment... | reverse complement strand
GTAACATTTTAGCCGAATGTAGATGCCCTTGGAGGGACCTGCTTGTCAGGTCCGGTGTTTGCCTCTCCCCTGGCGGGAGAGGCCGGCTCCAGCGAAGCGAAGCCGGGTGAGGGGGGGCGGTGGCCCAAGGGACCTGGATTCCTGCTTGCGCAGGAATGACACATCGGCTTTCTTCATTCGGCTAACGTGTTACAAATAAACAACGTAGATTTTTTGCTCTCCTTGGGACACTCGCAGTGCTAGCAAAAGCCCTAACCAATGAGCATTCCATAAGTTATGGCCAAAAAATCCAAGGGTTACTTCATACGGCTAAATAGTTCCATTCGCCCGAAGAAGATTCTTACTTCGGGAGCAAGTTGTGTTTTCTCAAAGCTATCTTATGGATCGTCGCAAATCGTATAGACAGCCAACATCCCTGTTTTCAGCCACTTTGGGTGTCCGTTGGTTTTGGGAACATCAATAGAATCCATCATCGAAAACGGTACTCCGCCAGAGGGTTATAAGGAAGTCGGCTATAAGCAGACGGGCCAGGCAAATTATCCTTCGGAGGGAGACTGTTGTTCGGGTTCTGCCTTTTGGCGGATTTGACCGGCCAAGATGCTGGCTGGGCCCAGCAACTGGGCGGCCAATCGTGCCCCCGGCGAAAGGATCTGACCGACCAACAGGGCCAACAACTCCTGTCGGGTCGGCATCTTGCTGACCTCTTTTACCTGTTCGGGGGTTAAGCGTTTGCCCTCCATGCAGCCACCACGCAGTTCCAGCTTCTCGTACTGTTTTTGTTCTGCGAGGCGGAAGACCTCTTTGGCCAGACTGACAATATCCTCACCCCCCCAACAGATGGCAGACGGCCCGGTCAATCCTTCAAACATCGGCGCCAGCGGCGTGCCCATCAATGCACGCCGGGCCAGACTATTCTTGACTACCATCAGCGAGATCTTCTTTTCCCGAAGTTCCTGACGCAGTTGGGTTGTAGTTACCCCATTAAGCCGGGATACATTCACCAACACGGCGGCATCTACGCCGGCCAACCGACGCCGTAAATCCTCCGTTATTAAATTCTTCACATATTTACTCATCGCAATTTCCTACCCATCGGGAAACCATCGTTTGGGATTCGGATGATCGAACCCTTTCGGGGCAGGGGCCCATCGTCCGAGGGAAACCGCCACCCTATCCGCAAACCCATGGGGTTGCTATCTTCCCGCTTCGCCTCACCGGGGCTTTCGGATAACCTCGTACTGATCTTCGCAAATCGTAGAGGCAGCCAAAATCCCTTGTTTTCAGCCATCTTGGGTGTCTCTTGTGGTTTTGCGAACATCCATAGTTTGACTGTATCCACCCGACCCCGCCCCTACGACTTGTAGGGGCTAAAATCGGTCCGAACACCACAGATTCTGGTCATTGGTCCCAGTGGATCCCCTCAAGATAATACTACAACGCTACGTTGCCATTTTGTTACCACCAGGAGGTGCGTTCGTTGCTATCACCTTGATGTATGGTGGTTTTTCGGGTAACTTAGCGCTGTAGAATTAGCACTATAGCGCCAAGTCGCCAATTTGCGACTACCGGTTGATATGCTCCGCGGCTATCACCTCAACGTATAATGGGTTTCACGTAACTGAGCGCTGTAGTATTAGGCGGCCTGCACCCGCACACTTGGACTCATCGTGGCCGAAATGGCAATACTTTTAATGTATTGGCCGCGTACTGCGAGCGGCTTGATCGACTGCACATAGTCGATAAAGGTTTTGATATTTTCTACCAGTTTTTGGGCGTCGAAACTCAACTTACCAACCACTGCATGAACGACTCCACCGGCGTCGTTGCGGAATTCCACCTTGCCGGCTTTGTACTCACGGACTACCCGTCCAACATCCATGGTAACCGTGCCCGCCCGTGGAGAAGGCATTAGCCCCCGGGGACCGAGGATCTTGCCCAACGGCCCTACCACCCCCATCATATCCGGAGTGGCGATGCAGACATCGAAGTCAGTCCACCCGGCTTTGATTTTTTCGGCCAGTTCGGCGCCTCCGACTTCATCGGCCCCGGCAGAGCGGGCCTCATCCACTTTATCTCCTTTGGCAAATACCACCACTCGAAGGGTTTTCCCGATCCCGTGGGGCAGGACAATCGAACCGCGCACAGTTTGATCTGCCTGCCGGGGATCGATCCCCAACCGAATGGCAATCTCGACCGACTGGTCAAACTTGGTGGTGTTAAACTGCTTCAATAAGGCCACGGCCTCGGGCAAAGGCAACGCTCGTTTGCCCGGTGCCTTGGCCAACATCGCTTGCATGCGTTTGGATCGTTTCACCATGGCCTGCTTTCGGTGCGAAACGGGTCCAGGAAGGTTACTCTCGGATTTCCAAGCCCATACTCCGGGCGGTTCCTTCGATCATGCGGCGTGCGTGCTCCAGGTCCCGGGCATTCAGGTCCCGTGCTTTTAGCCGACATATCTCCTCAATCTGCGCCCTGGTGACAAACCCCACCTTTTCTTTATTCGGGACCCCGGAACCTTTGGCAATTCCGGCGGCTTTTTTCAAAAGAGCTGCTGCCGGGGGGCTTTTGGTAACAAACTCAAAACTCCGGTCATTATACACCCGGACCACCACCGGGATCGGCATCCCGACATCGTTCTTGGTCCGTTCGTTGAATTGCTGGACAAATTGGCCCAGATTGATGCCAAACCGACCTAAGGAAGTCCCCACAGGAGTCGCCTGCCCGCCAGGTACTTGAAATTTCACTTCTCCTATCAGTTGTTTCGCCATGGTCGCTTTACATCCCTTAGTAGGTGGCAGTTTTTCCTCTTTTCGATCCCCTATTTAGCTTCGCACAACCAAAAGACACACACCTGGATGAAATCCAGAAACTTGAACGTCTCTACCATTTGCGAAGATCATCACGCTTTAGCCGAATGAAGGGAGTAATGTCTCACTGCCAGCGGCAGCAGCAGTCCAGGCTGCTTTGTGCCTGCTAGGGGTGTTCCTCCTGGGTAAGCGGGAACTCCAGGATACTTTCTTGGACTGCCGCTTTTGCGGGAAGGACACCCCTGGCCCGGCTTTGGCTTCTTCTGCCGTGCCTTGCCCGCAGACAAGCGGGAAAAACCCACCATTCGGCTAACATGTTACCGGACCCGAAAAATCGGCCCACCGAACCAACCCGATCTAGACTTTTTCCAGTTGCCAGTATTCAAATTCGACCGGAGTGGTTCGGTTGAAGATGCTAATCATTACGGTTACACGACCATTGGCTTCATCAATGGAAGAGACTTCCCCTTCAAAGTTTTCGAACGTGCCTTCCGTGATTTTGACCCGATCACCGACTCGAAATCCGATTTTCAATTTCGGGAGTTCGCCGGGACGTTCTTCTTTTTTGGCCAAAATGCGGTTCACTTCGTGCGGCGGCAGTGGACTAGGCCGGCCCACCGCTCCGGTAAAATCCCCAATCCCCGGCGTCTCCCGCACCAAAAACCAGGTATCGTCGTTCAATTCCATTTGGATCACCAGATAGCCGGGGTAAAGTTTTCGGCTGATGATCCGCTTTTTACCCCCTTTAAACTCAGTAACCTTTTCGGTGGGGATGATGATCTCGCCGAAGTAATGATCTAAACCGGCAATGGCCGCCCGACGGAGTAGGCCCTCACGAATCGACTCTTCCCGGTTGGTTTGGACTTTAAGGATATACCATTCCATTTGATCTGATTTCGGAGGCTTTTCTTGGGCCGGGGGCGGAGGCGTGGACACGGGGGGTGTTGTTTCGGCCACATAGCGGGACTGTTCATCTATCGGCGGCAGAGGTACCTCCGGCAAGCGAATGTCGGGGCCTAGAAGTACTTCCGTCTGAACGCCCCCCACTGGCATGGGTTCGGAGCTTTCAGGCGGCGCCCCCTTTTCTATTGCTACCGGTTCCTTCGCGGCCAGTGAGGTCAGTTCAGGCTCAGCGGCTGCCGCTTCGGACTCTGAGGCGGTCAGTTTAGACTCAAAAACTACCGGTTCAGACTCACAGGGCAGTTCAGACCCGATGCCCAAGGCGGAGTCTGGGGAGGATGCCGGGGCGTTTGCCGTAACTTTTTCGACTTCGGCTTCGAGTTTTTCTGAAGGGTCCACAGGAGAATCCACTCCCAATTCCTTTGCAACCCCCGAAGCCGACGGAGGGAACTTTTCGGCCAGGAGGGGAGGAAGCCAGGGGCCAGTCCAAGACCCTGCTTCCTCGGTTCCAGCAGGAACGGCCTGCCCAGCCGAGGTATCCCCCATCGGCGCGGCTTCAGGGGGTGAAGCTGCGCCTAGAGCAGCCCGATCTTCTGGCGGCGAAGAACCTTCCTGCGGATGGGAAGCCGCCGAAGGCCAAAATGGTTGCTCGCTCACCCTTGTGCCCTCTGACACTACAGCCTGCCTGAGACCGCCTGCTGAAACACCCAGCCCGCAGAGAACACTGGACCGAAAATCCAGGTGTCTCTGGTTTCGACGGTCGCCGAAACACCTAACCCACTCCTATCAGCCCCCGGACCAGATCCACCTCCCGCACACGCTTTTCTATTTTGACTGTTTTGACTGTATCCACCCGGCCAGGCTACCACTCTCTATAGGGGCAAACTTGCTTGGGACTCCACGGATTGTGGCAATCGCTCCCGGGGGATACAGTCAAGCTATAACACTTTTAACGTCTGAAACATCCAGGTCCAAAAGGCGTCAAATACCAACAAGACCCCGGCCAACACGACCATCGTGATTAAAACCACAATAGAACTCCGGATCAATTCGGTTCGGGTAGGCCAGGAAACTTTATTCATTTCGGCTTCCACGGCGATTAAAAAGTCGGCAAACCGCGGCAAGTTCACGATCCGGTAGGCGATCCAAAATCCTACTAAAGCTAAAATCCCTGGCACCACATACGCCGTCGTCGTCTTCATCCCTAAGGTCTGATTCAATCGCCAACATCCGAAGGCCACCGCTACCACCAAACCGGCAAAGGTGAGTTGGCGGATAATCCGGCCTTGGGTTCGCTTATAAATACTGGTGCGGAATAATTCCCGGAAAAAATCCTTCACGGTCTTTCATCCGTCCTACGGGTCTTGAAAGCCACAGCCATCGACTGCCCTGGGGAAAGCCATGGGTGGAGAATGGAAACATTCCGAAATGCCCCAGACCTGAGCAGAGATATGATCTTTTGCTTTTTAGGGGTTATCGGACGGCGGCCTTACTTCCCGCCGACCTCCTGGCTCAAGCAGGGGCGGGGGGACTCGAACTCCCAACCGCCGGTTTTGGAGACCGGTGCTCTACCAATTGAGCTACACCCCTGCATGGGAAGAACCCATCGGCCAACCCTCGCAGGCCACAGTATCCTCCATTTCCCTTTCGTAAAGGTCCTGTTCCTCAAACTGGAAATCAAACCGCCCAATCCCGACAAAAGCAGGGGAAAAACCAGCGGTTTGCCCACCGTCGAACCGAAGGAATTGGTCCACCCGGACAGCGCGATGAAGTCCTTACTTTGCAATAAGTTATGGCAAAGACCGGTGTTTTCGTTTACCGTTTAAGGTCCTTGGATCAACCGAGGAAGCTATTTGACGATTTTTGTTACCACACCTGAGCCGACCGTTCGGCCTCCTTCGCGGATAGCAAACCGAAGGCCTTCTTCCATGGCGATCGGATAAATCAGTTCCACGCCGATGCGGACGTTATCGCCAGGCATGCACATTTCTACACCACCCAGCAGGTTGATCGTTCCGGTTACGTCGGTGGTTCGGAAGTAAAACTGCGGCCGGTAGCCGCTGAAAAACGGCGTGTGCCGACCGCCTTCCTCCTTGGAAAGTACGTACACTTCCGCTTCGAAGACCGTATGAGGGGTAATGGAGCCTGGTTTGGCCAACACCTGGCCACGCTCTACCTCGTCTTTGCGGACACCTCGAAGCAGGCAGCCGACGTTATCCCCCGCCTGCCCAACGTCCAACGTCTTATTGAACATTTCAACCCCGGTTATCACCGTTCGGCGGGGCTCACTGGAAAACCCCACGATCTCGACTTCGTCACCCACGCGAACGGCGCCTTGTTCGATCCGGCCCGTGGCCACCGTCCCACGACCTTCGATACTGAAGATGTCTTCGATGGCCATCAAGAAAGGCTTGTCGATCAGCCGAACCGGCTGGGGGATGTACTCATCAACGGCTTTAAGCAATTCGTCAATACACTTGATGGCATTCGGATCTTCCGGATGCTCCGCTGCCAGCAAGGCAGAACCCCGAACAATCGGAATCTCATCCCCAGGAAAACCGTATTTGCTGAGCAGTTCCCGAAGCTCTAATTCGACCAGCTCTAGCAGTTCTGGATCGTCCACCAAATCCACTTTGTTCAAAAAGACCACTATTGCCGGCACGTTCACCTGCCGGGCCAACAAGATGTGTTCCCGTGTCTGGGGCATCGGTCCATCGGCCGCCGAAACCACCAGAATCGCCCCGTCCATCTGCGCAGCGCCGGTGATCATGTTCTTGATGTAGTCGGCGTGCCCCGGGCAGTCGATATGGGCGTAGTGGCGTCTTTCGGTTTCATACTCCACATGCGCCACCGCAATGGTAACCGTCTTCGTGGCATCGCGAACGGTCCCGCCTTTAGCAATTTCGGCATACGCCTTGAACTTGGCCATCCCTCGTCGGCTTTGTACCGCTAGGATAGCTTCTGTCAACTTCGTCTTGCCGTGGTCAATGTGCCCAATCGTACCGACATTGACATGAGGTTTAGTCCGTTGAAATACTTCCTTGGCCATTCTTGCTCCCTGTGCTCACATAAAAAGGTTTCTGATACACCTAGTCCCTTAGACCCTCTTTTCCGATGTGTAACTATTTAGCCGTATGAAGTAACCCTGGAATTTTCGCCATAACTTATGCAATCCTCATTCGTTAGGGGTTTTGCCAGCGCCCCACGGAGAGCAAAAGACCTAACTTGTTTATTTATAGGTTAGTTATAGAAAGGTTATGGCAGTTGTACTACATTCGGCTAACTAGTTACTCCGATGATTGTTTAGTCCACGAGCATTCGCCCTGAACGATTCCAACCCAGAGCTGCTGATGGGACTTGAACCCATGCCCTCGTCCTTACCAAGGACGCGCTCTACCGACTGAGCTACAGCAGCCCACCGGGTATGCGCTCCTCCCCAGCCGAAACAACAAAATCTTCGAAATCTTCGAAAATTCCCAAACTGCCTCGGCGCCAGCCATCCAGAGCAAGCGGGTGAAGGGAATCGAACCCTCGTCTCCAGCTTGGAAGGCTGTGGCTCTACCATTGAGCTACACCCGCACACGCAGAGAAACACTCCAAAAACTGCCCTGGAAAGGACTGACTCCCTGCCCTGTCGACTTCAGTACAACCTGGAGGGTGCAGGATTCGAACCTGCGAAGGCTGAGCCACCAGATTTACAGTCTGGCCCCTTTGACCGCTCGGGAAACCCTCCGTATGGGTCAGGTTGGGCCGGCTTCGAGAGAAACACCCTCCGGGCCGTGCCCCTCCATTCCGGCGCCTCCCGGACAAGCTAGCGGAGGGACTCGAACCCACAACCTGCTGATTACAAATCAGCTGCTCTACCAGTTGAGCTACGCTAGCCTATCCAGCCAAATGCAAGAACTCTTTAATATACCTCTCCTTCTTACCTCCTACAAGCCGGGTTGCAAAGAAACTCCCCTCCCATCCACCACCAGGGATTCAAAAAAAATATTATTACCTCTCGGCAGCCTTTTTCAAGGCCTAGCCTAAGAAATCCTGGGCCCATAGTTGGTTCTGCTGGTTTTTCTGGATTTTATCTATATATCGTGCTTTTCCTATATTATTAATCCGGGCTTTAGAGCCAGTCACTTTACCCCCTTGAAAATGTTGTATATATCCATTCTTTAGAGGGGATTTTGGACCTATCCCCGAGTTCATTTAAGCGGAACAGGAAAAAGGCTTCGCTTCTGCCCCCACAAAAGAGGGTTATGTTCTGCTCCAAAGAGGTTGTCTTCCGAGCTGACCCATCAGTTATGGACCTACCCGAAGGCCTTCAAGCTGTCCCGTCTGCTTTTTTAAACCCCTCCGAGAGACGCTCACCGAGCAACCCGTCCGGAATCCCCGGTACCCCGGCAAACCTCGAATCCCCCGAACACAATGGTATTTGGGTAATGCAGAACTCTTGGGAAGCCACTGGGGCAGCCCTTACAGCGGCCGATGTGAAGACAGACTCTGGGAGACTTATCCAGGGGTTATAAGCACCCTAAATAAGCCCACAAAATGATGAAAGCGTTTGAACTACTGGCACCCTCGAAAACGAAGGTATTTTGCCCAGGTGGGGACTTTCGCAATTATGAGCATCGCAACACTTTAGCCGAATGGAGCAACCTGCCTCTCCCACCGTGGGAGAGGCAGGCCAGCCGTTCCGGCTGGCCGGGTGAAGGGGATTTGGGGCAAAAGGCGTCTGGATTCCTTGCTTCCGCAGGAATGACACTTTCGTCCCCCTTCATCCGGCTAAAAGATTACTGAGCATCTATATTTAGCCCCACGTCTTCCGCTTTAGCCCCCAGATTTTGTGGAGCTACAAAAGACCCAAGCCAGCTAGGGGTACCCAATCATGGGGCCAGCCATCACCTGAAGGGGCTATTGTTGAAGGGCCCCTTCCAAACTTGCAGGGGCAGAAGGTTTAGCGGGCCTAAGGGAAGCTGCCTGCTCAGGAAACAATAGGGCTGTGGCTACAGGGAGGAATTCTTTCGCAAAAGCCAGAGCAGGGCTGTCTGCCACCGATTCGCCCGGAGCGGAACGGGCAATAAAATAGACCTTGTTCAGAGGAGTCCGGCCTCCGTATTTTAGCCGGGGCCATTCCGGGGCCTCCCACTGGCCGGTGGCATTCCAGGCCCAAAAGACCCGCAAAAGTTGGCTTCCAGTAGGATCTTCTTTCAGAAAGGTAGCGGTGCGGAATTCTCCTTTGGTGTTTCCGAACGAAATATCATAAGGTTGGATTTTGTCTTCGATGCGAAATCCAGAACTGACGTAACAGGCATCCGGCGTGTGGACCGCCACCGAGCGGGAAGGCCCGCAGATCATATAGACACTGACGACTTCCTGGGTATGAGGATTCCGGTAGGTTCTGGATATATCCCCCACCGCCCCGGCAGCCTCTCGTTCCCGGGGATCCATCTCTGTGATCTCTTGAACCTCCCAATCTCCTATCCGAATGGGCACCTTCTGAAGGGCAGCGGCAAATGCCTCCAGTTGTTCCGAAGTGCTAGGGCCCCATCGGTCGGTCAGAAAACCTTGCACAATCGTGGTCAAGATGATCAATACAGCACCGACTGCAGTGGGGAGTACCACGGGCAAATGGGTTCTCATCGAGTCCCCTCTTTCCGGAACTATTTAGCCGTATGCAGTAGCCCTGGGATTTTTTTGCCATAACTTATGGAATGCTCATTAGTTCGGGCTTTTGCTAGCACCGCGAGCACCCCAAGGAGAGCAAAAAACCGAACTGGCTTATTTATAAAGGGTTATGGCAGATTTACTACATTCGGGAACCTCTGAACAATTCAACGTGGACAAAATGGAAGTATTTCAGGAGAATTTTCCGAAAACCCCATAGATCGAGCTGCTGTCAATGCTAGCATACAATCCACTGGGGGTAGCTTGGGCAACCTCAGAGGCCGACAACATAATCAAAAGACCACCTAGTTCACTATATTTTCAGGATTTTTCAGAGTTTCCTTATTTATAAAGGGTTATGGCAGATTTACTACATTCGGCTAAGTTGACTGTATCCACCGGAAGTCATTACCACAATCTGTGGGGTTCGAGCCGATTTTACCCCCTACCAGTTGTAGGGGCCTGGCCGGGTGGATACAGTCAAACTAAATAGTTACACCAGTGTTTCATCTTCCGGCCCCTTTTTCTTTTTCCCGGTTTGCCGGTCGGAGCCAGACGGTTTTAAGGAATCCACATCCCGGCTGCGGGGCCCCCCTATCAAAAGCGGAGCCAGCCGATATCCCACCCTCCTTTAGGTTGCCGACCGCGTACTTTCCTCCGGATGTGGATAGTAAGAGCGGTAAGAATAGTAGTAACTACTACCATACCGTCGGCTGCCGACCCCGTTGACCACCGCTCCTAGCAAGGGGATATTCATGGAGCGGATGCGTTCGCAGGCTTCAAAGACATAGGGGACTCGGCTGACATCCCGCAAGACGGATAGCAAGACGCCGTCGGCATATCGGCCCAGAAGCAGGGCATCCGAATCCGTCAGCACCGGGCCGGAGTCGATCAGGATAAAGTCGAATCCTTCGCGTAGTTTGGCGAAGTCTTCACGGAGTTCGTCGTTGACCAGGGCCTGGATGGCACTGATATCCCAGCGGCCCGCAGGCAGGAGCCATACGCCCGGTACCCGGGTGGGCCGAATCACATCTTCCAATTGGGCTTCGTTGCGCAGCACTTCGCACAAGCCGGGCGTGGGGGATAGATCGAAAATCTGATGCGCATTAGGTCGGCGGAGGTCCCCGTCCACAAGCAGGGTGAAACGTCCGGAACGACCCAAGCTGGCGGCCAATTGAGTAGCCACCGTCGTTTTACCTTCCCGAGCTAAGGCACTGGTGATCAAGGTCACTTTGATTCCATCCATACTGGCCTGATAAAGCAAGGCAGTACGAATGTTGTCGATCGAGTTGGCCAACAGGCCATGCGCAGGGGCGCCTCGGCCGTCGAAGGCCAGCAGACGACGCTGTCGGCCGGAGATGGCGGGCACATCGCCCACCACCCGGAGTCCCAACCCATAAGCGACCTCCGCCGAAGAGTTCACCCGTCGGGAGAGGAAATCCACGCCTGCGACGGCCAGGACCGCCAGACCGAAGGCCGCCGCCGATAAAAACCCCATCATCCGATATTTTCTCTTAATGTCGCTGGTTCTGGGCACACTGGCCGATTCTAGCTCGGTTACCCGTGGTGCGGCTGCCAGCTCCACTTCCCATTGCTCCAGCTCCTGCCCCATCCGTTCGGTCAATCGTTTGAGCCGTTCTAGTTCGTTTTTCCGCAGTTCCAGGTCGATCGACTGGGAACTGAACTTCTGCGTCTCCGCTACATGTTTATCAAACGCCGTCTGAGCGATTTGTAGCTCTTTTTCCAGCACCGCCTTTTCCGTCTTCCAGGCTTCCAGAGTGGCTATGTGCTGTTCCCGAGGCGTTTTCGGAGCGGTATTCCATCCTTCGGCCAAGTGTTCCCGAATCCGTTCCTCAATCTGTTTTTCCAGCGCAGGGCCGATTTCGGCGATCCGTTTTTCGATCCCCTCACGGTATTTCTGCTGGCGGTCTTTCATCCGCACGATGCTGGGGGCGTTTTCATCCACAACCCGCTGTTTTTCTTCAAAGATACGAATGTCCAATAGGGCGATCTGCTGCTGGGCATAACTGATCCATGGATCTTGGGCCAAGGCGGCTTCCATCATTTTCCGCTTGAGGGTTTCGCGTTGTTTGGTTTCGTCCGGGGCGGCGTCCTCGCTCATTTTCTTGAGCATCGCCTCGCCAATAGCGATCCGCTGCTCAATGCCGCTCAGCGCCTGCTGCAACCGGGTGATCCGATCCCGCAGCGTATTAGTCGTTTCCAATGCGTACAGACTCTTGAGCCGCATCGCTTCGGAATCCGGCGCTCCCAGTTTGTTGGCCAGGTCTTCATATTGGTCCGTCTTCCGCTTGATTTCATCCACATTCCGACGGTAGCTTTCTTCCAGAACCTGTTTACGGCGCAGTTGGTTTTCACGATCGACGGCAACCACCTCTTCCATGTAGGCATCTTTAACCGCATTGACAATTTTAACCAATTGGGGAGGATCATCACCCGTCAGGGCAATCTGCAAAATCTCCGAATTGCCGGGGAAGCTCACTTGGATGTTTTCTCGCAACCAGGTGAGCGGATCGTCTTCTTGCCTAATATATTCACACTGGGCAATGCCGGGCTTTTTCAGGGCGGCGTTGAGCACGAATCGGCTGGTCATCAAGGTGGCCACCGCCCGCCGGTCGTTGAGCAGTTCATCCTCCCCGCCCACTTTAAACAGGATGTTGGGCTTAGTGCTGGCGATACGCAACCAGGCGGTGGCCGTGTAGTTGACCGGAATCAAGAACCAAGCCAGGGCTGCCGCTGCCCCCGCTGCCACGATCCCTAACACCAAGGCCCATACCCATTGCCGACGCAGGGCATACACAAAATCCATCGGCCGGGGAGTAGTGCGAAGTATTTCCGGGGGGTTGATCGGTTGCAAGACTTCCCGAGCCGATACCCGCCCACTCGGAACCAACGCCATCGTCCCTTCCGGTCCACGATTGCTTTCATGCTCACTCATGGCGGCCTCGCTATAGTTGGGAACTCGACGCTTCCTGGACCCTCCTGCTGCCACCAACTCCTTGCTTCTTCGTAACACGTTAGCCGAATAAAAAGGCGTGCTAGGCAGACCCGCCCAAGGGGCGATCCACTGCAGATACCTCTAAAAAGGATCACACTTGACAAGCAGGTCCGTCCGAGGGCTTCTTCATTCGGCTAACATGTTACGCATCTAATAGTTTCTCCATTCGGGCCTTGCCAAGCAAGCCCCCCGATCTGGTGTATTGTCGATTTTTGCAACTATTAAGCCAAATCACTGAAAATCCTTAAAAATCCTAACTCCTTTGCTATATGGAAGTTATGAAATCCGTTTTGGGCAGGTGTTCCTGGAGGCTGTAGCCAGCAAAGCACAAAAGGATCGGTGCTGTTGTTTCGGTGCCACACGGCAAGAACCAAACCGAGGCTGCACCGGGGTTTTCGGCCTTACTTTTGGCTTGTGGTTCGAGCTAGCCCAGGCCGGGGTACCAACGGAATCTCCTCCTCCACCTCCACAAACAGGTTCGACAGAATACTCACTTCGATCCACAACAGGATCAGGGCCAACGGTACCATCAGCCAACCGGCCAGGTCGTGAAACACCATATTGGCCAGTTCGGCAGTGGCCACCACATGCAATATCCCGGTCACCGTAATCCGGATCACATTGACCGTCAGGGCAATCGGTACCGCACTCAGCAAGATGACCAGGTTTTCCCACCAGGGCCGATCCGCTATCAACACAATGGCCACCGACAAGGCCAAGAAGATGGTTGTCATCCGAAGCCCACTACAGGCATCCACCACCCCCAGTTGCACCTCTTCGATCTGGATGCGGTTGCCTTCGTAGTAGGCCCCGAACCCCAGCGTCTGCAACACATAGGTGCTCACTCGGGTAGCCAGGGTTTGCAGCGGGGTGAGCAATGCCTGCTCCACACTCCAGGGTAGGGGAAACATGAAGATCAAAAAGGCCGCTGCCGGACCTGCCCAGCGAAACATCGGCCAGCCGCCTATAATCCAAATCACCCCCAATACGGCTGGCACAAAGGTCACCATGTCGGGGATGTCCAACCCATACCACGCACACCCAATCCGCAGCAGCAAACTGCCAGCCAAGATCCCTACCCCATACCACCGGTGGATCGGCGGCACTTCGGTAAGCGGCTGGTGGCGCATCCAAAGCAATACCACCGTAAACAACGGAATCAACCACCCATGGGAATACTGTGGCCCCTCCCAATAGGCTGCCGCCTCCTTGAGCGAATTCCAATATCCAAATACCAATAGCCCCATCAACACGGCAAAACCTATCCAAACAGGCTGGGGGACAGTCTGGATGCCGCCGCCCGCCTGGTTCCACTTCTGCGATCTACTACTCATGACACGCCCCGTGATGTTGGCAAGATACCATTCCCCACGTAACTATTGAGCCGTATGAAGTAACCTTGGGATTTTTTGCCATAACTTATGGAATGCTCAAGAGTTAGGGTTTTTGCTAGCACTGCTGGCACCCCAAGGAGAGCAAAAACCCAAGTTGTTTATTTGTAAAGGGTTATGGCAGATTTACTCCATTCGGCGGAACCCTTTAGCCGAATGAAGCAACTGGCCTCTCCTTCGGCAGGCCAAACCCAGCGCGTCATTCCCGCGCAAGCGGGAATCCAGAAAAGAACTCCGGAGTAACTAGGTTCCCGCTTTCGCGGGAATAAACCTGGACTGCTGCTTACGCAGCAGTGACACGTTAGCGGCCCTTCATTCGGCTAAAATGTTACCATTCGGCTAAATTGACTGTGGAACCTCTGAATAATTCGACGTGTACAAAAAGGAAGTATTTCCGGAGATTTTTCGGGAAACCCTACATATTGGGCTGCTGACACTGCTAACACACAAGATGTTGTAGTTACCCTCTGCCGCCTCGAAGGCCGACCCCACCGTCGAAAGTTCACATAGTTCCCTTAGTTCCCTATATTTTCAGGATTTTTCAGAGGTTCCCTGTATCTACCGGGCCTAATTACCACAATCTGTGGTGTTCGGACCGACTCGTAGCCACTACATCTGGTAGGAGCCGGTTCCGGTAGATACAGGCAAACTAAATAGCTTGACTGTATCCACTGGGACCAATTACCACAATCTGTAGTGTTCGAGCCGATGTTTAGCCCCTCCAACTCGTAGGGGCCTGGCCGGATGGATACAGTCAAAATAGTTACCGGCTAAATAGTTACCAATTCTCCCCAAGCCCCGGTTCTTCCACCCGGGAATTGAAAATCTTGCCCGGTCAAACGTTGACCCTCGATGTTGCCCGAGAGCCAACACGTGTCTGATTCCCGGGAAACCTACCTGGGCGATCGTTTTATATCCCTTACGATAACCAGAGAAAGGGCGCTGTGTCAAACACTTGGCATGAGCCGGGCATGAAAAACGCATGGAGGATTTTTCCGATTTTGGCCTCCTCCCATTGGGGGGCTCCGCAAAGCAACACCTAAGGGGGGATCAAAGGAACCCATTAGATGTGCATGTTCCTCTCTTTCCCCTCTTATGAGGGGTCTTGTTTTAAAATCTGCCCAATTCAAGCCAAGTTTTTTGATAAAGTTTGCCGATTATTCCGTGGGTAACGATGGCGTAGAAATCGCCTACCACCCTAAGAGGCTGCCCCGAAAATCCCTTTTCCCCTATCCGAGCGGCTCCAGTCTGGCGACAGAGGATATCGGAACCCCCTGTTTTGGTAAGGTTTTAGCAACTGGATGGGGAACCTTGGTTGGGTGCCAACACCCAGATTGGGCAATTTCGGGACGGGCTGTAAGCTCGACTTTTGCCAATTTCCGTAACTCTTTGTGTTATCGAAGGTTACAAATCATACCGCATTTGTTCATGCATTTTCCTAAATCCAAGATTCACAAAGAGTTAGGCCATTGCCCCGATGCCGGGTACCCCAAATTGGCAAAAGTCGAGGTAAGAGGCTATCCCGAAATTGGTAACCGGGAGCAGCCCGAACTGTTTCAAACCCTTCCGGTTTACCAAAGCGTCCGTTTTATTAGTTTGGCTGTATCTGCCGGAAGCAGCCCCCTAGCAGTTATAGGGGCTAGAATCGACTCGAACACCACAAAATGTGGTCATGGGACCCGGTTAATACAGTCAACTTAGGGGTTTTGGCAAGCCGGAGACCACCCGTTGGTGGTACCTCCAGCTAAAAACGGAATTTCGGGACAGCCTCTAAGGGCAAGTTCACTCCCTCGTTCGGGTAGGTGGCATAAAGGCCGGCATTTGGGGCAAGAAGGATCGGGCCGTACCGGCCCCAGCGGCCTTTCTGTCAAAGCCCTGGGGGAGAATGGAGTACTGAGGCCACTCCAACTTATGGATCTACTGAATCTTCGCAAAACCAAGGGACACACAACGTGGCTGAAAACAAGGGATTTTATTAGCTGTCTCTACGATTGGCGAACATCACAATAGGCCACCCCAACAGAGGCAACCAATCGCTCTGGTATTTATTATACGGATGTTTTACCGAGTGTAAAACCTTCTTCGGAACCTTTTTGGCAACACAATGCGGGTGTTCATAGCCATGAAGAAAGGAACTGTGTTTAGGGTAAGGGAGCCAGGATGGCTGTGTGGGCTAGCTGGTTTGGTGATGGTACTAGCTGGGAGCTGGGGGTGTGCGACGATGATCAACGAATTTTATAGCCACAGTCCGCCTCGTTTAGCCGACCCTAAAAACGCCCCGCCGGTGCCAGCGCCCCTGACGCCCCCCCGGGAATTGAACAAGATGTCCCTGCCCGCCTACCGCATTGAGCCACCGGATGTCATCAGTATCGAAATGTTCAAAATGGTTCCCATCCCCCCGTATCGGATTGAAACCTATGATGTCTTGGCTATTCGGGTTTTGGGGACTTTGTTGGACCAGCCGATCGACGGCTATTACCTGGTGGATGCGGATGGCACGGTGGATTTAGGTCCTGCCTACGGGCGAGTACGGATTGCCGGGATGACCCTGGAGGAAGCCCGCCAAACGATCACCCGGCATCTGGAAGCGGTGCTCCGGCAACCGGAGGTTTCCTTGCAGCTGGCCCGGGCCAGCGGCATCCAGCCGGTTACCGGCACCTATTTAGTGGGACCGGACGGCTCGATCAACCTGCGGGCCTACGGCACAGTTCGGGTGGCAGGACTGACTATTGTCGAAGCCAAACAGGCCATCGAACGCCATTTGACCCAATATTTTGATTCTCCCGAAGTGGCCGTGGATGTGGTCGGCTATAATAGCAAGGTCTATTACATCATCACCCAGGGGGCCGGCATGGGCGATAATGTCATCCGGGTGCCGATTACCGGCAATGAAACGGTCCTGGATGCTTTGTCGCAGGTGCGGGGGTTGTCGCAACTGTCGAGCAAACAGATATGGATTGCCCGGCCGGCGCCGCCGGAATTGGGCTGCCAACAGATCCTGCCGATCGATTGGGATGCTATCACCCAGGGGGCCATGACGGCCACCAATTATCAAATCCTCCCTGGTGATCGTATTTATATCTCACAGGATGAGGCGATGGCCTGGTCCAACTTCATCAGTAAGATACTGACGCCGGTGGAACGGGTGGCCGGTGCGGCCGGCTTAGGGGCTTCCACCATCCGCCAATTCCAGTATCTCGGAGAAAAGGGCGGCGGAGGTGGCCCGTGGTGGTAAAAATCTGCCGTAGGTCCACAGACTCCCGGTTGTTTCCGGCTCCGTGCCCGTCCCAATAGAGATTCGTTCCGATAAAGAGCCCACTCCAAAAGGACGGTAATACCGAGGATGAATTCCTCAGCGGGAGGGTGTCATAGGGTAGGCTGCCTTCAAGCGGTCTTTCCCCGAGCGCCATGTTGGGATAGGCACTAGTCCTTTTTGAGATAGACACTAATTCTACAACGCAAGTTACCCGAAGAACCACATATATTTAGGTGATAGCAACGAAAGCACACAACGGGTGGTAGCAAAATGGCAACTTGGCGTTGTCGTATTAAGCAACGTTCAAGTTTTGTAATATTTTAGGTTGACTGTATCTACCCGGTTCCAATGACCACAATCTGTGGTGTTCGAGCCGATTCTTAGCTCCTACAACTGGTAGGGGCCAATTCCGGTAGATACAGTCAAATTAGCCGAATGCAGGGGGCTATGTGTCATTCCTGCGCGAGCAGCAGTCAAGGCTTGTTCCCGCGTAAGCGGGAATCGAGGCAACATGGACTTCATTTTTCTGGATTCCCGCTTTCGCGGGAATGACACAAAAGGGGCCCCCTCACTCGGCCTGCTTTGCAGGCCGGCCTGTCCCGCCAGGGGAGAGGCGAATTGCTCCATTCGGCTAAAGGGTTACCAAGTTTTTTAGCAGGGAGAACCACCATGCCTTTGGGCTATGGGCAACTGGTTCGGCAATCCAGTGGGTTTGGAAAAAGATGCAAGAGGGTAGTTGGGTGGCTGATAGTGGTCGGACTGGTCATAGGGATTCCGGCCATCGGCGGACCGTCCGCCTCAGGCGAACCGAACAATAACAATAATGGTCATATTATCACCCCATGCCCGCACAACCAATGCACGCCCCGGGTGAGCACCTTCGGCCATTATCAGACGCAATGGCGCAGTTGGCCCCGAGAACGGCGTCCGGATCAGTTCTTTCCGCAGTCGATCGGGCTGGAAGCCATTCCTACGCCGGAGCCAGGCCCGATTCCGGACCTGCCGCGGCAGAAGATTTCCAAGGAGAAGCCGTCGCTTCCGCCGCTGCCGAAACTGCCTACCGAACTTCCGTTAACTCCTCCGGAAGAGAAACTGCCCATGCCGCCTGGTGCAAGCCAACCCTCAGTACTCCCCTCGGAAAAACCGTTCCGAATCGAAGAGCGGTCTCCGTTGGAAGGCATCCAGCCGAAATCTTTAGAGCCTATGCCACTGGAGCCAATGCCCCCAGGACCGGGGCAACCCGGCGTCCAGATGCCGCTGCCGTTGGAACCGTCTCCGAAACCGGCCACTCAGACGCCCCTCCCTTTAGAACCGACGCCCAAACCGGGTTCCCAGACACCTCTGCCCCAGGAACCTATGCCCAAACCGGCCACCCAACTGCCCCTTCCGTTGGAACCCTTGCCTACCGAAACCCCCGGAACGATGCCGAAACCCGAAATGCCGCTCCAATCCGATCGGCCACGGCCGACCGGCGACTTGCCTCCGTTGCCTTCGGTTCCCCCGGATTCGGGAAACCGATCTCCATTACCGCCGTTGCCCGGGCCGGGGACAAATCCTGCCCCTGCCAAACCTTTGAGCGAATCCATCCCAGAAAAGCCAAGCTCGTCGCCAAAGGCCTCTGGCTCGTTCATTCCTTCGGTTCCCCCAACCGAATTGCCTGCTGGAGGCCGAGGCATCGAGCCAGTCCAATCGCCCGGCGGCTTTCCGGCTCCTGCCGGCCAACCGAATGCTCTATCCTCTCCGAATGGCCTGCCCTCTTCAGCAGGGGTGTTACCGACGAGGAGTTCGGCATCGGCGGGTTCGCCCTTGGCCGAGAATCGTCCCTCGGGGGACCTTCCCTCGGGGGGGCTACCGGCCACGGAACCGATGCCGCCGCTGGCCCCGGACTTACCCCCGATCTCTTCCGAGCCGATGTCTTCTCTATCCGGCAGGTTAGCCGATCCACTGGAACCCTGGGCTGAACCCAAAGCCCGGGCGTCTTCCCGGGGGTCGGCAAATTTTGGCAACCTGGCGCCCGAAGCCCCGTTGGCAGCCGGGGATATGGGAATTCCTTCGGCAAGTCTAGGACCGGAGGCGACTCCGATCGAAACAGCACGGCCTTCAAGCTTTCGAGAGGCTCCTGGTTCGGTTCCGCCGGACTATCCTGGCCCGTCTCCAGCAGCCTTTCAAACGGATCTAAAACCGCCTGAGCGAGCCGCTTCTGGTTTGCCTCCAGAGGCCACCGCCGGCGCCTGCGAACTGGAGGGCTATTGCCCGGTCAGCTTGCTAGAAAAAGAGCAATGGGTCCCGGGAGACCCTCAATGGGCCGTCCACTATCAGGGTAAGATGTATCTGTTGGCCGGGCCATCCCAGCGCCAACGGTTTTTGGCTAATCCCCACCGGTATGTACCCGTCGGCGGCGGTGTGGATCCGGTCCTGGCCGTAGAAGAAAATCGACACATGCCGGGCCGCACCGACTACTGTGTGGTCTATGACGGTCGCTTGTATCTGTTCTCTAGTGCCGAGAGCCTGGCTCGGTTCCATCAAAATCCGAAAAAATACGCCTCGTTTGCCCACCGCGGCCTATAAAGCGATCTGCACCTCCTAACCCACCAAACAGAAACCAGGACCACACTAACGGTGCCGGGGACGGAATTCGATCATGCGATCCTCCCTTGCAGGGAGCGGCTGCCTGGCCCGAGGAGCACACCAGTGTGCCCCTCCATTTCTGGAGGGTGCTGCTCGTCAGGTCCGGGAGTGAGCGTCAAGTTTGTGGGCAGCAGGTTCATTGGGGGGAGGGGGGCCAGACCGCCCCCCGCATGTGACGCCTTTCCACTGGAAAACGGATAAATCTTGGAAAAAGCTAGTGGATTGTGCCCCATGGTATGCGGCTTCAACGCTGCTTTTCGAACGGAAAATGGATAGGAACCTCTGAATAATTCGACGTGTACCAAAAAGAAGTATTTCCGGAGATTTTTCGGAAAACCCTATATATTGGGCTGCTGACACTGCTAACACACAAGATGTGGTAGCTACCCTCTGCCGCCTCGAAGGCCGAACGCATCGTCGAAAGTTCACATAGTTCCCTATATTTTCAGGATTTTTCAGAGGTTCCGATAAACTTTGAAAAATGGGTAAACATTCTCCTACGCGCCTCTTTGTACCAAAAGTAACTATTTAGCCGAATTTAGTAAATTTGCCATAACCCTTTATAAATAATATAGGTTTTGTTCTCTTTAGGGTGCTCGCAGCGCTAGCAAAAGCCCTAATGAATGCGCATTCCATAAGTTATGACAAAAAATCCAAGGGGTACTTCATACGGCTAACTAGTTACCCAAAATCATTTTCCCACCCACAACCAAGACGCTCCCACCAGGTCCGGTGAGGTCCAGGTGTCCCCTTGGAGTCAGGTCCGTGGCAACCGGAAAAATACGGTGAACGGTTTCTCATGTTGAACCCTCCCCAGAGGCCGGTCTAAAGAGGCTGTCCCGAATATCCGTTTTACCCTATCCGAGCGGGTCCGGCCTGGAGCCAGAGGTTATTGGAAACCCCTTGTTTTTGTAGGAGTTTAGCGACTGGATGGAGAACCTTGGTTGGTTGCCAACACCCAGATTGGGCAATTTCGGGATAGTCTCTAAAACCCTATAGGGCTGCCTCGATAAAGGCATAGCAGAGCACATGGGTAATCGCAAAGAAACAGTCTTCCAGTCGGCCCATATGCCCGGAGGGCACTAAAATCGGTAGGTCCACCAGATCCTTCAGCCGTCCGCCTTGCCCGGTCGTCAGGCCGATGGTCCGGCACCCGATCGACCGGGCATATTCTACCGCCCGAAGCACGTTCGGGCTGTGGCCGCTGCCGCTAATAGCGATCAGCACATCGCCCGGCTGAGCAAAGTTTTTCAGTTGCTCCACAAAAACCACTTCGTAATCCACATCGTTGGCGTAGGCCATGATTGTACCAGGGCTGTCGGTCAGCGAGATCATTTTGAATCGTTTGGCCCGGCCATACGAAGCCCCTTTGATCACATCCACCACCATCTGCGAAGCAATCAGCGCACTGCCGCCGTTGCCGCAAGCATAAATGCACCCCCCCACATCCCGACATTGCTGCATCCACTCAATCGCCTGGGCAATCGCCCGGCAGTCCAATTGGACGATCGTTTTGGCTAACTCCGCCAAATACTGCCGGGCAAAATCTTCCGGATATTCTGGCTTTCCTCTCATCGATGGGGTCATGCGAAGCGCTCCTGTAGGCAAGCCCGTGGTTTGGCAAGCAGGCCACAACGCCCCTCCTATCTACCACCCTCAGGGCCTTCCTTAAGGGATTCTGCCATCTGGAATGGGAACGTACACCGGAGCCAAGAAAAAACACTCCAGGCCCGTTCTCTGACCACCCGATCCTCTCCCGGTACAACAGAGTAATTGAAGAAGCAGTATCTCCGAGACTGCGGCGGTGAGAAAGAGGGCCCTGGGTGAGATCATCCTAGGGGATAGGTAGGTGGCTCTTCCGCTGGCCCATCCCCCAACCAGGCAGCAACCTATTTTGAGTGTATCTCCTGGAACCGGCCCACCAGTCGTAGGGGCTAGGAATCATCTCGCACACCACAGATTGTGGTAATTGGGGCCGGTAGATCACAGCCAATCTATCAATCTATCAATCAATCTTTGCAGCTTTCCGCCCCCGAAATTAGGCAGCTTTCGGTATCGGGCGGGTTTGAACCCACTCTTCCATGGAACTGGCCGTCAGTTGGCGGAACTGGGATTTTCGACCCCTCCGCTCTTCCACTACTACGAGGGATTCCGGACCAAGCATTCGTGGGATATAGAACCATGCTTCGGCCAGGCTTTGGGGATCGTGCGGAGCGGAAACAATCAGCAAATCGACCGGCCCAAGCTGATTGGCCCGCTGAGAAAGCACGCTATAGGGGTCCCCCGGATAGAGGCGGATTCTGGCCCCGGTTTGGCGGAGGGTTTGATACACCTTTTTGAGGGGCAACTTTTGGCCAAATTGAGGGGGACGTGCCTCGAAAAGATCAATCCCAGTATAGAGCACTTGGTCGGCGGGCATTTGCCCACAGATCAATTCGAGCAGTCGGCAGGCCCGAATCGCCCGGCCCAGACCGATTTCCAAAATATTCCGGGGAGGATGGCGAAGTACGAGGCGATAAAGAACCCGATCACCGGAAGGATAGGAAAGATAGGCAAGATAGAAAGCACGTAGCCGCTTCGCAATCTCCAAATCTTACTCTCCCTGTATAAAATTAAGCCAAAATAGACCAGCCTTCCTGGGCAGCAGTATTGACCGGTTGAGAGGACTACCCTGTGTCAGACAGAGCACCGCTTGTCAAATCGCTGTCCGACGGTACAGGGCGGTTTTAGGTTGGACTGTATTACCCAGGCCCAATGACCACAATCTATGGTGTTCGAGCCGATTCTTAGCCTCTAGAACTGGTAGGGCGCTGCTTCCGGCAGATTAGTAACCAAGCACATCAAGTAACTATGTACCCGAATGTAGTAAATCTCCATAACCATTTATGAATAAACAAGTTAGGTTTTTGCTCTCCATGTGGTGCTCGCAGTGCTAGCAAAAGAGCTAACCCATACCAGTCCATAAGTTACGGCAAAAAATCCAAGGGTTACTTCCTACGGTTAAATAGTTACCACATCAAAAAAAGTCTGACACCCCTCTGCCAAATGAAGAAACCTCCTGCTACCCAGCCCAAACAACCTGTAAAGAGCGGACAGCGGAGATGCGACCGGCTGCTGGGCGGACAATACCTTCGGACTGCCAGCAAGTTGTTTGACACGGAAAAAGTGTTATCAAAAAAGTTGGTAACACTTTAGCCGAATGAAGCAAATCGCCTCTCCCCTGGTGGGAGAGGCCGGCCTGGCCGAAGGCCAGGCCGGGTGAGGGGGATTTCAAAGGCATAGGAAGCCTGGATTCCTGCTTACGCAGGAATGACACATCGCCTCCTTCAATCGGCTAAAGTGTTACAAAAGTTGAAGGTACCCCCCCAATAGTGAGCCATTGGCTTCCGCCTAGCTTGGTCTTGGGCAACCACGCATGAAGAGGTTTTTGAAAAATTTTCGGCCTAATAAATCAAGAAAAATCAGCAGTTTTTAGCAGTAAAAGGGGGGGCTTCTGCCCGCCGAAAGGGACGAGCACCGAGCAGAGGCGGGGGAGGGCTTCCCATGAGCCCATGCGGTCTATTCTATTTGGAAAGAGGGAACCGATTAGTCCGAACGGCCCGGAGAAAAACCTTCCCGCCGAATTTTCCGGAAAAGAAAAACTTCCCCGGTTATGGCATATATTTATTTAATAGGGTAGCTTTTCTTTGACGACGTTTTCTACGTCTTTCCGCTAGACGGTTGGTCGTAACATTTTTAGCCGAATGAAGCAACCGGCCTCTCCCCTGGCCGGCTAAACCCAGGGAGTCATTCCCTCGCAAGCGGGAATCCAGAAAGTAAAGCGCCATATATGGCCTGGGGCCTGCCAGCGTGGAATCAGCCTGGGCGGTTGCTTCCGCAGGGATGCCCCATCGCCCCCTCCATTCGGTTAAAATATACGGTTATTCTAACTGAAGCGTTTCCTGTGTTCGGATGGTCGGTTGGGAGTAGCAGACTGATGAGCAAAGCCATCGAGACATCTTCCCCGGTACGACGCAGCACCTTTGTGGTTCGGCAGATGGAAGGTCCGCAGGAAGTGCAGATTGCTTTGGAATGGGCAGCCCAGGAGGGCTGGAATCCGGGGCGGCATGATGCGGAATGTTTCTATGCCGCCGATCCGGAGGGTTTTTTCATGGGCTTGTTGGGGGGAGAACCGATCGCTTCCGGTTTTGCGGTCATCTACAACGATTTTCTGGCCTTTTTCGGTGGGTACATAGTGCGTCCGGAGTACCGGGGCCACGGCTATGGCATGCGTCTGAGCCAAGTCAAACAGACCTATGTGGGCCGACGGAACGTCGGCCTGGATGCCCCACCGGCCATGGCCGGAAAATACACCCGGCTGGGCTTTCGGGAGGCGTTCCGGAATATCCGGTACGAAGTCAAGGCAGCAGGCCAAGAGCGGCCCGGCATTGTGGAATTGCGGCGGATTCCGTTTCGGGAAGTGGCCGCCTATGACACGGTGCATTTTGGGGCGGCTCGGGTAGGCTTCTTGCGACGTTGGATCAGCCAGCCGGAGTCCTGGGCTTTCGGGGCGATTCGCCAAGGCCGGTTGGCCGGGTTCGGAGTACTGCGCCCGGCGCATCGGGGATATCGGATTGGCCCTCTGTTTGCCGACGATCCGGCCACCGCCGAGGACCTCTTCCTAGCCCTTTGCCACCCGGTTTCCGGCAAACCGGTGTTCCTTGATGTGCCCCAATTGAATGCCGAAGCCATGGCATTAGCCCAACGGCATAAAATGAAGCCCGTCTGGGAAGTGGTGCGGATGTATCTGAAGGGCATGCCCGAAGTGCCCATGGAACATATTTTTGGCATGACCACGTTGGACATCGGCTAACCGGATAAAAAGCCGGGGCTGGCCGCTCGGATCGGAAGATGCCCCCTGTTCTGTGGGGGGGTCTGGAGATGCTCCCGGGGCTAAGCGGCTGTTCCGAAAATCCGTTTTACCCTATCCGACCGGTTCCAGCCTGGAGCCGGAGGTTATCGGAAACCCCCTGTGTTTGTAGGGTTTTGCAACTGGATGGGCAACCTCGGTTGGTTGCCAACACCCCGATTGGGCAATTTCGGGACAGCCTCTAAGCTCGACTTTTGCCATTTTGGGCTATTCCCCATCGGAGCCATGTCATAACTGTTTGCAAATTTTGGAGTTAGGAAAACACCTGGACAAATGAACTTTGATCTG
>Ga0197142_1001114_pt1 | contig 24886 bp, 20 predicted proteins | sample GBS60_MetaG_FD_148614 | JGI IMG/M metagenome (GOLD analysis project Ga0197142, IMG submission 148614) | Sediment microbial communities from Great Boiling Springs, Gerlach, Nevada, United States - GBS 60_MetaG | ecosystem: Environmental > Aquatic > Thermal springs > Hot (42-90C) > Sediment... | reverse complement strand
ACCTCGCTCGCTTAGACAACCCCTTCTACCTGGGTCTGCAACACGCCATCGGTTGGGGTGCCTCCGTCTTGGCCCTCTTCACAGGCTACCTTCTAGATCGGACAGACCGCAAAAAAGCCCTCACCTTCGGGCTTCTCTCTGGCAGTCTCCTGCGCTTTCTTTTAGGAACAAGCCTTGGCCTCATTGGTCCATGGACCTTTCTCGGCCTTTACCTGGTAGACAACATCCTTGAGCTTCTTTTGGAGGTCCGGGTCCTGGTCCCTAGACTCGTGCCTCAGGAACGGGAGAAGGCTCATGGGCATCTTTACACGGCAAGTCTCCTTGCCGACCTTCTGGGCGCCCCCTTGGGCGCCTTCCTCTTCGTCCAGAATCCCTCCTGGCCCTTTTTCCTGGGGGGCGCGCTAGGCTTTGTGGCCCTTCACTTCGCCGCTAGGCTCCCTCCCATACCGCCCCTTGGAAAAGCCCCCCCGGGGGTGCTGGCCGGCCTGAGGTGGCTGTACCAGGAAGCCTTCTTTCGTCGGCTAGCCGGAACGGTCCTTGGAGCCAGCTTCCTCCGGGTCATGCCCTTCGCCCTCCTTCCCCTCTGGTCCCTCCAAGCCGGGTACGGACCCGTAGGGTATGGGCTCCTCAGCACCGCCTTCTCCCTTGGGGGGGCCTTAGGAGGGCTTTTAGCAGGGAAAATCAAAGGCAAAAGGCCGCAAAGGGTGCTTAGCCTCCTTTTCCTCATGGACGCCGGGGCCATCCTGGGTTTGCTCTTCAAGCCCCCCCTTCCCCTGGGTCTGCTCCTCGTGGCCCTCCTGGGGACAAGCGCCATCCTCCTGGGGGTCCAAGAGGTGGTGCTAAGGCAGGCCCTGGCCCCGGATGCCCTGCTGGGCCGGACGGGTGGGGGAATGAGATTCCTTGCGGGTATGGCCGGACTTTGGGGTGCCCTTCTGGCAGGGATACTGGGAAGAGAGGTGGGTTTGGAGGGGGTCTATCTAGGAGTGGGGCTTGGGTTTCTCCTCCTGGCCCTGGCCGCCTGGACCCTCCTCGGCCGGAGGGAAGTGGGTGGACCCCCGTAGCCCCCGAAGCCTTGAGGCCGGGTAGCGGTGGGGTTCCTGGCTAGGCCTCCTAGCGGGGTGGCTACTCCTTGGGCTTCGCGGCCCTTTTGGGGCGGCGGAAGGCGGCGTAAACTCAAGGGCATGGAAAAGCTGGAAGCCCTAAAGCGCCTTTTCCCGGGGAAGGTGGACCTCTCGGAAAGCGAGCGCCTGCGCCACGGGAAGGACGAGGGCTACCCCCTGGCGAGGCCGGTCTTGGCCGTGGTCTACCCGGAGGGCGTGGAGGACGTCAGGAAGGCCCTCCACTGGGCCCGGGAGTGGGGGGTGGCGGTGATCCCCTTCGGGGCGGGGACCAGCCTCGAGGGCCACCTCTACCCCGTCAGGGAGGCCATCAGCCTGGACCTGAGCCGCATGAACCGCCTGCTGGAGGTGCGCCCGGAGGACTTCCTCTGCGTGGTGGAGCCCGGCCTCACCCGCAAGGCCCTGAACGAGGCCCTCAAGGGCACGGGCCTCTTCTTCCCCGTGGACCCGGGGGCGGACGCCTCCTTGGGGGGGATGGCGGCCACGGGCGCCAGCGGCACCACCACCGTGCGCTACGGGGGGATGCGGCAAAACGTCCTCGCCCTCCAGGTGGTTCTGGCGAATGGGGAGGTCTTAGAGCTGGGGAGGCCGGTGCGCAAGACCTCCTCGGGCTACGACCTCAAGGACCTCTTCATCGGCTCGGAGGGCACCTTAGGGGTCATCACCCGCCTCACCCTGAGGCTTCATCCCCTCCCCGAGCACGTCCACACCTTAAGGGTCTTCTTCCCTGGGGTGGAGGAGGCGGTGGAGGCGAGCTACCGGGTCATGGCCTCGGGGCTTCCCGTGGCGAGGCTTGAGCTTTTGGACGAACTCGCCATGCGGGCCCTGAACCGCCACCTGGGAACGGGCTTCCCCGAGCGCCCCGCCCTTTTCCTGGAGTTCCACACCTCCACGAAGGAGGCCCTGGAAGCGGAAAGCGCCCTGGCCCTGGAGCTCATGCGGGAAGCGGGCGCCCTCTCGGTGGAGGCCGCCAAGACGGAGGAGGAGCGCAAGCGGCAGTGGGAGGCCCGCCACCAGGCCTACTGGGCCCTGGTCCACCTCTACCCCGGCCACCAGTTCGTGATCACCGACACCGCCGTGCCCCTCTCCCGCCTCCCCGAGATGGTGCGCTACGCCCAAAGGCTCATGGCCGAGATGGGCTTAGAGGGCAACATCCTGGGCCACGTGGGGGACGGCAACTTCCACACCCTCATCCCCGTCCTCCCCGAGGCCTACCCCAAGGCGGAGGCCTTTGCCGAGAGGCTGGTGGAGAAGGCCCTGGAGCTTGGGGGCACCTGCACCGCGGAGCACGGGGTGGGCCTGAGGAAAAAGAAGTTCCTCCCCAAGGAGCACGGGTCTGCTCTGGAATGGATGCGAAAGATCAAGGCCCTCCTGGACCCCGAGGGGCTCCTGAACCCGGGCAAGGTGCTTGACATATCCCCTTCCCCCGGCTATAGTTAAGGATGGCGACGCGGGGTGGAGCAGCCTGGTAGCTCGTCGGGCTCATAACCCGAAGGTCGCGGGTTCAAATCCCGCCCCCGCAACCAGAATCCTGCCCCCGGGCACCCTAGGCCCGGGGGCTTTGCCGTACCCTGGGGGTATGGACTGGGAGACCCTGGATAACCCCAAGCGCCTGGCCAAGAGCTTCCGCTTCAAGGACTTCCGCGAGGCCCTGGCCTTCGCCTACCGGGTGGGGGAGCTTGCGGAAAGGGAAAACCACCACCCCCGCCTCACCGTGGAGTGGGGGCGGGTCCTGGTGGAGTGGTGGACCCACTCCGCGGGGGGCATCACGGAGAAGGACCGGGAGATGGCCCGCCTCACGGACGCCCTCCTGGGTTAGGCTAAAGGGGTATGGAGGCGCGCACCTTAGAGCTGGTCTTTCCCGAGCACACCAACCCCTTGGGGGCGGCCTTCGGGGGCTTTGTCCTTGGCCTCATGGACAAGGTGGGCTCCTACGCCGCCGCCCGAAGGGCCAAGAGGCCCGTGGTCACCGTGGCCGTGGGGAGCGTGGAGTTCAAGGTGCCCATCCGCGCGGGGGACCTCCTGGAGGTGGTGGCCAAGGTGGTGCGGGTGGGCAGGACCTCCTTAACCGTGGAGGTGGAGGTCTACAAGGAGCGCTTCGGGGAAAACGGCCGCGTCCTGGCCACCAAGGGCCTCCTCACCTACGTGGCCGTGAACGAGCGGGGGGAGCCCGTGCCCGTGGAGGCCCATGCGGGTGCTGATTGACGCAACCTGCCCCTACTGCCGGGCCTTCGGCAGGGCCCTCGAGGCCCTGGACCTGGGGAAAGGATTAAAGGTAGAGCCTTTGCAGGAGGCCAAGGACCTCCCCCAGGAGGCCCTTCTCCAGGAGCTCCACGTCCTGGAAGGGGGAAGGGCGCACCGGGGCTACGCCGCCCTCCTGGCCCTGGCGAGAAGGCTCCCCCTCCTCTGGCCCCTCTACCCCCTCTTCCTCCTGGGCCAGGTGGGAGGCGTGGGGCAAAGGCTCTACCAGACCCTCGCCCGGAGGCGGCCCCGTGCCTGAGCTTCCCGAGGTGGAGACCACCAGGAGGAGGCTTTTTCCCCTGCTCCAGGGCAAGTTTCTCCTGGAGGTGCGCCACCAGGACCCCTTGCGCTACCGCCACACGGAAAGGGCAAGAGAGCGGGTGGTGGAAGGGGTGGAAAGGCGGGGGAAGTTCCTCCTCCTCGCCCTCTCCGGGGGCCTGGAGATGGTGGTCCACCTGGGGATGACGGGGGGCTTCCGCCTGGAGAGGACCCCCCACACCCGGGCCGAGTTCCTCTTGGAGGAAGGCATCCTCCACTTCCACGACCCCCGGCGCTTTGGGCGCATCTGGGTGGTGGACCGGGGGGACTACCGGGAAATCCCCCTTTTAAGGCGCCTCGGCCCCGAGCCCCTCTCCGAGGATTTCACCTTGGAAGCCTTCTTCCAGGGCCTGAAGCGGAGCCGAAAACCCCTAAAGGCCCTCCTCCTGGACCAGGCCCTGGCGGCGGGGGTGGGGAACATCTACGCCGACGAGGCCCTTTTCCGAGCCCGCCTCAACCCCTTCCGCCCGGGAAAGGAGGTTTCCGAGGAGGAGGCCTTAAGGCTCTTCCAGGCCCTCCGGAAGGTCCTCTCCCAGGCGGTGGCGTTAGGCGGCAGCACCCTCTCCGACCGCACCTACCAGCAGCCCGATGGCCTTCCGGGAGGCTTCCAAAAGCGGCACGCCGTCTACGGAAGGGCGGGCCTCCCCTGCCCCCGGTGCGGGGCCCCCATCGCCAGGAAGGTGGTGGCGGGGCGGGGGACCCACTACTGCCCCCGGTGCCAGGCCTAACTACCCTGGCGTGGCCCTTGCCAAGGCGGGGTATTTACCCGATCCGCCCCCGCCCCCGGTCCAGGAGGTAGAAGAGGAGACCCGAGAGGAGGGCCAACAGGGCGGCCAGGGCCAGGGCTTCCTGGTAGGGACCCCCCCCGGGCCTTCCCAGGCGCTCGTAGATGGCCAGGGTCAGGGTGGTCCACTCGGGCCGCCAGAGGACCAGGCTGGCCCCAAACTCCCCCAGGAGGGCGGAAAGGGCCAGGGCGCTCCCCGAGGCCAGGGCGGGAAGGAGGAGGGGAAGCTCCACCCTGAAAAAGGCCCTAAACGGGGTGGCCCCTAAGACCCGGGCCGCCTGGAGGAGGCTTTCGGGAAGGCTCCTCAGGGCGGGAAGGAGGGCCCGGGCCAGGAGGGGGTAGGCCAGGAGGGCGTAGGCGGCGAGGAGGAGGAAGAGGGACCCCCTAAGGGAGGGGTAGGCCAGGAGGTAGCCCAGGCCCACGGCCACCGGGCTCACCATGAGGGGGAAAAGCCCCAGGAGGTCCAAGCCCCCCCGCCTCCGGGCCGCCGCCGCGTAGGCCACCCCCAGGGGCAGGGCCAGGAGGAAGGCCAGGAGGGCGAAACGGAGACTATTCCCCAAGGCCAGGGGCAGGGGGGTGAAGTCCTCCGAGGTCCAGGCCCGGGCCAGGGCCTTCGGGTCCACCTCCAGGAAGAGGGCGAGAAGGGGCGCAAAGAGGAGGAGGAAGAGAAGGGAAAGCCCCAGGGTGAGGGCCCAGGGCCTGGCGCTGGGCCTTAGCCCCCCGGGGGGAAGGGGGTAGGTGGGGAGGCGAAGGTAGAGGAGGGCGGCCAGGGCCAGGGTGAGAAGCTGGAGGAGCATGAGGGCGCTGGCCTCGGCCAGGGCCAGGCGGTGGGCCAGGAGGGTGTAGACCTCCACCTCGAGGGTGGCGTACCGCCCACCCCCCAGAAGCAGGGGCACCCCGAAGGCGGAGAAGGCGTAGATGAAGACGAGAAGCCCCGCGGAGCCCAGGGCGGGGAGGAGAAGGGGAAGCCCCACCCTCAGGAAGGCCCTAAACGGGGTAGCCCCCAGGACCCGGGCCGCCTCGAGGGGGCCCTGGAGCCTGAGGGCCACGGGAAGGAGGATGCGGAGGGCAAGCCCCAGGTTGTAGAAAACCGCCGCTAGGAGGAGGAGGGCCAGGGTCCCGTAAAGGTCCACCCCCAAAACCCCCCTGGGCCCCAAAAGGGCTAGGAAGGCCAGGGCCACCACCGGGGTGGGGAGGACGAAGGGGAGGGTGCTCCAGGCCAGGAGGGCCTCCCTCAGGGGAAAGCGAAGCCGGAAGAGAAAGGCCAGGGGCAGGGCCAGGGTGAGGGTAAGGAGGGCGGAGAGGAGGCCGTACTGGAGGCTGAAGAGGTAGCGCCCCAGGTAGTAGGGGTTCCCCAGGGCCTGAACAAACCCCTCCCCCACCCCCAGGAGGAGGATGCGGAAGAGGGGGTAGAAGAGGGCGAAGCCCAGGAAGAGGAGAAGAAGCCCCCCAGCGAGGCGGACCACACCCCTACCCTACCGCCTCGCCCGCCGCACCGCCTCGGGGCTTTGGCCCTGGAGGACCACCTTGGTCCACTCCTCAATCCAGCGCTCCCGGTTCTTGGCCATGACCCCTGGGTCCAGGCGCACGCTTCCTAAGGGCTCGGGGGCGAAGCGGAAAACCTGGGGAAGCCTGGCGTCCCGCCTGGCGGGGTACATCCACATCTCCGTGGGCAGGTTCTCCTGGACCGGGCGGGAGAGGAACCAGTCCACCACCCTTCTCGCCCCCTCCAGGTTCTTGGTCCCCTTGAGGATGCCCACGAACTCCACCTGGAAGAAGCTGAGCTCGGGGAAGAGGTTCCCCGTGGGGGGCTCCTGGTAGCGGCCCTCGGAGTAGTAAACCTCCGCCGCCGGGGAGGTGGTGTAGGAGACCACCAGGGGCCGGTCCCCCTTGTAGAGGGTGAAGTGGGTGTAGTAGGCCTCGCTCCAGCCCTTGGCCACCCGCACCCCCCCGTCCCTTAAGGCGGCCCAGAAGTCCAGGTAGCCGTCCTCGCCAAAGCGGGCCACGGTGGCCATGAGGAAGGCCAGGCCCGGGGAGCTGGTGGCGGGGTTCTGGACCACGAGAAGCCGGGCGTACTCGGGCCGGGCCAGGTCCTGGGGCGCCTTGGGCAGGGGACGGTCCTTGAAGTAGGCCCGGTCGTAGTTCAGGCTCACCCAGCCGTAGTCCACGGGGAGGGCGCGGAAGCTGGGGTCCAGGAGCAGGGTGGCCTTGAGGTTCCGGATCTCCGGGCTCCGGTAGGGGAGGAGGATGTCCGCCTCCAGGGCCCGGGAGAGGAAGGTGTTGTCCAAGCCGTAGATGACGTCGGCGATGGGGGCCCCCCTGGTGAGGATGGCCCGGTTCAGGGTCTCCCCGGCGTCGCCCCCTTTGAGGAAGCGGAGCTTGAGGCCCGTCTCCCGCTCAAACTGGGCGATGAGGGCCTTGTCCAGGGAGAAGCTGCTGTGGGTGAGGACCGTGATCTCCTGGGCCAGACCGAAGGCCAAAAGGACCAAAGCCGCAAGGATCCGAAGCATAAAACCCCTCCTTCGTCACCGGGAGGGGCCTCGGTCACCTTCCCTACGCCGGCATTACCCGGATCAGGTTCCAAGGGTATCTCTCAGCCCCTTTGGGGCACCCCCGGTGACACCCCTAGTGTAGCACGCGCAGGGCGGCCAGGGCCTCGAGGAAGGCCTCGGAAAAGGCCTCCGGCTGGTCTATCCAGGGGAAGTGCCCCGCCTCGGGGACCACGCGGATGGGGGCCTTGAGGCGCTCGGCCACCTCCTCGGCGTAGGGGTAGCTGGTGCCGTCTTTCTCCCCCACCACGATGGCCGCGGGCCTGCGGCTTGGGCTGAGGTAGGGAGTGTAGTCCAGGCGCCAGAGGCCATTACGCAGAAAGGCCCGGGCCGGGGCGTCGGGGCCGATGACCCCCGAGCCCTCCACCACCCACTCATACTCCAGACGGCTCCTTGGGCTTGGGAACATGAGGCGGTCAAAGAGGGCCTTGGGCTCGGCCTTTTCCAGGGCGGCCCGCAGGTTCTCCTCGGGGTCTTCCCCGGGGGTGAGCCCGGCGGCCTCGGCAAGCCTTTGGGCGAGCCAGGGAAAGCTGACCCAGGGCCCAAGGAGGATGGCCCCCTCCACCCCCGGGTAGCGGCGGAGGACCTCCAGGGCCACCAGGGCCCCAAACCCGTGCCCCAGGAGGGCGAAGCGTTCCAGGCCCAGGGCCTCGGCCAGGAGGAGGGTGTCCTCCACCAGGGCGTCCAGGGTGAAGAGCCTGGGGTCCTCGGGGAGCTCCAGGCTCCGCCCCGAGCCCCGCTGGTCAAAGTAGATGGTGCGGAAGCCCTCCAGGTATTCCCCCAGGCCCTCCCGGAGGGCGTAGGCGTTCCCCCCGGGCCCCCCGTGGAGGACCAAAAGGGCGGGGGCGTGAAGCTCCCCCACGTCCTCCACGTAGAGCTCCGCCTCCCCTACGGGGATGTAGCCGATTTCTTCCCGCATCCCCTATAGACTACCCCATCCTGGAGCCGGAAGGCCCAAACCCTAACCCCGGGCACCGCCTGGGCCTTGGCCACCGCCTCCTCCGAGGCTCCGAAGACCTGAAGGAGGAAGACCCCCTCCCCCTCAAGGAGCCAGTAGGGGTGGGGAAGTGCCCCGGCCAGGGCCCTTAGGGCCTCCTCCTCCTTGCCCTCCACAAAAAGAACCCTCATCCCTCCCCCCAAAGGCGCTGGTAAAAGAGGATCTCGGCGCTCTCCTCCAGGGTGGTCATGAGGCTGTAGGCCTCCAAGAGGGCCTCCTCGGGCTTCTCCTTCCCGCCCCAGGCGAAGGCGCCGTGCCCCTTCAGGAGGCAGGCCCGGTGGGCCCTAAGGGCCTCGGCCACCGCCTGGGCCGCCTCCTCGGTGGCGGAGACCGTCTTGGGGGAAAGAACAGGCACCTCCTTCAGGTAGAACTGGCCCTCGAGGTCCAAGGGGACGAGGCGCTCCAGGTGGAGGGAGAGGGCCACGGCCACCCTGGGGTGGGCGTGGACGATGGCCCGGGCCGGGGTCTTGCGGTAGACCTCCCGGTGGATCACGCTCTCCACGCTGGCCCCTTCCGGGATGGGCCCCTCTAGGGGCACCTCCACCAGGTCCTCGGGGGTGAGGTGGGCCTTCTGCACGCCGCTTTTGGTGATGAGGAAGCCTTCCCGGGTGCGCACGGAGAAGTTTCCCGCCGTGGCGGAAATGAGCCTTTGGTGGAAGAGGTCCTCCCCCACCTGGCGGAAGGCGGAAAAAACCTTGGCCAGCATCTTCTAAAGGGGCCCCGCCAGGGCCTTGGCCCCGGCGGGGTACGCTTAGAGGCTCTTCCCGGGCTGCTCCCGGCGGGCGGGGCGGCGGGGGGCCTCCTTGGCCTCCACCGCCTCCTTGCGGGCCTCCTCCATGGCCTTCAGGGTCCTCTGGTCCACCACCTGGGTGAAGCGCACGTAGTCCGAGCCCGTGCCCGCGGGGATCAGCCGGCCCAGGATCACGTTCTCCTTGAGGCCGATGAGCTCGTCCTTCTTGCCGGCGATGGCCGCCTCGGTGAGGACGTGGGTGGTGTTCTGGAAGCTGGCGGCGGAGAGCCAGCTCTTGGTGGAGAGGGCGCTCTTGGTGACCCCCATGAGGAGGGGCCTCCAGGCCACGGGCACCTTGCCCTCGGCGATGAGGCGCTCGTTTAGGGCCTCCACGTCCCACTTCTCCAGGACCTGGCCCTCCAGGAGGCGGCTGTCCCCGGGATCGGTGACCTCCACGTACTTCAGCATCTGCCGCACCACGATCTCTATGTGCTTGTCGTGGAGCTTCACCCCCTGGGCCCGGTAGACCTTCTGGATCTCGTCCACCAGGTAGCGCTCCACCGCCTCGGGGCCCTTGGCCTCCAGAAGCTGGTGGGGGTCAATGGCCCCGCGGGTGAGGGGCTGGCCCGCCTCCACGTAGTCCCCGTCCTTCACCACCAAGCGGGCGTCCTTGGGGAGCTTGTACTCCTTGGCGAAGCCCTCGGACTCCACGAAGACCGAGAGGCGGTCCTCCCCCTCCTCAATGCGCACCACGCCGTCAATCTCGGAGATGACCGCCTTGGCCTTGGGGCGGCGGGCCTCAAAGAGCTCAATGACCCGGGGCAGACCCTGGGTGATGTCGGTGCCCGTGGCCACGCCCCCGGTGTGGAAGGTGCGCATGGTGAGCTGGGTGCCGGGCTCGCCGATGGACTCGGCCGCCACCACGCCCACCGCCTCCCCGATGGACACGGGACGGGCCATGGAGAGGTCGTAGCCGTAGCACTTCTGGCAGACCCCGTAGCGGGTCTGGCAGGTGAGGGGACTCCGCACAGGGACCTCCCGCACCTCCCCCGCCTCCGCCGCCTGGACGAGGAAGTGGACGTCCTCGAGGGTGAGGTACCGCCCCTCCTCCAGCCTCCGGCCCAGGGCCTCCACCTCCCGGGCCAGGACCCGGCCGTAGAGGCCGGATTCTATGTCCGAGCGCTTCCTGAGGCGCTCCTTGCGGGTCACCTCGTCCATCTGGAAGAGGGGGACGGAGATGTAGTTGGTGGTGCCGCAGTCCGCCTCCCGGACCACGATCTCGTGGGCCACGTCCACCAGCTTCCGGGTGAGGTAGCCGGAGTCGGCGGTGCGCAGCGCGGTGTCCGCTCCCCCCTTCCTGGCCCCGTGGCTGGAGATGAAGTACTCCAGCACCGTGAGGCCCTCGCGGAAGGAGGAGCGCACGGGCACCTCAAAGGTCTCGCCCGAGGGCTTCTGCATCAGGCCCCGCATGCCGCAAAGCTGGCGGATCTGCTGGGGGTTGCCCCGGGCCCCGGACTGGGCCATCACGTAGAGGGGGTTGAAGGGGTAGTTCTCCTCAAAGTTCTTGAAGACCGCCTGGGTCACCTTCTCCGTGGTCTCCGTCCAGAGCTGGATCACCTGGTCGTACCGCTCCCGGTCGGTGAGGAAGCCCATCTCGTAGGCCTGCTCAATCTGGCGGAGCTTCCGGTCGGCCTCCTCCAGGTACTTCTGCTTCTCCTCGGGGATCACGGCGTCGTCAATGCCGATGGTGATGCCGCTGGTGGTGGAGAGGGTGAAGCCGTAGTACTTGAGGGCGTCCAGGAGGCGGGCGGTCTTCTCTATGCCTAGGCGCAGGAAGGCCTGGTAGACCAGGTCCTTGAGGGAGTTCTTCTCCTGGGGGACATCCATCTGGATGAGCTCCTGGGCCACCTTCTCGTCCTCCACGGCCTCGCCCACGATGCGGGCGAAGAGGATGCGGCCGGGGCTCGTTTCCAGGCGCTGGCCCAGGTAGCGGACGGTGACCACGTCCTGGAGGTCCAGAAGGCCGTGGGCCACCGCCAAAAGGGCCTCCTCGGGGTTGGCGAAGAAGAACTTTAAGCGGCCCACGCTGGTCTCCCTGCCCGCCACCAAGATGGGGGCGTTCAGGGCCACCTCGCCCCTTTCGTAGGCCGCCAAAGCCTCCTCCGGGGTGGCGAACTCCCGCCCCGCCCCCTTCTTCTCCTTTCGCACCTGGGTGATGTAGTAAAGGCCCAGGATGATGTCCCGGCTGGGCTTGGCCAAAGGCTCCCCCGAGGCGGGGGAGAGGAGGTTGTGGGCGGAGAGCATCTGGATCCTGGCCTCCGCCTGGGCGAAGGAGGAGAGGGGGACGTGGACCGCCATCTGGTCCCCGTCAAAGTCGGCGTTGAAGGCCTCGCAGACCAGGGGGTGGAGCTGGATGGACTGCCCCTCCACCAAGACGGGCTGGAAGGCCTGGATCCCCAGGCGGTGCAGGGTGGGGGCCCGGTTCAGGAGGACCACCTTGCCGTGGATGACCTCCTCGAGGGCATCCCAGACCTCGTCCTTGATGTCCCTTTGCCTTTCCAGCATGCGCCGGGCCGCCTTCACGTTGGGGGCGATGCCCTTCTCCTCCATCTTCTTGAGGAGGAAGGGCTTGAAGAGCTCCAGGGCCATGCGCTTGGGGAGGCCGCACTGGTGGAGCTTGAGCTGGGGCCCCACCACGATCACGCTCCGGCCCGAGTAGTCCACCCGCTTGCCCAGGAGGTTCTGGCGGAAGCGGCCCTGCTTGCCGGAGAGGACGTCGGTGAGGCTACGGAGGGGGCGCTCGGAGCCGGGGTTGGTCACGGGGCTTCCCCGGCGGCCGTTGTCAATGACCGCGTCCACCGCCTCCTGGAGCATGCGCTTCTCGTTGCGGATGATGATCTCCGGGGCCCCCTGGGCCAGGAGCTTCTTCAGGCGGTTGTTGCGGTTGATGAGGCGGCGGTAGAGGTCGTTGAGGTCCGATGTGGCGAACCGCCCCCCGTCCACCTGGACCATGGGCCTGAGGTCCGGGGGAAGCACGGGGACGGCATCGAGGATCATCCACTCCGGGCGGTTGCCGGAGTCCAGGAAGGCCCGCACCACCTCCAGGCGCTTCCTGGCCTTGGCCCGCCGGGCCCGGGAGGGGTGCTTCATCTCCTCCAAAAGCTCCTCTTCCAGCCTCTTTAGGTCCAGCTCCTTGAGGAGCTCCTGGATGGCCTCCGCCCCCATGCGGGCGTCGATGTCGTAGGACTCCACCACCCGCACCACGTTGCGAACGAGGTCCACCTCCACCCGGCCGTAGATCTCGCTCTTGACCTTGCCCCCGTCCGCCAGGACGTCCCCCGGGGCCACCCGGTCCCCGGTGGTCACCTCCACGTCCTCCTCAAAGGGGTAGACCCGGGCCTTGACCACCAGGAGGCTGGCGGGCTCGTGCAGGTGGACCACCCCCTCGGCCTCGGCGATGACCTCCTCCTCGGGGTCAATGGCGGCCACGATCTTCTCCCCCGCCTGCACCCTAGCCCCCTCGGGGACGATGACGTTCATGTGAGGGGCGATGCGGTAGTCCTTGGGCTCGGTCCACTCCAGGAAGAGGGTAAGGTAGACGGTCTCCCCCTCCTCCTCCGCCTCCACCTCCTTGGCCGTCATGTGGCGGGGCATGCGCAGTAACCCTTTGCCCTCCGCCAGGGGCTGGCCCTTTTCCACGATCTCCCCCTGGACCACCAGGGGGGTCATGCCCACGGGGAGGAAGTAGCGGGCCACCACCTCCTCCTCCTGGCGCAGGTAGAGGAGGTGGCCCTCGGAAAGCGCCTCGAGCCCCACCACCCCCTCCTCCTCGGCGCGGAAGAGGTAGGGCTCGGGAAGCTCCGCCAGGACCTCCCCAGGGCGGTAGCTTTCCTTCTCCACCCAGGCGGAAAGGGGAATCCGGAGGGCGGCCCGCTCCTTCCTCAGGTAGTCCACCCGCACCCGGCGGGGGAAGCGGTAGAGGGCCACCCCGTCCATCCGGCTCACCACGCCGGGGGCGAGCTCCTGGCCCTTTCTCACCTCCTCCCCGTCCTTGACCAGGGCGTCCACCCCGGCGGGCAGGGGGTAGGTCTCCTGCTTGCCAAAGCGGAGCTCCCGGTACTCCTCGTCGGTGAGGAGCTGGCGCTTCTCCACCGGCACCCCGTCCAAGACCGCCCCCTTGGGGTCTAAGACGATGTACTTGTTGAAGTAGAGGACCTGCTCCAGCTCGGTGGCGGAGAGGTCCAGAAGGGTGCCGATCTTGGAGGGCACGTCCTTGACGAACCAGATGTGGGCGGCGGGGGTGGCCAGCTCAATGTGCCCCATGCGGTAGCGGCGGACGATGCTCTTGGTGACCTCCACCCCGCACCGCTCGCAGACCTTGCCCTCAAAGCGCTGGCGCTTGTACTTGCCGCAGGCGCACTCGTAGTCCTTGATGGGGCCGAAGATGCGCTCGTCAAAGAGCCCGTCCCGCTCGGGCTTCAGGGTACGGTAGTTGATGGTCTCGGGCTTCTCCACCTCCCCGTAGCTCCAGGAGCGGATCTTCTCGGGGGAAGCGAGGGCGATGCGGACCTTGCGCACTTCCTTTTTCATCTTTCCTCCGGCTAAAGGGCTCACCTCTTGGAGGCCAGGCCCTCAAAGATGTCCACGGGGTTGTCCTTCTCGTCCAGGGTCTGCACGTCCAGGGCCAGGGCCTGAAGCTCCTTCACCAAGACGCGGAAGGACTCGGGCACGCTGGGCTCGGGCACGTCCTCGCCCTTGATGATGGCCTCGTAGGCGGCGTTCCTGCCCTCAATGTCGTCGGACTTGAGGGTGAGCATCTCCTGCAGGGTGTGGGCGGCCCCGTAGGCCTCGAGGGCCCACACCTCCATCTCCCCAAAGCGCTGGCCGCCGAACTGGGCCTTGCCGCCCAGAGGTTGCTGGGTGATGAGGGAGTAGGGGCCGGTGGAGCGGGCGTGCATCTTGTCCTCCACCATGTGGTAGAGCTTCATGATGAACATCTGCCCCACCACGATGGGCCCCTCAAAGGGCTCCCCGCTCCGGCCGTCGTAGAGGACCACCTTGCCCTGGACGAAGAGCTCCTTGAGCTGCTCCTCCGGGGGCTTGCCCGGGGAGACCAGGCCCAGCTTCTCCGCCCGGGCCAGCACCTCCTTCTCCCGCTTGTCCACCCCGAAGCCCTCCCCCTGGCGCTTGCCGAAGTAGAGGTGGAAGGCCTCGGCCAAAAGCTCCTTGATCTCGGGCTCCGTGGCCCCGTCAAACACGGGGGAGATGTAGCGCTGGCCCAGGAAGTAGCCCGCCAGGCCCAGGTGGGTTTCCAGGATCTGCCCCAGGTTCATCCGGCTGGGCACGCCCAGGGGGTTCAGGATCACGTCCACGGGGGTGCCGTCGGGCAGGTGGGGCATGTCCTCCACGGGGAGGATCTTGGCCACCACCCCCTTGTTGCCGTGGCGGTTGGCCAGCTTGTCCCCCACCTGGAGCTTGCGCTTTTGGGCCACGAAGACCCGCACCACCTCCCGGACCCCGGGCTTCAGCTCCACCCCGGGGTCGCCCCGCCGGAGGCGGAGACGGCCCACCACGATTCCCCCTTCCCCCGGGGGGACACGAAGGGAGGTGTCCTTCACGTCCTTGGCCTTCTCCCCGAAGATGGAGCGCAGGAGGCGCTCCTCGGGGGAAGGCTCCTGCTCCCCCTTGAAGCTGGTGCGCCCCACCAGAATGTCCCCGGGCTTGACCTCGGCCCCGATGCGGACGATCCCTTCCTCGTCCAGGTCGCGCAAAGCGGCCTCGGAGAGGTGGGGGATGTCCCGGGTGATGCGCTCCGGACCCAGCTTGGTGTCCCGGGCCTCTATCTCGTAGCGCTCAATGTGGATGGAGGTGTAGTAGTCCCGCTTGAGGAGCTCCTCGCTGATGACGATGGCGTCCTCAAAGTTGTAGCCGTCAAAGGGCATGATGGCCACCAGGACGTTCTGCCCCAGGGCCAGAAAGCCCCCCTCGGAGGCGGGGCCGTCCGCCAGGAGGTCCCCCTTCCTTACCCGCTGCCCCACCCGGACCCGGGGCCGCTGGTCTAAGGCGGTGCCCTGGTTGGAGCGGACAAAGCGGCGCAGGGGGTACTCCACCAGGCGGCCGTCCCCGTAGCGCACGGCGATCCGGGTGCCGTCCACCTTGACCACCTCCCCCTCCTCCTCGGCGTAGAGGGCGGCCAGGGAGTCCCGCACCACCCGCTCCTCCAGGCCCGTCATGACCACGGGGGCCTGGGCCCGGATGAGGGGCACCGCTTGGGTCTGCATGTTGGAGCCCATGAGGGCCCGGTTGGCGTCGTCGTGCTCCAGGAAGGGGATGAGGTTGGTGTTCACGGAGAAGACCTGCTTGGGGGAGACGTCCATGAACTCCACCTCGTCGGGGGAGACGATCACCGGCTCCCCCCGGCGCCGGGCCACCACCCGGTCGGTGGCGATGCGGTCCCCCTCCAGGGAGGTGTTGGCCTGGGCGATGGTGTAGCGGTCCTCCTCGGAGGCGGTCATGTAGACCACCTCCTCCGTGACCACCCCGTCCTTGACCCGGCGGTAGGGAGTGCGGATGAAGCCCAAAGCGTCCACCCGGGCGTAGGCGGCCAGGGAGGTGATGAGGCCGATGTTGGCCCCTTCCGGGGTCTCCACGGGGCAGATGCGCCCGTAGTGGGTGCGGTGCACGTCGCGCACGTCAAACCCCGCCCGCTCCCGGGTAAGCCCCCCAGGGCCCAGGGCGGAGATGCGCCTTTTGTGGCGGAGGGAGGAGAGGGGGTTGGTCTCGTCCTTGAACTGGGAGAGCTGGCTGCGGCTGAAGAACTCCCGCAGGGCGGCCTCGAGGGGGCGGCTGTTCACCAGCTTGGCGGGGGTGAGGGTGTCGGGGGAGCCCATGACCATACGCTCCCGCACGCCCCGGGCGAGGCGCGCGAGCCCCACGCGGAACTGGTCCGCCATGAGCTCGCCCACGGTGCGGATGCGGCGGTTCCCCAGGTGATCTATGTCGTCCACCTCGTAGCCGGGGACCCCGGCGGTGAGGGCGAAGAGGTAGCGCAGGGTGGGCAAAAAGACCTCGTCCTTGAACTCCCCCTCCTCAAAGCGCACCAGGGTGCGCCCCGAAAGGCCGATGCCCAGCTTCTCCTCCGCCTTGTAGCGGCCCGCCTCCCCCAGGTCGTAGCGCTTGGGGTCGGCCAAAAGGCCATGGAGGTAGGCCAGGGCCTTCTCCTTCTTGGGCGGGTCCCCGGGGCGGAGGAGGGTGAAGAGGCGGACCATGGCCTCCTCGGGGCGCATGGCCAAAACCGCCTCGTCCAGAAGGCCCTGGACCAGGTCCCCGTAGGCGGAAAGCTCCCGGGCCAGGGTCTCCTGGTCGTAGCCCAGGACCCGGAGGAGGAGGACCAGGGGGAACTTCCGCTTGTTGACCTTCATGGTCACCACCCCGTTCGGCTCCACCTCCAGGTCAATCCAGGGCCCCCGCTTGGGCAGGGGGATGATGCTGGCGATGAACCGCCCGGGCCGGGCGGGGTCGGGGGTGAAGTACACCCCGGGGGAGCGGTGGATCTGGGAAACGATGACCCGGTCGGCCCCGTTGATGATGAAGGAGCCGTCCTCGGTCATCAGGGGCAGGTGCCCCAGGAAGACCTCGTCCTCCTTGATGAGCCCCGTGTCCTTGTGGATGAGCTGGAGGCGGGCGTACAGGGGGGCCTGGTAGGTGAGGTCCTTTTCCCGGCACTCGTCCTGGGAGAAGGGGGGATCGCCCAGGCGGTACTCCAGGAAGTCCAGGACCAACCCTCCCTTGCCCTTGTCCCCCTCCTCTATAGGGAAGGTCTCCTTGAAGGCGGCCTGGATGCCCAGGTTCTCCCGCCTATCGGGGGGGACGTCGGCCTGGAGGGCCTTTTTATAGGACTCCACCTGGATTTCCGTGAGTGGGGGAAGGGGAATGACCTCTCGGATGCGACCGAACCGCTTAATCTCCATGCGTCACCTCTAAGGGAAAGCGGGCCGCCCGAGGTAAGCTAACAGGGTTCTTCCGCAAGGGCACCTCCCCCTGCGGCGGCTGGCTCTTACCGTGCTCCCTTGGCCCGACCAAAGAGCACAAACCTTAGCCTATAGGACGCTCCCTCTAGCCGTCAAGCCCAAAGCCGAAAGGTTCTCCTAGCGCTCCACCTCCACCCTGATTTTATAGTTGCCCCGCCTAGTTTCGCCAAGGACCTCTAAAAGCCTCAGGCTCCCCAGCCCCTCGGCCAAAAGCACGTCCCCAGGGGCCATCTCCTCCTTGGGGGAGGCCACCTTGCCCCTTAGGCGCACCTTCCCCGCCTTCACCCCCTGGACGAAGTAGGTTCGGGACACCCCAAACCCCTTGGCCCCCACGGCATCCACCCGCAAGGAGGGCACCACCAGGGTGCGCACCCGCTCCGTGGAGGGCCTGAGGGCCCCTTCCGGGGGCGGAAGGAGGGCGAAGCCCGCCTCCTCCAGAGCCTTCTTCCCCTTGGGCAAAAGGGCCACCAAAAAGCCCTCCTCAAGGGGCTCCACGTCCCCCATGGCCTCGCCCAGGTCAGGGGGCTCCTTCTCCACCCAAAAGACCCCCACCGGGTCGTGAACGGAGGGAATCTCCGGGGGGTAGAGCACGGCCACCTTCCGCTCCGCCAGGGGAAAGCCCCCAAAGAAGGCCACGCTGAGCCCTTCCCGCTGGGCCAGGGTCAAAAGCTCCGCCTGCTCCTCCGGGGAGAGGAAGCCCGTCTGCACCACCCGGCCGCCCCGGGCCCGCTTTAGGTAGGCGAGGAGGTCCTCCATGGGGTCTGATGATATCCTGAAGAGGGTGGACTTGGCGCTGGAGGAAGCCCTGAAGCTCCTGGTGGGCCGGCTAAACCCCCTGGGTGTCTACCTCTTTGGCTCCCCGGCCTCGGGGACCTCGAGGCCCGAAAGCGACTTGGACCTGGCGGTCTTGGGAGAAAGGCCCTACGACCCCTGGGATCTCTTTCAGGTAGCCTCCCTTCTGAGCCGCCTCGTAGGCCGGGAGGTGGACCTGGTGGACCTGCGCCAAGCTCCCCTAGCCCTCCAGGCCCAGGTGGCCGCCTTTGGCCAAGCCCTCTACCTTCGGGAAAACGAAGCCGAACGGTTTCTGGACCTGGCCCTCAAGGCCTACGCCCGGCTCAACGAGGAGCGCGCGGGTCTCATCCAGGACATTCTCAAGCGGGGTCTGGTCTATGGATGAGGTCCTCCTGGCCAAAAGCGCCACCCTGGAGCGCTGCCTAAGGCGCATCGCCGAGGAGTACCAGGGCCACGAGGACGAGCTAGAGGCCAACTTCACCCGGCAGGATGCCATCGTCCTCAACCTCCTCCGGGCCCGCGAGGCGGCCATAGACATGGCCATGCACACCGTGCGCCTCCGGCGCTTGGGCTTACCCCAGACTTCCCGGGAGGCTTTCGTGCTTCTGGAAAGGGCGGGGATCATCCCGGAAGACCTCTCCCAGCGCATGCAGGCCATGGTAGGCTTCCGCAACGTGGCCGTCCACGAGTACCAGAGCCTCTCCATCCCCATTTTGCGGCGGATCCTGGAGGAGCGGCTGGGCGACTTTCTGGAGTTCAGCCAGATCTTACTGCGAACCCTGCCGGAGGGCGAAGCTTAGGGTGGCCCTGGCCCTCTCCTCCCCCTCCACCAGGGCCCGGACCGCCACCTTGCCCAGGCCCCGGCGGAAGAGGAGAAGCTCCCCCTCGAGGATCAGGGTGTCCCCGGGCACCACGGGCTTCTTGAAGCGGGCCTCCTCCACGCCCACCAGGAAGACCAGGCCCCCCGGGGCCACCCCCGGCTGGCGGGCCAGGGTGCCCACCGCCGCCTGGGCCATGGCCTCCAGGATCAGGACCCCGGGCATGATGGGGTAGCCGGGGAAGTGCCCCTGGAAGTGGGGCTCGTTGAAGGTGACGTTCTTTAGGGCGCGGAAGCGCTTCTCGTCCGCCTCGAGGACCCGGTCAATGAGGAGGAAGGGGTAGCGGTGGGGCAGGAACCTGAGGATCTCCCCGATCTCCACGGCCTCACCTCTTCAGCACGTCGTCCGAGGAGAGGATGGTGTCCTCCAGGACGTGGAGCATCTCCAGGGCCTTGCCCGTGCCCAGGGCCACGGCCTCAATGGGATTCTCCGCCACCACCACCGGGACCCCCGTGGCCTCCTGCAGGGCCAGGTCCAGGTTCTTGAGGAGGGCCCCTCCCCCGGTGAGGAGGATGCCCCGCTCGTAGATGTCCGAGGCCAGCTCAGGGGGCGTGGTCTCCAGGACGGACCTCACCCCCTGGAAGATCTTGTCTAAGGGCTCCTTCAGGGCCTCGGCCACGTCCTCGGCGGGGATCTCGGCGGTGCGGGGAAGGCCGGTGACGAGGTCCCGGCCCCGCACCTCGGCCACCTCCTTCTCCTCCCCGGGGAGGATCTTGGCCCGGCCCAGCTGGATCTTGAGCTCCTCGGCGGTGCGCTCCCCGATGAGGAGGTTGTACTTCTGGCGGATGTAGCGGATGATGGCCTGGTCCATCTCGTTGCCGGCGATCCTCAGGCTCTCCGAGCGCACGATCCCCCCCAGGGAGATGACGGCGATGTCCGTGGAACCGCCCCCAATGTCCACCACCATACTCCCCGTGGGCTCGGCCACGTGGATGCCCGCCCCGATGGCCGCCGCCAGGGGCTCCTCAATGAGGTACACCTTCTGGGCCAGGGCGGAAACCGCCTGCACCACCGCCCGCCTTTCCACGTCCGTGACCCCCGAGGGCACCCCCACCATGACCCGGGGCTTGAAGAAGCGGCTCATGGGGGAGAGGACCTTCTGCAGGAAGAGAAGGAGCATGCGCTCGGTGAGGGCGTAATCGGCGATGACCCCGTCCTTGAGGGGCCGCACGGCCACAATGTTGCCCGGGGTGCGCCCCAGCATGCGGTAGGCCTCGGCCCCCACGGCCTTCACCTCCTTCTTCCCCTGGACCACGGCGATCACCGAGGGCTCCCGCAGGACGATGCCCTTCCCCCGCACGTAGATGAGGACGCTGGCCGTCCCCAGGTCAATGCCGATGTCTTCACCCTTGAGCATAAGGCCTCACGCTACCTAGCGTACTCCACCACCCGGGTCTCCCGCACCACGGTGACCTGGACCTGGCCGGGGTAGTTCATCTCCCGCTCTATGCGGCCCGCGATCTCCCGGGCCAGGAGGGTGGCCTTGGCGTCGGTGATCTTGTCGGGCTTGACGAGGACCCGCACCTCCCTTCCCGCCTGCACCGCGAAGGCCGTCTCCACCCCGGGGAAGGAGAGGGCGATGCGCTCTAAGGCCTCGAGGCGCTGCAGGTACTCCTCCAGGCTCTCCCTTCTGGCCCCGGGCCGGGCGGCGGAGAGGGCATCGGCGGCGGCCACCAGGACGGCGTAGACGGTCTCGGCGTTCTCCGGGTCGTGGTGGTGGGCGATGGCGTCTATGACCTCGGGAGGCTCGCCGAAGCGGCGGGCCAAGGCGATGCCGATCTCCACGTGGCTCCCCTCCACCTCCCGGTCCACGCTCTTGCCCAGGTCGTGGAGAAGCCCCGCCCTGCGGGCGAGCCCCGCATCCAGGCCCAGCTCCGCGGCCATGATGCCGGTGAGGTGGGCCACCTGCACCGAGTGCTTGAGGACGTTCTGGCCGTAGCTGGAGCGGAAGTGGAGCCGGCCCAAGAGTTGCACCAGGCCCGGCTTCAGGCCCACCACCCCCGCTTCGAGGGCCGCCTCCTCCCCCCTCTCGTAGATGAAGGTCTTCATCTCCTGCTTGGCCTTCTCCACCACCTCCTCTATGCGGCTTGGGTGGATGCGCCCGTCCTTGAGGAGCTCCTCCAGGGCCATGCGGGCGATCTCCCGCCGCACGGGGTTGAAGGAGGAGAGGAGGACCGCCTCCGGGGTGTCGTCAATGATCAGGTCCACCCCGGTCAGGGCCTCAAAGGTGCGGATGTTCCGCCCCTCCCGGCCGATAATGCGGCCCTTCATGGCGTCGGAGGGGATGGGGACCACGGAAACGGAAAGCTGGGCCGCGGTCTCCGAGGCCTGGCGCTGCATGGCCTGGGCTAGGATCTTCTGGGCCTCGCGCCGGGCCTCCACCCGGGCCCTTTCCAAAGCGGCCCGCACCCTGGCCGCCTTCTCCTCTTCCAGCTCCTGGTCCAGCTTTTCCAGGATGAGCCTTTTGGCCTCCTCCGGGGAGAGGCCCGCCACCTGGTAGAGCCTCTTTTCTATCTCCTTTTCCCGCTCCAAAAGCCCCGCCTCCTTGGCCCTCAAGGCCTCCTCCCGCTGGGCGAGGGCCTCCTCCATGGCGTCCAGCCTGAGGGCCCGGGCATCCAGGGCCTCGCCCCGCTTGGAAAGCCTTTCCGCCTCCCGGCGAAGCTCCTCCCGCTCCTCCTTAAGCCGCTCCCTCTCGGCCTTGAGCTCCTCCTGGAGGGCCTTGAGCCGCTCCCTTTCCCCTCTCAGCTCCTCCCGCTCCGCCTTCAAGCGCTCCTCGGCCTCGGCCAGGCGCCTCCCTGCCTCCTTCTCCAGGGCCTCGGCCCGGGCCCGGGCCTCCTTTTCCAGCTCCTGCCGAAGGGCCTGGAGGCGGCTTTCGGCCTCCTCCCGGAGGGCCTTGGCCTCCTTCCTGGCCGCCTCCAGGATCTCCCGGGCCTCCTTCCTTGCGGCCTCCAGGGCCTCCCTGGCCTCGGCCTTGGCGGCCTCGAGGATCTCCCTGGCCTCCCCTCGCGCCTGGTCCTCTCCCTTGCGCCTTAGGAAGAGGGCGGCGAGAAGGACCAGGACCAGGAGCAAAAGCACCAGGTCCAGAAGGGTCATCTACTCTCCCTCCTCCTCGCCGGCGGCCAGGACCACCTTGTCCGCCCGCTCCAGAACCTTAGCCCGGATCTCTTCCAATAGCTCGGGCCGCTCCCGGAGGTAGTCCGCCGCCTTCTCCTTGCCCTGGCCCAGGCGGTGCTCCCCGTAGGAGAACCAGGAGCCCGCCTTCTCAATGACCCCCGCGGCCACGGCCACGTTGACCAGGTCCATGATGGGGTCCAGGCCCCGGCCGAAGTAGATCTCCAGCTCCGCCTCCCGGAAGGGCGGGGCCAGCTTGTTCTTCACCACCTTGACCTTGACCTTGATCCCCACGGCCTCGTTGCCCACCTTGATGGGCTGGCCGCTTTTGCGCACGTCCAGGCGCACGCTGGAGTAGAACTTGAGGGCCCTCCCCCCCGGGGTGGTCTCGGGGTTGCCCCACATGACCCCCACCTTCTCCCGCACCTGGTTGATGAAGATGGCGGCGGTGTTGCTCTTGGAGAGGACGGCGGTGAGCTTCCTTAGGGCCTGGCTCATGAGCCGGGCCTGGAGGCCCACGTGCTGGTCCCCCATCTCCCCCTCAATCTCCGCCTTGGGCACCAAAGCGGCCACGGAGTCCACCACGATCACGTCCACCGCCCCCGAGCGGGCCAGGAGTTCCACGATCTCCAGGGCCTGCTCCCCGGTGTCCGGCTGGGAGACCAGGAGGTCCTCCACGTTCACCCCGAGCTTCTGGGCGTAGAGGGGGTCTAAAGCGTGCTCCGCGTCCACGAAGGCCGCCACCCCGCCCTGCTTCTGGGCCTGGGCGATGATGGTGAGGGCCAGGGTGGTCTTGCCCCCGGATTCCGGCCCGTAGATCTCCGTGACCCGCCCCCGGGGAATCCCCCCGATGCCCAGGGCCAGGTCCAGGCCCAAGGAACCCGTGGGGATCACGTCCACCTGGAGCCTGGGCATCTCCCCCAGGCGCATGACGGCCCCCTTGCCGAACTCCTTTTCAATGGTCTTCAGGGCGTTCTCCAGCGATTTTCTCTTCTGCTCGTCCATGCTCACCTCGCAAAGGAAATCTTTCCAGAATGGTGTAGACGGGCCCCTTGGGCTTAAGCTCCGAGCGCACCAGGGCGAAGGCCTCCACGGGCCAGGTGAGGCCGAAGACCACCGGGGGAACCCTGGGAGCGGGGGCCTTGCGCCGGGCCAGGGTGATGTGGGGCTTGAAGGCCCTATCCCCTTCCGCCGCCAGGGCCTCCTCCCCCAGAAGCTCCCTGACCCCATCCCGTAGGCCCTGGGCCAGGAGGCCAAACCCCTCCCCCTCGGCCTTGGCGAACCAGACCCGGGGGGTGCCCTCGTTGGGGAAGTAGCCGGTACCCTTCAGGGTGGCCAAAAACGGAGGCACCCGCCGCCCCAGGCGGTGGCCCAGGGCGATGAGGTCCTCGAGGTCCTCCTCGGGCCTCTCCCCCAGAAAGAGGAGGGTGAGGTGGAGCTGGTGGGGGGGGACCTCCTTCCAGCCCTTGTAGCGGGACACCTTCTCCTGGGCGGCCACCAGGGCCCGCCTCACGTCCTCGGGTAGGAAAACCGCGTAGAAAAGCCTCATGTCACCAGGAGGGCTAAGGCGGCGTACACGCTCCGAAGCCTCACCGCCTCCCGGTCCCCGGGGAAGCGGTACCGCCTGGCCTCCACCCCCTTGGGGCCCGCCAGGGCCACGTAGACCGTGCCCACGGGCTCCCCTTCCAGGGGGTCCGGACCGGCCACGCCCGTGGTGGAGAGGGCGTAGGTGGACCCCAAAAGCGCCCGGGCGGCCTCCGCCATGGCCTTGGCCGTCTCCGCGGAGACCGTCTTGGCTAGGCGTTCCTCCGGCACACCGAAGCGGGCCTTGGCCCCTAGGGAATAGGATACCACGCCCCCCAGGTAGAAGCGGCTGGCCCCGGGAACGCGGGTGATCTCCGCCCCCAGAAGCCCCCCGGTGAGGCTTTCCATGGTGGCCAGGGTGGCCCCCTCCAGCTCCATACGCCTTTTGACGGCCTCGGCCAGGGTCATCTCCCCCTCGCCCCAGATCTCCTTCAGGAGCTTCTTTTTGATCCGTTCCGCAAGCTCCGCCACCAGGTCCTCCCGGCCCCGCACCACCACCTCCACCCCGTGGAGCTTGGGGTAGGTGCCCACCTCCACCTCCTCCCCCCGGAGGAAGAGCTCCCCCAGCCTTTCCACGATCTCCGACTCCCCGATGCCCCAGGTCTTGAGGACCCGCTTGGCGTAGGACCTTTGGGGCAGGGCGAGCTTGGGAAGCACCTCCCGCCACATGGGCCGCCACTCGGGGGGCGGCCCCGGGAGGAGGACCAGGTCCTTCCCCGCTTTGCGCACCCACCAGCCGGGGGCGGTGCCGTGGGGGTTAGGGAGCCACCGGGCCGAGGGGATCTTCAGGGCCTGCTTGCGGTTGGCCTGGGGCATGGGGCGGCCCCGGGCGCGGAAGAGGGCCTCAATCTGGGAAAGCATGGCCTCGTCCAGCTCCAGAGGCTCCCCCAGGGCCTGGGCCACCGCCTCCCGGGTCACGTCGTCGGGGGTGGGGCCCAGGCCCCCGGAGAGGACCAGGAGGCGGGCCCTTTCCCAGGCCTCGGCCACCTCCCGGGCCAGGGGCCCAGGCTCGTCCACCACCCTCAGGGTCCTCTCCACCTTGAGGGCGTAGGCCTCGAGGCTCCTGGCGATCTCCGCGGTGTTGGTGTCCAGGGTCTCCCCGTGGATGAGCTCCGTGCCTACGCCGATGATCTCTGCCCGCTCCATAGGCCCTCCTCCAAGGGGTAGCGGAGGAGGAGGTACTCCCCTCCGCCCCCCGTGACCACGCTACCCAAGGCCACCTCCTTGCGCACCAGCCCCAGGCCCAAAAGGCCGAAGGGGGTCCTCTCCAGGCGCTTGATCTCCCCTATCCGCCTCCCCTCCAGAAAGAGCTCCCCCACCTCCCCCGCCCTCAGGGCCTTCAGGCCCACCAGGCGGTAGGGGACCTCCTTGCCCTCGGTGCGGGCCATGATCTCCTGGCCCACGTAGCACCCCTTGCCGTAGTCCACCAGATGGAGAAGCCCCACGCTCTGAGGAAGCTCCCCCTGGATGTCCTTCAGGAGGGGAACCCCCTTGAGGAGGGCGTAAAGGGGGAAGACCTCCAGGGGAAGCCCCCCCTCCCCCCTTTCGGCCACCTCCTCCCGGCCATGGGCGTGGAGGAGGCGGAAGAGGGGAAGCTCTAGAAGCTCCACCTGGTCAAAGACGATGTAGCGCTTCAGGCGGGCCCTAAGGCCCTCCAGCGAGCCCCATGGGGCCAGCAAAAAGCCCTCAGGGTGGGGAAAGAGGGTGGCCGCCTCCTCAATCTGCCCCCTGTGGTTCAGGAAAAGGACCCCGCT
>Ga0197142_1001112_pt1 | contig 24905 bp, 13 predicted proteins | sample GBS60_MetaG_FD_148614 | JGI IMG/M metagenome (GOLD analysis project Ga0197142, IMG submission 148614) | Sediment microbial communities from Great Boiling Springs, Gerlach, Nevada, United States - GBS 60_MetaG | ecosystem: Environmental > Aquatic > Thermal springs > Hot (42-90C) > Sediment... | reverse complement strand
AAGATAACCATAAACTATTTTATGTTTCGTCTCCTAGAATTGCGATTAAACCCAAAATTGGCTTCATGAGACATGGATATTTCTATTATGAACATAAAAATCTAGTTAGATTGACACGGGGTATAGATAGGACACATGGTTTATCCTTAGTAAACGAAGCCTCGAACTCTAATAAGGCTTTGTTCTATGGCATTCAAAGAGCTAAAGTTGATTATGTAGGCCCTTTATCTTCTAGGAGAAACAATGTTATGATCACTACACCACCCCTTTTTAAGAACTCTATATCAGATATATCTTCTTCTTATTTGTCTAATATTACTACATTTCACATGTATAGTACCAATGGCCCAAGATACATTATGGAGTCTTTATACTTATCATTTGATTCAAAACATTCTCCATTGTACTTTATGATAGAAAAGGTTAATTTATATTCTTATTTCCCCATACCACCCGCACCTAATACTTACCCGGTTTTCTTGTATTGGTGGTAATAATCTAATTTTATAGTATATTTGCTTTATGAGCGAAGTTAAAACAATTACGCTTGACAGAGTTATCACGCGTTCGACTTACTTTGAAATCCAAAGAAATCTGTACGGCCGAGAAGAAGACCCTCGGGGTAAAAAAATTGCTCTAACTTACAGGGACGGTAAGAATGATGATTATTATCATACAGCACTTAATTTATACAGAGGATTATACAAAAGCTCTTTAAGACTTCCAAAAGCAAGATTATTTATTGGAGATAAGCCCAACAAAAATTGGGAAGGTTTGATGAAAATTGAATCATCTTATGCTAAAAAATTATTATATGATATGGAGTACATTATAAAAGCTCATAACACTGATATCATTCCAAACGATGCGTTTTTGCTTTATTATTACTTTGTTATTAGAGATCACAAAGACCCGAGTAGCATTAAGGGCAAAGTCACCATTAAAGACTTTATTCCTGTTATGCAGTATGCTATTGATCCCTCTGCTATACAGCTTGATATGAGTCGGCTTCATCCGGATTTTCAGTTTACAATGACAATTAAAGAGTTTGTTCTTATTCTGTTGTTTTATATTATCATAGAAAAGCCGGATGAGTTTAAAAAGCAATTTGAAAATGCTATTCTTATTATGAGAGAGTTTAAAGATGAAATATGTAATTACTTTGATGATTGTGGTGCAGTTTTTGCGAAGATGGAGCGTATTTATAGTTGGGCTACTGATCCTAATACGAGCGATATAGATCCAGATAACTTTTTGGACTTCATGAAGTATATAGCGAGTTTGAACGAAGCGTTATCTGATGAGCGGGTGATCAGTAGTGCTGAAGATATTGCTCGATTGGAGAAAGATTATGGCAAGGGGTTATTCAAGTATACTATGCATGATGTTAATCAGCTTATTGATAAGTTAGAAGGTGATTTAGTGAGATATTTTGATATTATTAATTCTAACTACGAATTGGAGGAAAATGGTTTTGAGCCTAATAACTATTTGCTTGGTATAATTTATGAGCTTATGTCGGCGGGTTATTATCCTGCTGTTACTGCTGGGGTTTTACCTGCAAGCGCTTATCTGACGGACCCAACAAGAGAATCAGACGACAAGGATAACTATTTCCCTGTAGATTATTGTGTTCCTGATTATTGGTGTCAATTTTATTTTAGCTCTTCTAAAGGTTCCCCTTCTGGCAGGAGTAATGGCATTTATATAGCTAAAGACCAACAGCCCAATGGTGATTTGCCTTTGCCTGGCGAGCAGTGGTCGCCAGAAAAAAGCATATGGTCCGAAAGTATTTTGAATACTTTTAAGCAGCTAAGTGATCTTGAGCTCTCTAAGACGCTCAGGGCTATTCTAGCGCGTATTAAGAGTGGAGCTTTCGATGGTCTGTATCGGGGCATTAACTTTTCTAGTATAACACCTATGAATAATGCGGGCGGACAGCTGGATACAGCTATGTTTCACAGGTACCTTGCATCGCATATTGCATCGCACATTCTAGTAGCCAGTGTAGGAGCCGAGTTTACTTATAAAGTAGCCACGCTGGCATCTTACGATAAGTCGGATAAAACACTACGAGTTATGCCTTTTCATTCAGCACCTGCCGTATTCCCCAGAATAAGAATAGAAACCGAAAATAATAAATTCGTGTTCCATGTAGATGATAAGAATGGTTGGGCTACAGCTCCACTACCTAATCAATACCAGGGCTCTTGGACAGATACAGAATATATTGAAGCGCCCGAAGTTATTGATAGTGGATATAATTATAATCTGGATAACCTGAATGTATTTGAAGTAGATAAGAACAATCCCGAACTTAGAAATGTTATTCCAGATCTTACTTTAGTAGGAATGCAGGGAAGTCTCAATAAAACTAATGATCTTAGTGTGCATATAGAAGCTACTGCTGAACAATCTAATGTCAGCGATATGTCAAAAGTATATGATTATTCGGATCCTGGTCATTTTATTGCTGATATAGTAGCTTATGCTAACGACAATAATACCAAAATGCCTCTCTTTAGAATAAATAACTTTTCATATACCGAAGAGAAGAAAGATAGTGAAATAGAAATTATAGATCCTGAAAAGAATTACTGATATATGATTTTTATTTATTGTAGTCATGGAACGAGATTTGATAGAAAAGATCCATCGTGAAGTTTCTCTTTTAGATTTAGCCGCTCGTTATGGTATAGAGCTTAAGCGGATAGGTTCACAATATAGGGGTTTTTCTCCATTTAAGTCCGAGACTAATCCATCGTTCTTTATTGTTCCTTCTCGGAACTTCTTTAAGTGTTTTTCCACGGGTCTCGGTGGGGGACCAGTCAAATTTGTAAAACTTATTGAAAACATAAGTACCCGTGAAGCTATATATAAGATTGCCGAATGGTATAATATCCCTATAAACACTCGTTCTATCAAGCAAGAAACTACTATATATGATCTCAGACATCGTATAGCTAATTTTTTGAGTAGATACATGTTAGATAGTAAAAATGCAGGCTACATGTTCCTTCAAAAAAGATTTGAATATGCCGATGAGCAGATGTTCAAAAAAGTAATACAAGAACATTATATTGGATATTTAAATAAAGATATTTTTAATGATATAAAAAGGGTATTTGACCCTTCTGCTTTTGACCAAATAGGATTATCCAGAAATGGTCATCTTATAGCCGATAATGCTATAATAATACCTGTATTTTCTAACAAGAATAAGATACTTACATTCTTGATAAGAAGTTTGGACGAAAATAGTGATAAAAAATATTTCTATAGCGTAGAAAAAAAAGAAGTTTCTATTTCTGAGATTATATACAATTACGATAATGTTCTAGTTCAGCGGTTTGATACTGTATATGTAGTTGAAGGAGTTTTAGATGTTATTGCTATGAGGTGCATTAATGTAAACAATGTGGTAGCTTTGATGGGTATTAACTTAACAGACACTAAAGTTTCTCTTCTTAGAAAATTTAGTAAAGTAATATTTAATCTTGATTCTGATGTACCGGGACATCACGCTTTTGTGCGATATGCGACTAAACTTATTTCTGGGAATGTATTCGTCTATTACATTTCTAACAAGCCCTATAAAGACCCAGACGAAGCTATAAGAAACGGCATTTATAACTCGCAAAATATAAAAGAAAAAGAAATATTCATAGTTGATCTTGTTTTTAATGGCAAGTATAATGACCCCATGGTGGAATATAGGTATAAAAAATGGTTAAAAAGTTGTATCAGTAAAATAACTGATAAAGACGTTCGTTCAATATATTATCAGGTGCTGCAATCGTACTACAAAAAACCCTCTGCTAAAGCTTACTGGAATATAGACGACCTGTTTTTTTATTATATGATTCATGTCTGGCGTTTTGGAGATGAAAAAATGATTAAGGAATGTAAGATAAATATGATACTCTATGTTTTTCACGATGCTTATAGGGAAGCTATAAGAGCTAACTTCTTAGTATCTAGAGAATCATTATTTGATTACGAATACATGAATATGATGCGCTATGTCCCTGAAACACTCAAAAAGCTTTCCATAGATAGTATAAATAGAAAAATAAAAGAAGAGTATCAGAAGTTATTAAGCCATGTTTCTTAGTATATTTTTATGTGGATATTCATAACATAATAACTAAAGGCATAATCATATACTTTTTACAGATTAACAGACATATCGATATTTATCCCGTTGTTTTACAAAGTATTATAGATAAGCATAAGGAGTATTTTGATCCAATAATGTTAAAGTCTAAACATAGGTATTATAAGCTTATACTATCTAAGGGGGTTTTTCAATATATTAGTGAAAATGAAGAATTAAGAAAACTTATTTTATCAAAAGATAAAAAGGTAGAATGGGCAACTTTCTCCGAACATTTAGTTAGAACTTTTACCTCCACTTTAAATCAAGGAGATATAGGAAAAGAGCTCCATAAATATGATATAGTGTGCTTAGAAGATAATAAAAATGTTAAACAAAAACTATACAATTTTATAGATAACTTTATTGGCTATCACTCAAGCTTGAGTATCAAAGAGATATATTCATTGATGCTACAATCTATAAATACAGGGGTATTTAAATATAATGGCAAAACTTATATTTTTTCGCATATAGAATCCAAATCCGACAACAGAAAATACGATTTTTATAGCTTTTTTAATGTCTTGTCCAATATAAAAAAGATTTTGTATTTTTGCTATACATCGCATATTTTTTATGATTTTTATCATTGTGAGCCCGGCGATGATGAATGTAAAGCGGAGGGAGCGGATTCAACAGAAGACAGTCAGCAGCCGCCTGTTCAGCCTTCTTCCTTTCACATACCTAAAATCAGCACGTTGTGGTTAGAGTATAATCCCCGTCTCGTCGGCCAAGATGCAGAATATATGGTAGGAAAAAATATCTTACTATTTGGCACCTACGACTTGATACTCCAATGCCACAATCACCTGATTGAAGATATAAATACCATACTAACGCAAATGGCTCGATCTTATGGAATAAAAGTAGACGACGATAATAAAACATCGCTTGAAAGCATACTTCGTTTTTTGTATAATAATTATCTTAGAGTTAGTGACATTGCCAATACTATAATTTACGAATTCAATATATTATACAGTTCTTACTTATCGGGTATGAGAAAAAATATTTTTAGGGATTATATCAATGAACAGAAAATAGCTGAAATTATGAGTTCTAATATATCAAACTATCTATTGAATTTTAATCATGAAGTTATAGCCTATTTTAAGAATTCTACTGCGGTAAGTTCCCGTGGTAAGCGAATGCATATAAATGGTTTAGCATATTTTTGTAGTTTAATAAACCTTTTTATAGAAAAGTATGGATACAGCATATATGACTATTTTATAGAGTGGTTATCTAAGCCATATAAGATAAATGGTGATAGGATGCATCTTCATACTTACTTAATATATCATAATGGTATAGAATATGATCCATTAGAATTTTTGATATATGCTTATGATGAGAAGACTGATGTTTTGACTTCTTATGGTTTGTATATTTTATTTGCTATGCTATATCGTGAACCCTATAGGAAAGAGAGAGCAGAAACGGCAAGAGGAAATCGTCGTTTGATACCGTTTTTGCCTATAATATAGGGGTACAATTATGAAGATTACACCGTTAGTATTAGATTTACAGAATGTACTTCCCCTGCCACAAGCGCAAGAACTCGGACGAATGTGGATTGTAAAGGGTTTTTTCTATGCGTTTATTTTAAATAACTATGAAACTTATAAGAAAGACTTGAATAAAAAGATACTAGATATTGCTCAAAAACATAATATACCTTATAAAGGTAGTAAAGAGGAAGATCAAGTTAACTTCTTAAGAAACGTAATATCTAAAATGCTCAATTATAGTATAGCTAAAAGTGGGGCAGCTGTCAATAGATATTTTAGAGTAAGGAAAGCACTTGATAACACTGACCTGCATACTATCACCAATCAAGATTTTATTAATTTCGTTTCTGTTCAAGCAGCCAATTTTATAGTTGAGGCTTTCAAGGCTCCGCCGGTAATAATGGATGAAATAGAGCTCAAAGGCTTAAAAGCAGTTGAGGGAAAAAAGCTTAGCGATGCTCTGGTGATCCTCATTAATATGCATAATCAGTTTGATTACTTTTATCAAGCTGCTATGAAATGTACTATTTTAGATCCATCAACGAATAATGTTCAGAATCTCGTTGATTACATAGTTGAAACTAATACAAGAGCTTATATTTTTGATGGAATTTTTGGATACGAGTTATTTATTGAATCGTTATTTTCTATGAAAGCAAAATATAAAGAAGCCCAGGATTTAACGAATAAACGTATTGAGAGGTTGATAGCTGGGCGGGATAAGCGTACGCAGGAGGCCTATCGGCAAGCGGTTAGAGAGGCTAATTACGAACTCAAGAGAATGGCCGAGTCGGCTATATCTACCGTTAGTTCGCCTATTAAGTCAATTTTGCAGGAACATCCATTAGGCCGTATAATGCTTAATATGACCACTTTTGGTTTCAAGCAGTTCTATCTCCGTACTAATAAATTATTCGGTCTAGGAGGAAAAAAATCTTATGGCCCCTTTGAGGAAGGAAGTACATATTATGATCCCCTAGGAGGTAGTTACAAAGCCGAGACACGCCGAGATGCCAGAATGATGAATGAACTCAAAAAGGCGTGGGATATAGTATACAAATATGTTCCTAATAAAAGAATTTCTAATGAGTTAGTACAAGAATACGTAAAATTGAATGCAAAGTATTTTGGTAAACCACAAGAACTAAAAGACAAAATACCTCTACTGATTCAGCAATATGTTCCAGATGCATTGCAGGATCAGAAAAAAATGAAACAGCTGGTAAATGCATTACATACTATATACGTTTATAAATCTAAACTAAATACGCGATCTATGTCGGCCGATATTTTTGATCCTATTTCTAATGAAGAAATTGATGAAGAGACTGATGAAGACTTGATTTATACTAGAAATAGGCTTGGGTTATCTAAATATGCCGAATCGGATTATGACGATTATAGTTCTGGTTATGACGATACAAATATGGTTCTTTCTGGGGCATTGGGCAGATCGGGTCCAATACCTTCAATGCCGGTTCAAACTGGTAGCAGAGACCCAGGGATAGGAAGAATTCAAGAAGAGGGAGCCGACATAGTTACACAGCTGGCCAATCAGCAACAAAGTCAACAGGTGCCGCCTCAAAGTACACAGCCACCCCAGAGACAAATGCAAACACCCTCTGTTAAAGGCGTTGGTACCACTACTCGTACAGCCTCGCAACAACCGATGACTCCACAGTATGTGCAACCACCCAGAGGAGCCGCTCAAATACCACAAACACCAGTTCCAGGAATGGACCTAATTAAAGCATTATACGAAGCATTAGGTGCACTGTTCAATCAGGGACAACAATCGCAGCCAACAGGACAAAATAACGTGATTAATAATATCACTAATAATTTCTTTGGTTATCCTAGTATTGTCAAAGAAATAGAAGAAGAGCAAGATAAAAAAGAACAAGAAAAAGAGCAAGAAGAAAGAGAAAAAGAAGAAGAAAGAGAGGAAAAGCAGAAAGAACGAGAAGAAGAGAAACAAAAGAGTAAGGAACAAAAACAGAAAGAAATAGAACAAAAGCAACAACAACAAGATCAGAATAAACCAGACACGCAAAAAAGAATGTCTGAAGCCAAGCAGCAGAAAGCTCAGTCTAAACTACCATCTAGGCTTCCGGACACCGATATGACATCTCAAATGCAGCCCAGATTGGGTGAAAAGAGACTTAGGAAAAGAGTAAGAAAAAGGTTTGGTCAAGGTGCTTCTGAATTAGATGAGCAGTTAGATAGAGGCAAAATAAGAAGTATTGCAGATAAAGTAAGAAAGTCCAGGATGGGTCGAGCTGTTTCGGGTGCTGGTAAGGCGGCTCAAGTTGCTCGAGGTGTTAGCAGAGCGAGCAGAGCCGTCAGAGCATTAGGAGCTGCATCACGTGCTTTGCGCGGTGTTGGTGCAGCTGTTAGAACTGGGTTAACTGTTGCTCGTGTAGGAGGTATAGCCTCGAGTCTTGGCGGGTTGTCAGGTGGGGCGGGCATACTGGGAACTTTATCCAGCTTATTGGGGCCCATCATGGCCGGTATTGGACTGGTCGTCGGAGCCACAGGGGCATTCAGTATAGGTAAAGCATTATATAAAGGATTGTATAAACAGATCACGGGACAAAAGTCGTTCGAATTCGTTGGAGAACGAAAACAAGATGTAGATAAAAAAATGACAGATTTTGATCCGGATAAAGTAGACAAAGATAAAATACCGACTATCAGTAATATAAAATCTGGAAGTTTTAAGCTACCCAGTGTTACCAGTAGTGGGCAAAAGTTTACGAGTATGTTAAAATCATCTACTGGCTTTACATACAGTACATCACCGAGGACGCTTACTTCTAATCTTACCGATACAACTGTTAAGACGCAGGTATCGGCTCAACAGCCCCTTCCAACTACGACGCCTGTTAAGCCAGAAGATTATGACGAAAGCCTCAAAAAAGGAGCGACGCCAGCCCAAACAACGCAGCCGACAACTGCGCCTTCTGCTACTTCTGCACCTGCACCACAAGCGCGATCCCAAAGTACAGGAGACACACAAGATGCCGCCAAACAAATTGCCGATACCGCTAATCAGGCGGCACTCCAACATATGAGCGCACAAGCACAGCTTAATGCCACCATGGCCCAACATATAGAAGAGCTTACAAATAAAGTAATGCAGCTACAAACTAAAACATCTACTGACTTAGCTCATCAAATGCGAGCCTGAAATATCATAAGCTAGGAAGATTAAGATACACATTTAAAGTATTAATAAACCGTCCCAACGGGGGCACATTAGAACCACCTCCAATATTATTAGACGGAATATTAAAACCAGAAAAACCAGAAGCATTAGCGTATTGTATCTCTACATTTAATTGATTGGACTCAGGGGTATTTATTTGCGGATCATTTACTAAAACATTAACAATATAAGGCCCACATGGACTGCCTTCAAAAAGATGCAATAGCTGTCTGAGATCGGCTTCCACCTCGGCCCATAGATCGGGACCATTCTTCCTGAACAAGAATTTCCGTAAATGCATCTTAATACTTTTTTTCATTAGTATATTAGTGTAAACAATAGAAAATATATCGCTAGATAGCATAATAGGACCAAAAATTATCTTTCGGTAAGGGAAGTTGAAGTGATTGTTTTTTATCCTATTCAATGTGGCCTGACTATAAGTCGCTATATGTCCATATTCTATTTTTTCCTTAATGGGGCAAAAATAATTACCCAAATAGTGTTGCGATGCTATTCTGGTAATATACTCAGCAATGTTCCACACAAAATAGTTTTTACTATGTATAAATATATTGCCAAAAGCTATTGATACAAATTTCTTAATTTCAGGTGTGGTGGGAAAGTATAAACTATTGTCTACTAAATTTTGATTTGAAGTATTGGCTAATAAAAAAGTTTCTAATATAACTGCTATATTTCCTATGGTATTAAAATCTGTTATGCTATAGTTATCTGTATTCATCAGTATGGCGTCAGGCTTAGGGGTATTAGGATCAGTAAGGGCTACCTGATCACGATAAAGTATCAGTATTAGCGACGGGGCTATATATTCCAGCGTTCTGTAAAATATATCCGATTGCCATCCCGTGGGCAGCACATCTAATATCCCTTGCCCACGACTGACTATTATATAGTCTGTATTATTAGGGTATATACAATTGGGACATATAGCGCCTAATATAAAATTAGTTATTCTGGCAATTACATCACTGTATAAGTAATTCCCTTGTGGCGTATTATTAGTCCCAGTCGTTACAACTATATCTATATTAACTTGATACATGTCAGCTCAAAAATCTATGATAATCAATGTGTAGATACAATTGAGTATTGACATGCATTATTATATATGTTTTGTAGGTATATTTATTAGGCATGTTCATTACATAAGGAGAAAAGTTAAAAAATGGTGTTGAATAATTGATGTCTAATTGTAGTACGCCCAGGTCTGTATCGCTTTTCCATATTCTTTCCATATGTGATACTATATTATAATATTCAGCGGCACTATTCAGACTACTTGGGGCCGTAGATATGTTATTAAATATTTTTTCGTACTCATCAAGGTTTCTAAGTTCTGTGTTTAATAATAATATTCCAGCTTTATTATAACTTTGATGGACTTTTAGTATATGGTCTATGTTATTGTAAATAAATAAGGCGAATGTTTCGTCGTGTATGGTATCCAGTAGCCTTTTTAGCTGTCTCGAATTTCCAATATATGATGATAGATTACTTTTAGTAATAATGTTAATAGCATTATTGAGGTCTGGGGAAGCATAAGCGTGTGTATTAAGAACCCTTATCTTATATTTTATATGTTTAGACCCTAAAAACTCGTGCAAAAGTCTTGAGTTATTTATAGCAAAACAAGCCATATCAAAAATAGCGCCGCTTATACTACATAAATTAAGTATGTCGTACAAAAGCATTGATGCTTCTACTCTCTCATTAACTTCACTTTCTATTTCTTCTTTATTTATAATATGGTTTATATGCGATATTATTCTAAATATTTTATTTGACTTTGGCATTATGTTGTAAATTTTATAAACTATTTCAGATATTATTGGCTCTATGTTTAAGTTTTTTATTCTTACATATACGATGTCAAGCAGGTTTTCGGGCATCATCGTGCCTTCATCATAATAATCAGGAGTATTGTAAAGTTTATAGATAGGTAGATAACCAAACAAAAAGTAAATCATAAAAATTTGAAATACTATAGCTGTTGCCATAATAGAAACATAATATTCAATACCTCCCGTTAGAAATATATAACTACCATAAAGTAGATTAGAATCTTCTTCAAATGCCCAAGAAAATATATTATCGATTTTTATAGCACTAATCATTTCTAAAATAGCCGAAAACTGTTTTTCGTACAAATATCTGTATTCCTCCATTTTGCTTCTTTCTTGTATCATACTAATAAGCTGTGTCTTAAATGTCTTGATAATATTTTCGTTTTCTTTTTTGAGTATTTTTCTAACTTCTATAATTTTGTTTTCTTCTTGTAAAAGCTCATTTTTCATCATTTCAACAATTATATCTTGCGCTGGTGGTAGTTTGTCTGAAGACTCTAATTCCTTAGCCCATTTTTGAATACGTGGATTGATGTCTTCGCTCTCCTCATTATCAAAATCATTAGAGAAAAATCTACCGCCCCTGCTGCTAATCAAATGTTTCAAATTCCTTATAAGATTTATTTGATGTTTTGTTATAAAATCCATGTCTAACTGAACATCTTCTAACCTCATTTTCAAGCCACTACTTTTCATGGTTAAAATATACTACGACACGAATTTATTATTACACATCGACATAGGCCTTATTGCAGTATATTTGATTAGAATAATGAGAAACATTTCACTTTGTAAGATTATGTAATCCAATATTAATTTCAGAGTCTAAATATTCTGTGCATTATATTCGTACCCGAGTATATTGTAAATTTAATTGTCATGGAAGGTAACTTGCTCTTAGCCTTAAGAGACATTAAGGAAATAATAGACAGGCTAGAACAGCGTATTCTTACCATGTACGATTATCCTACTGATCCTGTGGTTCGTTTTTTAGAGTATGGACTGGCTATGGAACCAAGAGACATCAAACGAGCTACCTGGCTGGCGTCGGTATATAAGGGAACTATACATGTTATCTACATATTGGAAGAATTCGCAGCTCCTATCATATCTAATGATGAAATAATGTACTATCAGCAATATATAAAAATAAAAGAAGCTAAATATTACATAGATTATCTTAATCTGGTGCCATATGATAATATTAATAAGTCCACATATTGGATGCTGGAACCTTCGCCGCCTAACTCCACATTCGATCCCATGACAGCACCAATAGTACAGTACTACCCACAAAATAGAGCAACATATACATTAGATATACAAATAGAACATGTTTATAGTAAAACAAATCCTATAAACTTCTTTGACTATTTTATAGAATATATAATACACATGATGATAGTCAATAAAGTTAACATCTACATGGACAAATACATTATGATTTTAGACTATATCGAAATAATTATAGATATTTTATCATTTGTCTGGAAAAGGAAAATTTATGGGATTTATTCTATGATCAGAAACTATTACTAATCCATCTATCAGGTTAGAAGTATAATATCCAATATTTGTTCGTTTCTAAATCTAAGGAATTTTTCACTAAATATATTTAAGTTAGAAAAAACTCTGTTTTGATTTTGTGGTGGCTTGTTATATTTTATATAGTATGCATTTCCGTTCCAATATGTAACTAAATAATCTAGAGTCATGACATGTGGTACTGGCAAAACGATATTGGATATAACTATATTACCGGATACCTCTTCTTGTATAGTTATTTGTACTGAGGAAATATGTTTATATCCTGTTACTGTCATGGGTATTGGATGGAGAGGTATAACTAATAATCCGCCAGCAATTGTATTTCCATTATAAGTAATGTTTGTATCAAAAATGTTAAAACTTATAGGTCTTATGCCGAGCACATGTCTGTTTATAGCGTAGTCAAAAGACTCTATCAGGTGTTGTGTTCGGTTTGTATAGTATGGAGCTAAAAGTTCATAAGGATAAGAATGAAGATACACCCAATCCGTCCACTCTATGTCCTCGCATTGTGAGATAATGTTGTTATTGGACCCTGTGATTTGTAAGTCAAGTTTTCGCTCGTCGGAATTGTAAGTCACATTAATATCCAGATTATTTTGAGATCTCATGCCACTTCTTGTAGCTATAATAAACACATTACCACATTCGGCAAAAACAGTCTGTCTATAGTAATCAGCCGCGTAAACTCTGGGACTATTGGGGTCCGATGGATCTGAGTTTACGAAATGACGACTATGCCACACATCAAGTCCTATGATGCTATTGATGCCATTAAAAGAATAAGACCCCGAATTACTTATATAATTGAGATTGATAATGTTAGGTAAGTTTTGAATCTGACTGGCCAGAGTGGCTACAATAACATATCTTCCATTTCGGCATACATTGTTAAGGTCTATGGCCCCAGTCAGTACTCCGGTACCAAATTTAGTATTCAGTATGCTTATTAACAGTTCGGCCGCCACAGGTCTTTCCAAGAATTTATTTACATCAGGGTCTGATCCCCCTGTATCTCTGTGCAGTTCGGCTAACATGTACTGCTGTATGTCTTTAATAACGTCCAGATACCATATGGGCTGTAATCTCTCCGAGGGGCTATTAGCATCAGGTACATCATGATAAACATATAATCCGGGCGCATCGGGGATATAAATAATATCTCCGTCTTGATATAATCCTATATGTGATTCGTTAAATTGAAAAACACCTCTTACGGTGTAAGTAGTTCCATCGGGTAAGCTAAAAATCATGTATAAATTTACTTCTTACTTATTTTTAAAATCAGGTCTCCTTTTATGACTACCTGATTTCGTGGATCATATGTTTCATGGCCTGCTCCAATAATTCTGATTTCGCCTCTGTTAATATCTTCGGCACTTATAGCAATCTGTAAATTGTTTTCTACATTTTTTACACTCCCTATAAAGCCGCGACCTTTACACACACTGCACGGACTGGAGCTTTGAAAAAACATATTGCCCTTTTGATTAACTATCGTTATCATCCCACTGCCATTACAATTCCAGCATATTCGACCTTCAAGTTTGTTGTATAAATATTTAATTTCGTATTGTCTTTTTTCTGGTTCTATGTTAATATATTTGATCACATCTATGTCTCTTTCGGTTATTTTTTGCTTTTTTTGTCTAGTACTACCGAAAAAGTCTTCACCGCCTATGTTGAAGTCAAAATCAAAGCCCATTGATCGGAATAGCTCTTCGAACGGGGATGCGCCCGAGCCGCCGAACCAGCTACTTCCACCTCGCTGCCCAAAACGTCGCAGCATATCGTACTCACGTCGCTTATCGTCGTCAGACAACACCTCATAAGCTTCATTAATATCCTTAAAAGTTTCTTCCGCCTTAGGGTCTTTATTAACATCAGGATGATACTTTTTAGATAGTTTTCTATAGCTTTGCTTTATCTCTTCTTTTGTAGCATTTTCGCTTACGCCTAAAATCTCGTAATAATTTTTTTGTGGGTTCATGTGCGTGCTATTTTATATTTTCGAAAATCGTTTTACATTATACATAGGGATCATCATTCATTCTTTTTTGTATCCATTTTGCCCACATATTAGATTGTCCCTCTGTTTGTTCGTATCGTATGGTGCCCTGACCAATTATATTACGGATAGCATCCATTACCTTGCGATTATTGTCAAATATCCGACCTCTCATGTGTGCCATAAAATTACGAACTGTTTGACTTTCATAATGTAAAACATTGATATCTGGATATAAATTGGTAGCTGTTAGGACATTTAAGCTCTTACTCTTCATTGGGAAATTCATATGAAAACCTATTCTATCGCCAATACTTTTGATATAGCTTATAAAGAACTTAAATCTTTCTACCGTAGCTTTATCGACGCCGTTACCCGTACTTAGCATAAAAGCAACTTTATTGAATAGACCCTCTAACAGACTAAAGTTATCGTAATCTTGCATGTCAATTGCTTCTCCATTGGCCATTCGACTGAGTATAGAATTCAACCTATCGTCTTCTATAATATCCACTTCGCCATTTTCTGTTTTTTTAGTTTTAACGTTCAGTTCTTTCTTTAATAAATTTATTATACTTCTAAATAACTCCATTATATCCAATTGTTTATTATCTTTTGAAAATATTTCAGAGTAATTAGCCATAACTTTATATACATTGACCTGAAATGCATATCGTGTCATCATAGAGTGAAACATTACATTAAACTTAGCTCCTACGAAGCCTGCTTCTTTAAGTTGATTGTAAACTTTTGTTTTTTCTTTATCCATGAGACTACTTTTGTATATTAGGGACATGTTGAGGTCTTTTCGGATAGCAGCTATCTGATGCACTCCTTCTAATAGTATTCTGACTGCTTTTTGGGGCTGAATCTGTTGATTTTTTATCTTAACCAGATCAACGGGGTCTACACCGAAGAATTGTTCTCTTTCAGAAGCATAGCACATGCGCTCGTATATGTAATAATCGTATTCCGGGATAAGTCGGCTTCGGCTAATGGCTACGCCATAAATAGGATATAACTGTGTCAATACACGAACTACATATAAAAAGTTAATAATACGCTGAATTTCCTTAAAGTGTATAGCTGTAAAAGGATAAATCTCCAATCGGTACGGTATCAGAACATCTTTTTCCTTTACAAGTACGGGATAATAAAATGGTACATTCTCGGAAATCTCAGATAGTCTCACCAGAATATCAATTATATCCACATCCTTAGAAGATAAAAACGAGTAAAATTTGTCGAATTGATTATCGTCTAAAATGCCATTAACATCTTTCAAGCCGTTCATGTTAGCGAATTCTCTGGCAAACTGATTTATTTCTTGTATTTTTTCATTTACATATTCTATTTTGTACTCTTTTGCAATATTTTCAGCTTTATTTTTATACTCTTCTATATTTTTGTTCATGTTTTTTACTTGAACAAATAAATTTATAATAAGTGATGTGTAGGCCTTCATATAGTTCTCCAAATATATGCTTAGGTCAGATTTTGTACGCTGGATATATTCTGTTATACCATACCTTGTATCGCCTGTATCTTTCAACAAATCGTATTTTTTTATAATAGTAGTCAGGTAGCTACCCAAAAGCACCAGCACAAATGCCTCTATTTCGTCTATTTTGCGAGCGATTGGTTTACCCTTATCGTCAAAACTTACAAATGCCATAGGCAAATCCCATCCAACTCTGCTTATATTAACAGGGTTTACAGCATATTTATGCTTGGCAAATTGTTTTGTGTGCTTCTTATAGTAATATAATAAAACCCATTTCGTCAGAAATAATGCGCTCTCAAAGTAAAATGCAGAAAAAATCTTAAAGTAGTTAGCTTCATGATAATTCTTTATGCCTTCTATTTTATCGTATTTGTCCCCAAAAAGAGTATTTAGAGCAGCGTAATTAACTGCTTCTAAATGATTATGTTCAGCATTGTAATTGAATTTGATTGATTGATAACTCTTTATACTCTTTTCTAAATCATTCATAATTCTAATAACTTCTGTAGCCGAGGATATAATTTGATTGTGTAACTCTTCTATTATATCGATTTTTTGTTTTACATACTTCCCAATTTCTTTTATATGTTGCTCCCAAATATCTCCTGATTTTGATAACTGATTGATCACTTTATCAGCTTCTATATTAAACAGTTCTTTTATATCTTGACCTTTGTTATCGGTTACATTATATTCTTGCTTAATGTACTTTACTAAAGCGCTGGGTCCGTTTTTTGATTTCTTGAATATGGAGTTATTTAGTTGTTCAATATATTCATCAATACCTACATTTTTGATAGATGAAGATGCCCAAGAAAACATTTTATTTATAGTTGTATTTCCTGTTGAGCTAATTATACTATATTGATATATTTGGTTTGTTTCAATAGAATCTTCATCATATAGAGATAACTCTTCTTCTATATCTATGCCTTTGTGGCCGGTTTTGTGATCGTCGTCTGTTTTTGCAAGGCTTTCCATGCTGTAATTGGATTCTTCGTCGTACACATCTTGCCCACCTTCGTATAACCCATAGGTAGGCGATTCTATGCTAGTGTAAAAATTGTTCTTATACGCTTCTATTCGTTTCATAAGTAAGTCTTTATTTATGGGTAATTCACCTTGTAAAAATATCTTATCAAGTATTTCTGCAATTTTGTCGATTTCTATCACTCTCCTTCCAGCTTCCAGCAAAAGCTGTTTACTACTGCTTGTGCCTAATAATTTGTTAAGTTGACTTATAGTGGCATCGAACACAGTATTAATTAGTATTTCTATCTGACCGCTGACACCAATCGTATCTTTTAATTTTTCTGAAAATAATAAATCATAAATAGATCCACCATTATTTCGCATCTTTATTATTATCCTTTTTATATAAGAAGGTACAATCAATTTTTCATTGTTTATGGTTAAAGATTCCTGATCATGCTCTGTAAATAATATTTCATCAAGTACTTTTTTGATTGTCTTTGCGCTGCTGGATATCACTTCTCGGCCCCCCGATGATTGGAATACATAATCAGCGGTTTCATATTCGAGAAAGTTAAGCGCATTATAGTAGAGTATCTTCATGATAGCTATAAGTTTGTCTACATTAGTATCCTTCCTGTATTCTATAAAGGGAACGTGGCCCTGATCTATTGACTCCATGAGTAAATATACTTTTATTTGTTTAGATTGACGCGGTAATGTTTCGATAAACGAGATGTGTGTGGCGGCACTTAGTAATTTTATGTGGTCTTTACCTTGCGAAGATTTGAAGGGGTAGGCAATAGACTATGCTTATGAGCACACACGGCGAATCGACACAGATTCAGAGTAGCACGAGTAACGAAACTCAAATGCTCGCAGAACTATTATCTAAATACACTACCCGCCCAATAGGGATTGATAATTTCGGTAAACCAGTTTATATAACATGCAAGCAAGAAAACGATAAGGTAATTATCCGATTACCTTATTGTACTACACAAGATTTTGTTAGGATCAAAGATAAAATAAAAGCCATAGGTTTCAGGTATAATCCAGAGCAGAAAACGTGGGTAGGAACGGTTTCTCAATACGCTAAGCTAGCTAACGAAATATTTGATTATTTGCCAGTAGCGGAGAAGATTTTGGCCTATAATTCAGGTACTAATCATCGCATACTCCAAATAGTAAAAGAAAAGATTGCTCAATATACAGATGCCATAGTAACAAAGGCAGAAAAAGAACTTACAGAAGATTATGCCTTACAAATAGACAGAGATATTAAGTTTATCAAGCAGCAGATACCCAGTTTGTACGAATATCAGATAAAAGGAATAAGTTTTATTCTCAAAAACTATTATAGTGGTAAGCGCGGTTTTATTCTTAATGATGCCCCAGGACTCGGTAAAACCGTACAAGCGATAGGATTCATCATGAGTGTATATCATAAAGACATGACCGCAGCTTTCTTTACTACTAACGCCATGGTGCCGATTATAGCAGAAGAATTCTATAAATTTGACCGCACCCATATGCTCATAAACAGATTATCTAATGTCCCAAAAGAAAAGCATATATGTATTCTACCCTACAGTATGCTTACAGCTAAAAACAAAGTTCTTAAGTTATTGTCAATAAAATTTGATATTATAATTTTAGACGAATCTCAAAATCTTAAGAATATCAGGAGTAAAAGGGTTAAAGTGTTTGAAAATATACAGAAGAACGCCAGATTTATTTTAGCGATGACAGGTACGCTCTTCAAGAACAGACCATTGGAAGCTTACAACATAATGAAATATGTGCGCATTTTAGACGAAAAGATGCGCATTATGGACTTTATTCGGCATTTTGAGGGAGAAGTTTCAGCATACTTTTATCGTAAAAACAGTCCATATAAGTACTATAATACCATCCAGAGCGAAGCAGTGGTTCGTCTCAGAACGCTGCTGGAAAAATCGGGGCAATACGTTCGGCGCAGCAAAGAAGATGTTATAAAGGAACTACCGCAAAAACAGCGTATTATTGTCCCTACAGATCTACCAGAAACTCTCGATATCAAGCAAATAATTAATCTGGAAAGCGAGATAATTAAAAAGCTTAATATGCGCTACAAGTTAACCCCCGAAGAAGCGCAGCGGCTTTCAACCTATCGTCGTATCGTTGGCCTGCATAAAGTGCCAAGTATAATAGAATATATCGGAGAAAATCTATCAGATAGGAATCGTCTTATTATATTTGCACACCACAAGGAAGTTATAGACAAAATTCACGAATCCCTTTCTCAGATGTTTACGGATGCTCTGGTTATGAAGGTCAATGGCGATACTCCGTCCAATCTCAGAGACCAATATGTAGCTGCCTTCCAGGGGGAGGCCGAGAAAGCCATTTTAGTATTATCTTTGGCCGTGATGAGCGAAGGAGTCACCCTGACCAAAGGGAACGAGATCGTTTTCGCTGAGATTGACTGGGTACCAGCTACCATGCTGCAGGCCGAAGACCGTATCCACCGCATCTCACAAAAAGCTTCCACCTGCTTCTACTACTACATGATCGCCCCCAATACACTTGATCAGTACGTCTATAATGTGATTAATAACAAAAACATATATATACAATCATTTGAAAATAAGTAATCAAGTTTTATGGCCAAGGTATTAAAAAACCTCGAATATATAAAATCTATTGGTATGGATACAGAACAATTGAGCCACACAATTTTGACCAATAAAAAAGAAATATTAGACAAGTTTACTATCTATCGCTACTTTACCATTGATGACATACTGAACATAAACATTCTAATACAGCTATACCAAAATTACAAAGAAGAAATAATACAAAAAACATCAGAATTTATAAACACATATCAGATACACGATCTGCTGATTTACAAAGATAATAAACTTGAGCTAACCTCTTTCTCTCTTAACATGATTGTGGATTACGTTATAAGGATGGGTATTGTATTTGATAATAATAAGGCTTTTAACTTAGAGTATAAGAGTAAAGTAAAAAAATACATGACTGATATTCTTAATGGCTACGGTAGTCCTTATATGTGCGATATTGTCTGTTATCAGACTGGGCTCCCAGTTTGTAACTCCGAAAATAAGCTCAATCAGCTGGGCCTAAATATTTATTATTCTGTTTTTGCCGATTATGACTCGGCACGAATGGAGATTATAAAAAATCTATATGCCGAAAGACCTGAACCATTTATAAAGTTTATATCTAAAATGCGTTTTTATTGGAGCGAAGCCGAAATACAGTCTAAACGTATAGATTTGGGTCTCCTCGTGGAATTTGAAAAAAATAACCTAATTGAAACAGTAAATTTTGATAAGACAAACTATTTCAGATTGAGTAGAGAGGCCCAATGTCTCATTAACATGAGAGGATTGGGCAATAGGATTAACTACTGGGATACCGAAGGTTCGAGTAAGGGATATTTGTTTTTATATTAGTTAGCACTTTTACTCTGCTTCTTCTGTTTCTGTTTCTTCGGGGCCTGCGCTTTCTTCTTCTGATTCCGATTCCTCGGTAGCTGTTTCTTCTTCGCCTTTATCCAGCCCAAAATTAAAATCGTCGTCTCCAAAGTCATCGCCACCTTCCTCCTCCTGCTGATTGGCACTCTCTAAAACCTTATCCCAATCAATAATTTCCTCAGGATTAGGTACAATATAAGATAAGTAAGACCTCATAAGATCAGCCATTTTCTCCCGATTAATACCCTCTTTTTCTGTTATAGTACTAAGTATTGAATCAATAAGATCAAAAGTACCTGTAATATAGGATGAAATCGTTTCTTGAGCTGTACTCATGCGCATAAGCTTACTAATAGTCAGGTCAAATAACTGTATCTGAACAAACGTGTCAATCACTTTCATCCCCAACTTCTTGCATACCATTTGCGATAAAAATATAGATAAAGCCTTTTCTATACTCTGAACAATGTACGCTATTCGATTATTGAATCTTTCGCTTTGACGCATACTTTCCCAATAGGTGATTCGTGAGTTAAAAGCATCCACTGGCCAGCCAATATCGTTAGATATATCCTCCAATAAATCTTTCATCTCACCTCGGTACTTATCCAGCTTTTCGGTGATCTTACTAGTATCCAATGGTGTTAAATTAGAAATATATCCTTTAAAATCAGGAAGCACTCTAATACTGTAAGTAACCATATTCATAATCCGTATTAAGTCCGCTCTTACTCCAACAAAACCACCAATATCAGCATAAGTATTCAATATCTCTTCTATCTGATCAGCTAAAGATTGAACAGTATAGTTAATAGCGGGATAGTCGTACTGCATCATAAATACTATTGGATATAAAAGATCACGCAAAGTCGTCAGAGCTAGAATAATGTCTTTTATAACATACTCTCTTAGTTTGGTTCTTGTAAAGTAAAATAAAGGAGTCGTGGCTATAAATATATATGGCCTGATGAACAACTTCTCTTCTTCTGTCATGTACATCTTATTTCTACTATCATATACCTTTGAAAAGTGTTTCACTCGAGGGCTTTTATATTTTTCAATGTATTCCATGTATTGCTCCTTATCCATATGAAACATATGACTATATAACATAAGATCGGGTATTCCGAAACGTAAAATATTGGCGTCATCTTTAGGCGTAAAAACAACCCCTTTGGTCGTGTTAAGTAAATAACCTATTTCGTTCATATTCTTACCTACGACACTCACTACCGAATATGGATCATAAAGATTGTGCAAATTATAATCTTCATCTACACTGAAAGTATAAGAACCATAATAAACGATATCGTTTATTATCATTTTTATTATTTTGTAAACGTCAACTTTATCTAACCATTTGTATATTATTTTAGAGGCTTCGTCTATAAGGTCCTGATCTTCGGTTTCTATATATATGGAAAGTTCTTTTCTGGCGGATTCCATGATGGCATCCGATATAAATCTTGTAGCTAAACCTGCTATACTGATCATATACATTTCCGATAGCATGTCAAGAATGGCGTAATACTGCTCTATGGTTTGTTGATTGAATATAAGCCCCGGGTAGTTTGTGCTGGCGGTCAGGGCAAAAGGACGACGCGGCGGCCCCGTAATACCACCAGTTATAGTGTCGTAAGAAGTTATATATCCATAGTTTCCCCCAGATGCAGCAAGATTATAAAAAGGCGTCATAAAAAAGGAACTAAAAAACCTTGTTACTGACATGTTACAAATATACGCGTAATGTCATAAATAGTCAAATTTTGTATATTTAATCATGGCATTTAAACTTCCCATGCCCGTAAAAAAGATACAAAATGATTATTCACGTTTATTCAGCAATATGACAGAAGAACAAAAGGCTGTTGCGGCGTACCTAAAAGACGAAATAGATGGCACATTTAAGAATGTCCTCGGTGCAGCAAGAGAAATGCTTAGAAGATTTTGTGCCAATCACACGAGTCCCAATCATCTCGAAGTACTTGCGAGAGTTATAGAATCAGAACACAACTTTGCAGCACTAGAACAGAAACAAAATAATCAGAATAAATTTTTCATGTGGGTTAACCGAAGAGACGGCAAGGGGGCTTTTTTGGGCATATACGTACTCCTTTCCCTGAGTCGAACGCCGCTGATACGATACTTCTCGTGGATTATAGACCCACAAGCCGGAGAAATATACAGAAAAGACCCATTTGCTTTAGAAGAAGATGTCATGAAAGGTAAATACGGAGGTACAGGATTTATGATGTTCTACCCATTCTTCCACGAACTAACACACGTAAGTAATTTGCATATACTAGTTAATGAAGAAGTAGCTGCTTATATTATGCGATTATTTGACGAGTCTATCAAGAATAAAGCCGACTTGCTGCCACCAGCATTTGCACCATACAGTATATTCGACGATAACCTCGACCCACAGCAAGAAGTCGTAAGTACTATCGTCCAAAACAGAATACTCAAATATAAGATCAACCTCCTCTATCTCCCCAACCTTTATGTCAGATACCTGCTGGAAACCGAAGCAAATATAGGGGGGCTGCTATCTACTATGCTCGTATACTTCTACTATATCTATGTTATGAGAAAACTTTTGGTATTTGATATAAACGATAAACAAGAATATGAAAAATTCTATAATGATCTGGCCCTTTTACTCGCTAAATTCAATGATAATCCACAAGATAGATATCAACTATATCTTCATTTTCTCTCTTTTATTAACAATTACATATTGAATCATCATGACTTTGTGAGTTTTGTGGAAAATTATCTGGAAATGTATATCAATACTTTTAGAAGTACTCTTGAGCATTTATTAGGCAAAAACTATATCGGCTCGGGTAGTGTAGATAGATTTACTTTCGGAATATATAATGTTATGTATAACTTTATTGACTCTCTGAGTCGTAGTTTCAGTAAAAACGATAGTGGTAAAGGGATGAAAATTGTAGAAACAATAAATAAGCTTATAGCCAATGATCTAGCTTATTACACTTATAAGTACGCGAAAAATATTCACAAGGATATTGTAAAAACTCATAACCCCGATAATGCAGAGGCCAAGAAAATCCAAAATACCCTGGAAAGTAGCCTTAGGGCTGCATTTACCTCCTTTGTTGAAACTGAACCCGCTAATATAACACTACCGAAAAATGCTAATGTTGAAACATTGTATAATAAAACCATGTATGAAGTATTCAATATGTTTATTTCAGATGCTATTAAGGATATACAGGGCCTTAAGGAATACAGTGAAGGCTGGAAGCGAACCTCGAGTCCCGTCTTTAATACATGGAAAACAACTGCCGAAAATTATAGTAATATATACAATTCTATTCTTTTTGAAGCCGACAAGATTGATACAATCGATGATTATCTTGAGTGGTTAAAGAACATAAAGGATCTGGCAAGCAACATACAAAATATTGCTTCTGAAAGCAAAGTAACTCTCAAATTCAAGTTAGATTCAGACATAAAAGCTATAGAGACTCTAATAAAAAAGATTAAAAAAGAAAGAGAAAAATCCAAGGACGTCTCAGGAGAAACTTATACTGAACTTAATAAAATGGTTCAAAATCTCAAGAAAAAAGCAGCGCAGCAATACATAGCATTCATTAATAATCTTGATCTTGATCAAAATATTAAAGACGCTATTATCATGGCTCTTGCTGGAATTGAAAGTCTGGACCAGAAGAAAGATGAAGACGGATTCACTATAGCCTATAACTTAGGCAACTCCGAATCTTATGAACAATTCGTAGAACATGTATTTCATTTATTGGCAGTTATTGCAGCAGAGCGAGGTGGAGCTCGAGCACCAGAACTCCTGAATAAATATATGTCAATACTTCTCAGACACCCCTTATTCAACAAAGTTCTCGGAAGTTTTACCAGACAAGAAGGCAGTATATTGCATTATACCACTAATGTTTTTGAATCTATTAATTCATATTTAGAATCTCAATACGAGCTGTTTGATAGAATTAGTAAATACTTAGAAGAAACTATGAAATCTATTAAGAAAGATTATATACTAACACAAGACATTATATTTTCTGGAAAATCTTATTCTGGTCAAATAGATATATCATTGAGCCTTACTATGGATCATATTTTGAACAGAAAAGCTATAGAAAAATCTAGTATGAGTCTTCTGGCGCTTCATAATGAGAATATAAATAAATTATTAAGAGAAAGCGAGTCGAGCAGTCAGAAATATTACAGCATAGATCATAGATTGATGAGCTATCTTTTTTACACAAACATAACTGACTTTACAATTGTTGTTGAAGACCTTATTTATGCATTCGATATTGTTAGCTCTGTGTCCTACACCCTTTTCGAAAGAGTGAACAAGGTTATGAAGGGCAAAGATCGGGAGAAACGTCCATTTCAGGCATTCGCCTTTTCATTATCAGCCTATAAGAGTAAGTACGGGAATTCACCATTTGGTAGTGGCATAGAGGAACAAGAGGGCGGCGGCGAAGACGACGATGATAGAGAGGGCCCTTATGGTCCCGGAGGAGACCCCGGCCATGGAAAACCCAGAAGGAAGCCTATAGACGACAACAGGGGTGGCGGTGGCGGCGGCGAAGACGACGATGATAGAGAGGGCCCTTATGGTCCCGGA
>Ga0197142_1001111_pt1 | contig 24907 bp, 24 predicted proteins | sample GBS60_MetaG_FD_148614 | JGI IMG/M metagenome (GOLD analysis project Ga0197142, IMG submission 148614) | Sediment microbial communities from Great Boiling Springs, Gerlach, Nevada, United States - GBS 60_MetaG | ecosystem: Environmental > Aquatic > Thermal springs > Hot (42-90C) > Sediment... | reverse complement strand
TGTCTTGCCTTCTTCAACGACGGTGAGCTGGAGCGTGCCGCGTCTGGCTTGCGCCCCCTCGACCAGCGCCGGCTGAGGCCGATACCCCCAGGCGATCAACAGCGCGGCGGCGACCGCCGTCACGCCGATCCCTACCCACCGCTTCCAGGCCACGCGCGCCTCACTCCTTCGTCTTGAGCACGGCCACCAGATCCAGCCGGTCAAGCTTTCCTTTGATGACCAGGCCGGACACCACGCCGGAGACGAGTACGACGGTCGCGGCGAAGGAATAGCTCGAGGGTTCGATCACCAGGGGAATGCGGAACAGATCCGTCTGGAGGCCGGCAATCATCTGAGCGCAAAGCAGGCGGCCGATGACGAATCCGGCCGGGATGGCGGCGAGCACCAGCAAGGCCATCTCGCCCAGCAGGATGTAGGCGATCTCGCCCCGCGTGAAGCCCAGAACGCGCAGGGTGGCCAGGTCGCGGTTGCGCTCCGAAAAGGCGATCCGCGCGCTGTTGTAGACGACGCCGAAGGCGATGCTCGACGCCAGCAGCGTGTTGAAAAAGGCGAACGTCAGCATCTGCTTGGCCAGTGTCTCATAGAAGTTCCGCAGACCCTTTTCGCGGACGCTGACCCCGGCGACGCGCGGCATCCGGTTCAGTTGGTCGTACACGGCTTGCTGATAGGGGGGATCGGTGTCCAGATACGCACCGGAGACGGCCCTGCCCTCACCCAGCATCCGGTTGAGTGAACCGAGGCGGGCGTAGACGGTCACGCCCACCCACTCCCTCACCAGGCCGACAACCGGCGCTTCCAGCGTCTGGCGGCGGCCCTCGAGCACCTCGACCCTCAGAGTGTCGCCCGGGCGGACACCGAGTAAATCGGCCAGGTAGTCGGTGAGCAGAAAGCCGTGCTCGGGAATCGCCACCGGGCGGAGATCCTGGTCGAGCAACCGGTACAAGGTCGACTCCTCCGGCACGCCGCGGATCGCCGTGCGGTAGCTGCGGTGCTGGTAGCGCAGGCGGACCGGGACCCAGCGGTACGGCTCCGCATGGCGGACCCCTTCGAGACTCCGCAGCGAATAGAGGACGCGCTCGGAGGTCGGCTCGATGAAGGTGACGTTGAGATCTTCTTTTTTCGCCAGCTTGAACTGGATGTCGACGATGTAGTCGGTGGCGTCGCTGAAGAAACGTCCCACAATGAGGATGGCGCACGCGAAGGCGACGCCGATCATCGTGAGCAGCGCTTTCACCGGCCGGCGGCTGAGCGAGCGCAGGATCATCTTCGTGGGAGGGGCGAGCGTCCGGCCCAGGCCGAGCCGTTCCAGGAAGCTCGTCCGGTAGCGGGCCGGAGCGGCAGGTTGCATCGCCTGCGCCGGCGCGAGCGAGGCGGCGCGCAGGATCGAATACAGGGTGCCCAGAAAGGCCGCCGCCGCCGTCACCAGCACCGCCGCGACCACCGCCCCCGGCCGGAGCCGGTAAATCAGGAACGGGAACCGATAAAAGTCCATGTAGATCCGGCCCAGCCCCTGCCCCAGCCAGACGCCGGCGGCGACGCCGCCGGCCACGCCGACGAGCACGATCACCAGCACCAGCTTGAGGTAGTGGGTCAGTATGGCGCCGTTGGTGTAGCCGAAGGCTTTGAGGATCGCCACCTGCTCGCGCTCGATGGCCATGAGGCGGCCGACGACGACGTTGAGCAGGAACGAAGCCACCCCGACGAAGATGATCGGAAACATCGTCGCCATCCTCTGGAGCTGGCGCATCTCCTCGGACAGGTACCGGTGCGAGATCTGGTCCTTGCGGCCGTGCGCGCCGAGGCCCCCGTAGCGCTCGAGGATCTCGTCCAGCCGGTCGATCACCTCTGCCTCGCGCGCATCGGCGGTGAGCGAAAGGGCGACGGTGTTGAAGGCGCCCTCCATCTCGAAGGCGGCGGCCAGCGCCGTGCGCCCCATCCAGAGGATGCCGTAGCTTTCAAAGTCGGGGATCACCGCGCCCGGCTGGAGCTGGTAGATGAACTCCGGAGACAAGGCCACGCCGACGATCCTCAGGCGCCGCTTCTTGCCGCGAATCGTCGCGCCGATCTGATCGCCGGGCTTCAGCCGGTGCGCCTCGGCGAAGGCCTCGCTGACGAGCGCCTCATCGACCCGGTAGGGCTCGATGAGGCGGCCCTGGCGCAGATAAACCCGGTTGAGCACGGGCTCGCCGTCATCGGGCAGCGAGCAGATCTGGCCGGAGACCGGATCGGGATAGCCGGGAATCTCAAGCAGCACCGGCGCAAAGACGCGCGTCTCCACGTACCGGACCCCAGGGATGGCCTGGATGCGCGTCTTCAGACTTTCCGGGGCGCGCTTGAGCGAGGCGAAAACCTCGGCAAAGCGATAGTCGCGGTAGAAGACGGCCTGGGTGATCTTCAGCGAATCGAGCACGCTCACCGACATGATGAAGGTCGCCACGCCGCCGGCGATCACCAGACCGATGGCCAGCACCTGCCCCTTGATCCCCCACAGATCGCGAACGAGCTTTCGGTCGAGGGCCCGCATGCTCTCACCAGTGCAACTGGCGCGCGCGCTTCTTGTTGAGGTTGCGCTCGATGGAGCTGATCCGCCCGTCGCTTAAGTGGATCACGCGGTCGGCCATGCCGGCGATGTCGGCGTTGTGCGTGATCAGCACGGTCGTGGTGCCGAGCTCCTGGTTGACGCGCTCGATCGCCTCCAGCACGACGATGCCCGTGGCGGAGTCCAGCGCGCCCGTGGGCTCGTCGCACAGCAGCACGGCCGGCCTCTTGGCGATGGCGCGCGCGATGGCGATCCGTTGTTGCTGGCCGCCGGAGAGCTGCGACGGAAAGTGGTCGAGCCGGTCGGCCAGCCCGACCAGGGCGAGCGCCTCCTCAGGTTTCATCGGGTTGCGAGCGATCTCGGTCACGGCGGCCACGTTCTCGCGGGCCGTCAGGCTTGGAATCAGATTGTAGAACTGGAAGACGAACCCGACGTGGTGGCGGCGATACGCGGTGAGTTCGCGGTCGGAGGCCTGCGCAAGGTCCTGGCTCCGGTAAAGCACCTGCCCGCTCGTCGGCCGGTCGAGCCCACCCAGGATGTTGAGCAAGGTGGACTTGCCGCTTCCCGAGGGGCCGAGCAGGACCACCAGCTCGCCGGGGTGAAGCTCCAGATCGACGCCGCGGAGCGCATGCACTTGGACCTCGCCCATGTCGTAGACTTTCGAGATCCTGCGTGCCTCAAACAGCCTCTCCGAATCGGAAAGCGGCCGCGCGGAGGAGAGCATCGGCTTCAGGCGACGCCGGCAGCGAAAGCCGGGGGCAGCTAAGCTCGGTCACGAGGCAACGTCATAGGCCGGGCCTGCCTGCCGCCTCGCCTTCAATCCTAACAAGTTTTCCGCTGAACCCGTCGGCAGGAGTTGTCTTTGGCGACGTCTTGACCTCGGAGTCGACCCGGGGCGAGCCGCCTTGGCGTCCCTCAGAAAGGCACGTCGTCGTCGGTGACGCCAGCATCAAACGGTGGGGGCGTCGAGGGCTGCGGAGCGGCTGCCGGGCGCGCCCTCGCCGGAGCCTCGCCCACCTCCTCGGGCGCCTCGCCGCGGGCGCCAAGCAGAATCACATCCTCGGCGACGATTTCCGTGATGTAGCGTTTGTTGCCGTCCTTGTCGTCGTAGGCCCGCGTCTGAATTCGTCCCTCGACGTAGACCTGCTGTCCCTTCAGCAGGTAGTTGGCCACGTTCTCCCGCCGCCACAGTACGACGTTGTGCCAGTCGGTCTCCTCCTTCCACTCGCCCGTTTGCTGATCCTTCCATCGCCGGCTGGTGGCCAGGGTGAACGTGGTGCGTGCGGCGCCGCCGGCGCTAAAGCGCGTCTCGGCATCTCGGCCCAGATGCCCGATCAAAATGACCTTGTTGACGCTGCGCGATGCCATACTACCCCGCACTCTACCACATCCCTCCGCCGGAGACGATTTCAAAGCGCAAGCTTTCTGAGATGAATCCGGCCGCCGGAGGCCACTAACGAGTAGGGGCTTGCGGCGGAGCGCACCCTGAAAGGCTGGCACGGCTGGTAGACTACGTTATGGCGGCATCGCCTCGCGCGGCTATGCGGTTGCTCGGGATCCTTCAGGCTTGCCGGCTGAGCGGCGCCGGCGCCTTTTTCTTCTTGGCCGGAGCCCTGCCCGGGCAGGTGATCATGCGGGGATACGGTCCGGATGGGGTGGTCCGCATCCATAACACCGACTTGGCCGTCTTTGAAGCCAGAGAGCCCCGCCGCGACCTGCCCTGCGCCGTGAGTCCCAACAAGCCGATGCTCGGCTTCGACCTGCGCTTCCATGCCAGCTACGAGGTGACCATCCCCCTGCGCGAGCTGGCCGGCAAGGACAACCTGCTCACCGTCCTGTTTCGCGTCCGCTCCCGGGCGCGCCCGCAGGAACCGGTGTACTTTATCCAGCGGATCCGCGTGCCGGAGATCGAGGAGGAGGCGCGCGGCGATGTCTACCTGCACGGCGGCTTCGACGTCGGCGAAGGCGCCTATGCCGTGGACTGGCTGATGCGGGATCGCGCCGAGCGGGTCTGCTCGGCCTTCTGGGAGTTCACGGCGGCGCTCAGCGACCGGGACCGCCAGATGCAGCTCCGCATCGCGCCCGGCCAGATCAGCGAGCCCGAGCAGGATCAATTCGGCGAGGAGCCGCCCGTGGTGCGCTTAAGCGGCGGCGAGAGCCTTCATGTCAAGATCCTCATCAACTTTGCGCCGCAAAACAGCCGCGCCGCAACCTTACAGGCTTACGACACGTCCGCATTAGTAGCGATACTGCGCACAATCGCCAGGGAACCGCGAATCGGTAAGTTTACCCTGGTGGCCTTCAACCTTCAGGAGCAGAAAGTGCTGCACCGGCAGGACGGGGTGAGCCGGATCGATTTCCCGGCTCTGGGGGCCTCGCTCGAAACCCTGAATCTCGGCACGGTGGACCTGCGGCGGCTGGCGGAGAAACACGGCGAGACGCAGTTTCTCGCCGAGCTGATCCAGCAGGAGCTGGCGAGCGAGCCGGCGCCGGACGCGGTGATCTTCGCCGGCCCGAAGGTTCTGCTGGAGAAGAATGTGCCCGAGGAGAGCCTCGCCGAGCTGCGGCAGGTGGCTTTCCCGATCTTCTACATGAACTACAACCTCTATCCGCGCGAGAACCCGTGGCGTGACGCCATCGGCCATGCCGTGCGGTTCCTCAAAGGAGTGGAGTACACCATCACGCGGCCCCGCGACCTGTGGTTTGCCGTCACCGACGTGGTCAGCCAGATCGTCAAGGCCAAGCAGGACCGGCTGCTGGCCGCCGCCTCGACGGAGTGAGTGAGCATGCGCGCGCCCGCCATCCTCTCGTTGCTGCTTGCGCTGACCTCCGTCTCGGCTGCCGCGCCGGCGCAGGCGCCGGAGACCTCCAAGAGCCTGGCGCCCTGGGTGCCCACCCCGCTTGAGATCGTCGACAAGCTGCTCGAAGCCGGCGAGGTGAAGGCCAACGAAGTGGTCTACGACCTCGGCGCTGGCGACGGCCGCGTGCTGATCGCCGCGGCCAAGAAGTTCAAAGCCAAGGCGGTCGGCGTCGAGATCTCGCCCAAGCTGGTGGAAACGGCGATGCAGCGAATCAAGGAGGAGGGGCTGGAGGATCGCTGCACCATCATCAAGGGCGATCTGCGCGAAGTCGACCTCAGCGCGGCCGACGTTGTCGTCCTCTACCTGCTGACAAGCTCTAACGAGCTGCTGCGCCCGAACCTGGAGAAGTCGCTCAAGCCGGGCGCGCGCGTCGTCTCGCACGATTTTGAGGTTCGCGGCTGGAACCCGGTCCGCGTGGTGCTGGCGCAAGCCCACGGCCGCGTGCACAGCATCTACGTGTACAAGATGCCCGTCTCCAAATAAGGCCCGGCATGTCGGAGCTTGCCCCGGGGCCCCCCTTCGACGTCGTCGGCGTCGGCCTGAACGCCACCGACACCTTGATCCTGTTGCCCCGTTTCCCCGCCTACGGAGGCAAGGTGGCCTTTCAAGAGGAGGTCATCAGTCCGGGCGGGCAGGTCGCCAGCGCCTTGGTGGCGTGCGCCCGCCTCGGCCTGCGCGTCAAATACATCGGTACGGTCGGCGACGACGAGCGCGGTCGGATCCAGATGGAGAGCCTCCGCTCGAGCGGCGTCAACGTCGACCACGTCCAGATTCGGAGCAACTGCCCCAACCAATCGGCCTACATTCTCGTCGACCGCTCCACCGGCGAGCGTACGGTGCTTTGGAAGCGGCCGGAATGCCTGCGGATCGATCCGAATGAGATCGCCCCGGAGCAGATCACCTGTGCCCGCCTGCTCCACATCGACGGGCACGACACGCCCGCCGTGGCGCACGCCGCCGGAATTGCCCGCCGCGCCGGCATTCCGGTCACGGTGGACGTGGACACGATCTACCACGGCTTCGACCGCGTTCTGCCGAACGTCGACTATCTGGTGTCCAGCTCGGAGTTTCCGGCGAGTTGGACCTCGGAAAGCGATCCGCTGCGCGCGCTCGAGCTGATTCAGAACGAGTACGGCATGCGCGTGGCGGCCATGACGCTCGGCGCGCACGGGGCGCTGGCGCGCAGCGGCGGGAAGTTCTATTATTCGCCGGGCTTCGTCGTCGAATGCATCGATACGACGGGCGCCGGCGACGTCTTCCACGGGGCCTTCTGCTATGCTGTGCTCGAAGGCATGAGCATGGAGGAGACGCTGGAGTTCTCCAACGCCATGGCCGCGCTGAACTGCCGGGCGCTCGGCGCCCGTGGCGGCATCGCCACCCGCCGGGAAGCCCTTGAGTTCGCCCGCCGGGGGGAACGCCGCCTCCACCCGGACTTGGCCCGCTACCGCTGCCGCGCTTGAGGCATGATACCGCTCCGGGATTCCCAGCCGAGTTACTCGACGCCTGTAGTGACGGCCGGTCTGATCGTGGTCAACGTCCTGGTCTTCCTCCACCAGGTCTCCTTAGACGACTTCTCGCTCAACCACTTCATCCGGTCTTACGGGATCGTACCGGCGCGCTTTGAATTCCCGACCCTAGTCACCTCGATGTTCCTGCACGGCGGCTGGCTGCACCTGATCGGCAACATGTGGTTTCTCTGGATCTACGGCGACAACGTCGAGGATATTCTGGGCGGGCTGCGCTACCTGGCCTTCTACCTGCTCTGCGGCGTCGCCGCCGGCCTGACGCACGTGCTCACCAACGCCTCCTCGCCGGTGCCGACCATCGGCGCCAGCGGCGCCGTCGCCGGCGTGATGGGCGCCTACATGGTGAAGTTCCCCCACTCGCGCATCGTGACCCTGATTCCGATCTTCTTCCTGCTCACCACCGTCGAGATGCCCGCGGTGCTGATTCTGGTCTATTGGTTTCTGATCCAGATCTTTAGCGGCATGGCCGCCGCCGGGCAGATGGCCTCGACGCAGGGAGGCGTAGCCTGGTTTGCCCACGTGGGCGGCTTCGTCGCGGGAATGGTGCTGATCTCGCTGATGCGAACGCGGGAACGCTACCGCCGGAGGCGCGATCTGAGATGGTGAGCCTGAAGGTGCGCAACCCCTACACCGACCCGCCTCCGGATTTGACCGTGGACGTGCTGGCGATCGCCGCCCACCCGGACGACATCGAGCAAACCTGCGGCGGCGCCCTGCTGCGCTTGGCCGAGATGGGCTATCGCACCGGCGCCATCGATCTGACTGCGGGCGATATGGGCAGCCGCGGCAACGCCGAGACGCGGCTGCGCGAATCGGAAGCCGCCGGGGAGCGGCTTCGGCTGCGCTACCGCGCGAATCTGCGGTTGCCGGACGCTCGGATCGAAAACACCATCGCAGCCCGTATGACGCTGGCCGGCGAGATCCGTCGCCTGCGTCCCCGTGTGGTGATCCTGCCCTACTGGCAAGCCCGTCATCCGGACCACTACCGCACCAGCGAGCTCGGTTTTGAGGCTTCATTCCTGGCCGGTCTCAAGAAGCTGGACCTCTCAAGCGAGCCGCACCGGCCGTCGACGGTCGTCTACTCGTCGCTCTACGCCCACGTGCGGCCGAGCTTCGTCGTCGACATCAGCGCCCAGTTCGAGCGCCGCATGGAGGCGCTGTTTTGTTACGAATCGCAGTACGGCTCCGGCGAGGCTTCCGAGCTGTTCCCGGGCCGGGAAGAGATCCGCGAACGGCTGGCCGCGATCGCGCGCTTCTACGGGCAATTGATCGGCGTGCGCTACGGCGAGCCCTATGTGATCAAGGAGACCCTTCGGGTGGACGATCTGGCCGCCCTCGGCGTCAGAACCTTTTGAGGCCTCAGCGGAACAGCGTCCTCCAGGTGGCGACGACGAGAGCGTGGGCCACCATCGGGGCCCCGATGCCCCGCCCGGCCAAAAAGGCCCGGCCGTAAAACAGACCCGCGACCGCAGCCAGGGCGGCGAACTCCCAGTTGGGAAACTGCCGAAAACCAAGGTGGGCGGCCCCAAAAGCCAGCGAGGTCGCCGTCAGCCCCAGCTTCGTCCCCCACCACGCCGAGAGGATTTGCTGAAGCATGCCGCGAAAAAAGAACTCCTCGGAAAGCGCCACCACCCACAGGGCTCCGAAAAACGCGAGCGGAAGCCGCCACCACCAGTCCTCAGACGGGTCGAAGCGGGCAAAGCCGATCCCGGAGGCCAAAACCACCCCGAGCGGCATGAAACAGGCGTAATAGAGCAGTCCGATACGCCAGGCGCGCGCCCGCGGCAGAAAGCCGAAGCCCGTACCTTCGAAGCGGCGCAGCTCGAGCGCAGCAAAGATCCCTAACCGTATCCACATCAACTGGCCCAGGACGGCAATCTCGTTTAGCCCGGCAAAGGGTGCCGGGTAGAGCCGGGGGAAGAGTTTCAACAGTACGGGCGCCGCCATGAACGCCAGAAACCCCAGATCCGCCGCAGGGTGGGCGCCAAGCCGGCGGTACCAAAGCGTGACGATGAGGGCCAAAGCGAGCACGGCCGCCATGGACTCCCATGCCAGCAGACCCGCCGGCAAGGTGTAGACGAGATACGGAACGACCGCGCTCAGCGGCAGCCACACGAGCAGCCCGCCCTGCTGGGCCGCCCGCCGGCGAACCGGCTCGAAGGCCAGAGCGGCATAAAGCGACAGCTCAACAAGCAGCGCCGCGCCGACAGGCAGCGCCACCGCCGGGGGGATTTCCTGCGTCGACGAGTACAGATAAGCGGCGAAAGCGCCTGCAATCCAGACAGAGAGGACCGTCAGCCGGTAGGCGCGCAACCGATCATCTTAGCACCGCAGTTGCGGGGAGCCTCGCAAGCAGGGTCGGCCGGCCGGGCCACAGGGAGGCGGTTTCCGACGAGCGTCTCTCGACCAGAGAGACGAGCAACGGAGCGAGATCCTTGAAGACCTGCACCGGCAGGGAGCTGGTGAATCGATAGGAGGCTGCCGCCTCCCCGGGGACGAACGCCGTTACGGTTCCGAAGAAGCGGTCGCCAATGACAAAGACGAAGGTGGCGGTGCGGTTGACCACGCGAGAGGCGATGAGGCTGCCGCTTCGGGCATACGCCTCGTAGCGGTTATCGCCGGTTCCGGTTTTGCCGCCGACCGGCACGACTTCGCCGCCGCTCAGCACGATCGAGCGCCAGGCCCGCCGCGCCGTGCCGGTCTCGACCACACCGATCAGCTCTTGCCGGACTTGCCGGGCCACCGCCGCCGGCAGCACCTGCTCGCGCGCCTCGAGCCGCGGCGCCAGGATCGTTTCAAACGGGGTCTGTTCGGCAAACTGGAGCTGCCGGATGCGGATCGTCGGCCGCCGCACCCCGTCATTGACAATGATGCCGATCAGCTCAGCCAGCGCCGCCGGCGTGTCGCCGGAGCTGCCGATCGAGGTGGCGTAGGAGGGCACCAGGCGAGGAAACGGAAATCCGGTGCGCTTCCACACCCGATGGACTTCCTTGAACGCCTCTCGCTCGAGCATGATGCGGATGGCGCGGTCTTGGGCGCGCCGGTTCTTGGCTCGAAACAGCCAGGCATAGGCTTCCTGCCGCACCTGCCGGCTGGCGGCCAGAACCTCGGCCCAGCTCGCCTCCGGATGCCGCGTCTTGTACTCAAGCAGCCAGAGCTCGAGCGGATGGACGCCGGCCAGATAGGCCCGGTCGGCCAGGGAGAATTTCTCGGGCGCGTAGGCCTCATACAGGCCCTCGAGCAGAGAGTCTTTCAGATTCGGCTCGAGGAGATTGCCGATCAGAAACGCCGCAAAGCCGTTCAGGCCGACATCCGGGCGCACGGAGCGATAGATCACCGCCAGCCTCCGGGGCGTCTTGCTGCGCAAGCCGGCGACCAGCTTCTGGAGGGCCTCGTCGCTTTTGAGCCCCTCGTACTTGCGGTAGAAGCCCTGAAGATAGATGCTGCCCTCCCAGTCGGCGAATTGAGCCAGGATCTGCCTCCGCGCCGGGTGCTCCGGGTCCTCCAGCACCGCCGGGCTGACGTCGGGGAGACGCACGAGGTGGTAATAGACCAGATCCCGCATCAGCCGAATGAACACCAGGTTCACCGAGCGGTGGAACGCCTCCCGCACCGTGAGGATGCGTCCGTTGTCGGCGGCGTCGAAGTTGGAAAAGCGATGCGCCCCGCCGCCCGTAAAGAACGTCTCGGCCGGACTTGCCGAGTAGCGGCGGTTCATGGCCGCCTCAAGCATCGCCTCCAGGCTCCTGTCCGGCGCCGACAGCAGGTACTCCCGGGCCCACTGACTCAAACGGTCTTCGCGCGCCAGCTCCAATGCCGCCAGCTCCTCGGGATTCATCCGCGCAAAGCGCTCATGGAGCTCGGCGACCACCTGAAGGTAGTGCACAAGCGTCCGCAACTTGGCAGTGGAACCGAGCTCGAGCTTGGTCTGGGCGTTAATGTCGAGCGGCTGATCATAGTTGTCGGCGTGAACGCGCAGGACGTTGGCCTCCGGGGTCCGTTCATAAAGGGTCACACTATAGATGACCCGGGACGGGTCCTCCTGTCTGCCCAGCAAGCGGGGGCCCCGCAAACCCGCAGCGGTGGCGAACTCGGACTCTTTGAGCCGGGCCAGAAAGGCCGCCACCTCGCGCTGGGCGTCCCCGTCGAGGCTGGTGGCCACTTTCAGGTCCAGCCGGTCCAGATCGTAAAGCGATCGCAGGCCCAACTGCTCCATCAGCTCGACGCGGACCAGATTGGTGCCTTTCCTCTGGGAGAAGGGCACGGGATTGGCGAGCTCGAAGCGATCTCGGAACGCAACGCGCGTCCGCCGCGCCTCCTCAGCGAGCCAGCCGGGAATCACCCCTTCGCGAGCCAGAACGTCCAGGTACATCTCGACCCGGCGCTCGAGCGCCGACCGGTTCGCCAATAGGAACTCCGACGGTTTTTTCACCGCAAGCAGCAGGCTGAGCGCCTGCCGGTAGGCGCGGGCAACCCAAGCCCGCTCCTCGGCATCGCCGGGATCGCTTTCCGCCGCCCACAAAAGGCGGTTCACCTCTTCGAAGTCCGCTCCGAACCAAACCGCCAGGCCGTCACCCAGTCCATGAACCTCGCCGTAGCCGGGCGCGGCCGACAGGGGAATCGAGTTGAGATAGTCGCGCACAATGCGCCGGCGAGCCTCCTCCGTCTCGCGGCCGCCCCGGTAGGCGCGCAGCGAGGCCGAAAGCATCTGCCGGCCCTTCTCCGCCACCGAGCCGGTGATTCCCTCGGGAGAATGATGAATCTTCTCAAGCTGGGTCGCCAGCGTGCTGCCGCCGGCAACCTCCGACGCCAAGCCGAGCTTGTTGAGGCCGAGCGAAAGGCCGGCGTAGGCGAGTCGGTCCCATTCCACCGCGGGATTCTTGAACGGATAACGCCGGTCGAAGATCTCGCGATTTTCAATGAACAGCAGCGAGTTGACGACGACCGGGGGAATCGACTCGAAAGACGGATAGATCCGCTCCGGCCAGCGGGCGGCGAACAGCTGGCGCCCGTCGCGGTCGAAGATGGTGATGCCGGCCTGGGATTTACGGTCGTAAATGGGATAGAAGCCGAAGTCGAGCAGCCGGTTATGGACCTCACTCGCACGCGCCTGCGCCACCACTTCGTAGCCGCTCGCCTCGAGCCGGTGCACGAAGTCTCCGATCCTGGAGTAGCCCAGGCGGATGTCGGACGGTCCGGAGCGCGGATGCCGGAAGTCGGCATTAAAACCCGGCTCGACAGTGAAGCCGATCTTGGCCGCGATGGCCGTAAAGACAAGCGATTGGAGTCGCGAAGTGCGCATCTCGGCCGCGGCCAGGATCAGCAGGCCCACCGCCAGCACGAGCAAGGCAATGGCTCGGCGCGTGCGCTTTCGGCGGAGCGGAGCCGGCACCCGGCTGAGTAGTTTCTCCGCAACAGTCCGGGTGCGCTTGCCGGTTTGGGTCAGGCCGGCGACCGAGCGAGCCGGTTCCAGATCGATCAGCATGGACGTCCGTCCTCGAATTCACAGCCAACGAAGTTCCAAAGTGTCCGTGGCCGGCACAACCTCCGGTGGCGAGGGCGCCCAGGGATGGTAAATTCCGTCAGCGAGGGTGGATACACGCATGGCGACACCACCTTGTGCTATCGACCTCCCACCGCGGTTCATTAGATTGGACGCTGAAAATTCTGCCAGGGTTGCGAAGCCTTACCGGTAACAACCGACCGGCGAAGCTCAGCTTGCCTGGGTAGGCTGGCGGCCGACAACGCGCAACCGGATTCGGTCGGCGCGGCTGCCCTGGACGGCAAGGACTTCGGCGATCAGGCCCTCCAGCTCCACTTGATCGCCGACCTGCGGGAATCGGCCGATGCGGGCCACCAGCAATCCGGAGAGCGTGTTGACGTGCGGCAGGCGCAGATCCAGGCTGAGCTCCCGATTCAGCCGCTCCAGCGGCAGCGATCCCCGCGCCAGAAACACGCCCGGCTCCTGTTCGATCAAGCCCGGCGCCTCGATGTCGAACTCATCGCGCAGCGCTCCCACCAGATGCTCGAGCACGTTCTCCAGCGTCACGATGCCCGAGGTCGTGCCGTGTTCATCCACAACCACCGCCATGTGCTGGCGGCTCTGCTGCATCTCGCGCAGCACGACATTGAGCCTCGCCGTCTCGGGCACATAGCGCGCCGGTCGGAGGAACGCACGCAGATCGGCGGCGGCCTCCGGCGAAAGGCCGAGCAGATCCTTGACATGCAAGATGCCGACGACGCGATCGAGCGAACCTTCGCAGACCGGATAGCGAGTGTGTCGGGTTTCGCGGGCCAGCGCCAGCCACTCGGCGGCCGCCCACCGCACGTCCAAAAAGACGACCTCGCTGCGCGGCACCATCACCTGACGGCACAGCACCTTGTCGAGGCGGAAGACCGCATCGAGCATGCGCAGCTCGGCCTCCGACAGCTCGCCGTGCCGCGCCCCTAGATGAATCATCGCCAGGATCTCATCCTCCGTCACCCGGGTCGGAGCCCGCCCGGCGGCGAAGATCGCCGCCACGTGCTGGCTGAGACCGACGAGCGGGCGGAGACCCCGCTCAAGCAACGCAATCGGCCAGACGACATGGGGCCAGAGTGTTTGCCAGTGCGTGGCGCCGAAGGTCTTCGGCACGATCTCCGAGAAAACCAGGATGGCGAAGGTGAGAAAAACGGTGAACAGGGGAACCCAGCTTGTCCCCAACACCTGCACGGCGAACATGCCGGCCAGCGTCGCGCCGGCCGTATTCGCCACCGTGTTGAGGATCAGGATCGCCGCTGTGGGCGCCGACACATGGCGCTTCATCTCCAGGAACCGCTCGGCCTCGCGGCGATGCTCCTCGCCGCGGGCCGCCGCTTCGAGCACGCTGATTCGCGTCGAATACAGCGTGGCTTCAAACAGCGAGCAGGCGGCCGAGACCACGAGTGTCGCCACGACCACGACGATGAGCAATGTCATCTCGAACCCCTCGCGCCGCCGCGGGCCATCCCGCCGGGGCCTACGCGGCGCGGCTGACCAGAGGCGTCCGGTAGATCTCCGCCGTCTCGGCGGAGGAAAAGTAGATGTGGCGCTGCCAGATGGTCATACCGTGGGGTATGACCACCTTCCCGTTGACCTCCGGGCCCTCAAAAGGCAGCATGTGCTGCTTGATGATCCGGCCCGTGGCCGGATCGAGCTTGAAGAAGGCGCGGTAGTTGCTTTCGGCGCACCACAGGGCGCCGTCGGGATCCCAACCAAGACCGTGCGGCCGGATGCCGGGGGAGGGAAACGACCGCACGACGGCGGCATCGCGCGAGCGGAGCACGAAGATGGCGACCGCCGGGGGAACCGCCAGATAGAGCTCGCCCGCTTTCCACTCCAAGCCGTGCCCTCCCGTCGGCACGGCGTTGGGACTCGGCGCACCCCACTTGACCACGCCGGAGCCGGGGCTCTCATATTGGGCGACCAGAGCCCCGGTCTCGGCATCCAGTTTGATCAGCTTGCGATTGTAGGTGGAGGCGATCCAGAGCCAGGCGCCCTCCACGGTGATCCCGCTCGGGCGGTCGGCGGGCGTGGCCAGCTCGCGGATCACCTTGCCGGTGTCGATCTCCACCAGGGAGGCGCGGCCGGTCTGCTGATCCAGAATCCACAGGCCGTCCCTGGTTGCCTGCAAGCCGTTGGGGTGCGGGCCCGGGCTGGCATAAAGTCGCTCGACACGATCCGCCACCGTGGTCGGGAAACTCACCCGCGCCGCCAGCGGCCGGCCCACGACGGCCAGGCCGGCGAGCTTCAGCCAATCTCTACGGTCCAGCATGGGCTTATCTTACACCGCGCGGCTGTCTTCGACCGGCACCGCCTCGGGCTCGAGCCCCGCCTTGGCCAGAACCCAGTAAACCAGGAAGCCGGCCAGGAAACTGTAGAGCGCCGCGGGCTGCACGGCGTTCTTGAGCTGCTCCGACAACGGCAGGAACGGCAGGATGCCCACGAGGAAGCCCACCGCCCAGGCGCCGTAGCCGGCCCAGTTGATGCCCCGGCGCGGACCGGCCCACTTGCGGCCGGCCAGCAGGTAATCGGCCGCCATCGCGCCGCAAATCGGGCCGAAGGAGGCGCCGACGATGGAGAAGAAGCCGATGAGGTTTTCCGCTGCGCCGGTGATGGCGAGCGCGATGGCCACCGTCACGGCGACCATCGTCGAGGCCATCCGCGAGACCGAAGGAATCATCGTCGAGAAGCTGTTGCCCGCAATGAAGGCGCAAAAGCAGGCCGAAGGGATCGAGGCCAGGGCGAACAGCAGGAACATCGACGAGGCCAGGAAGCCGCCCAGGCTGGCGAGCACGGCGTCATAGGTGTAGCTGGCGAAGCCCGGGTTCAGGCCGTGTGCGCCCGCCACCGACAGCAGCGGCAGGCCGCCGGCGTAGACGATCGCCGCCGCAATGCCCACCAGGCCGCCCAGACGCACGTCGCGCGCATCCCGGTTGTTCATGCCGAAGTCGGCGCCCGCCGCCCCGGCGGTGGCGAAGAAGCCGATGACGATTTGCAGCATCAGGGCGAAGGCGAGCGCCGGCTCGGTGCGGGGCGGCTCATAGAGCGCCACGCCTCCGGCGGTCTTGGCGAATACGATCAGGATCATCACGAAGGGCACGATGCTCAGCCAGGTCGCCATGCGCGCCACATAGCCGATGCCCTTCACCCCGACGTAGGCCATGACGTAACCCCAAAGGACGGCCGCCACGGCGAAGCCCGCCGTCATCGGCGCCGCCTCCCTGCCGAGTCCGCTCAGGATAAAGCGGCTGGCGATGAAGGTGCTCACGCTGAACCAGCCCACCTGAAGCAGACCCATCAGCAGCCCGGGCATCACGTAGCCGCCTTGCGTGCCGAAGGTGGAACTGCCGACGACGTAGAGCGGATAGCCGGTCTTCATGCCGAGCGTGGCCGGCACCCAGTAGTAGAGCGCAAAGCATGCCAGGGCGGCCACCACCAGGCCGGCCAGACAGACCCAAGCGCCGCCCCGCTCGAGCGTCCCTTGCGCGATCGCCTGGTAGAAGGCCACCCACAAAAAGATGCCGGCGTAGCTCGGCGCGGTGTTCTTGTACCACGGGGCGCGGTTTTCGGCCGGATTGCGCCGCGCCTTGCGAATATAGTCCGGAAGCATCAGCCCACCTCCTCGTGCAGCTCTCCCATCGACGAGCCGGAAGGCCGCCTCAGCCGCCCGGCGCGTCGATCTTGCCTGTGCCGGCCATGTCCTCGATCTTGGTGCCGTGATCGTCGATGCGCGGCGGAATCGGCCGGCGTGCGCTCATCTGGCTTTCGTGCGCCCCGAGCCCGGCGTCGGGGGATCGGCCGGGAGAGGGTGCGGCCGAGGTCGCCTGCGCCGCCTCGCGCATCAATCCTTCCAAAAGCGTCTCCAGCCGGACGGCCAGCGGCTCCAGATCCGGTCGCCCGAGATAGTCGCAAACATGGCGAGGCGGCAGCGCCTCCAGCGCCACCTGCTCGCCGGTGCGGACCGCGGCGATGCGCCAGGGCAGCCACGCGGCGAAGCGGAGGTCGGCGGCCAACAGAGCCGCAAACAGCTCGGCATGACAGACGGCGAAACTGAGCGCATCGCGGGCGTGCCCGGCCTCCTCGCCAAGTAGCGCCGCAAACGGGATCACCGACACCAGGTGCGCCCCGCGCCGCTGCGCCGCCCGGCACAGCGCGGCCTCCATCTCTTCCAACCGGTTTGTCGACTGAACCTGGATCATCGCCTCGACCCCCCAAGCAATGATATAGCAGGCGCGCCCGAGGCGCCAGGGGCCGCGGCTGGCCTGCGGAAGGTCTCGCCCGGCGAGCTCAGACCGGCCCGCTACGGGCCGCGCCTCACGTAAAAGTCGATCCGGGCGAGCGCGGCTCGGCGGAGCCGCTCGGCAAGACTTCGATAGGCGATGCGACCGGCGGCGGCGCGAAGCGCCTCGACCGCCTCGGTGGTCAGTTCCAGGCGATAGCAGTCGGCTTGCTCCTTATAAGAATAGTGGTGATAGCGCACCGGGCCGGCGCTGGCGAGCGCCATCAAGGCGTCCCAGAAGGCGGCCCGGCGGAGGAAGCGCCGCCTGGCGCCGACCGCATGGGGGATCAGGAGGCGGCGGCCGCTCGCCTCCTCAAGCTCGGCCGCTACGCAGCGCTCGGCCGCGAACGGCCGAGACGGATCCGGGTCAGGAAAGACAGCCAGCAACCGATCAATCTCCTCGGCCGAGACTTCCCAGCCCGTCCAGCGGTAGCGCGTCGCCCCGCTCAGGATCGTTCCCGCGCGCAGGATGCGTTCGAGGCGCGCGCCGTCTTTGCCGGCGGCTTCGACGATGATCCGGACCAGCTCCGCCAGCCGGAGTTCTTGCACCACCACCGGCGCGAGCGTGATCGCCCCGGCATCCTCCGGGCTCAGTTTCACGCGCACGGTCTCGGGCAGCGCCACTGTCTCCGCCTCACCCTCGCGCTGCGATCATGCCGCACGCGCGACCTCGTTTGCAAGGATGTCGCCGAGTTCCCAGGTGGCGAGCCGGCCGCCCAAATCCGGCGTGCGGTTGGCCGGATCGCGGAAGCAGCGCTCCACGGCCGCGCGGATCCGCTCGGCGCCGACCACCGTCTCCGGGTGCGCCAGCCACTCCAGCATCATCGCCACCGAGAGCACCATCGCCGTCGGATTCGCTTTCCCCTGCCCGGCAATATCCGGCGCCGAACCGTGCGCGGGCTGAAAGACGGCATGGCGGCAGCCGATGTCGCCCGAGGGCGCCATGCCCATGCCCCCGACCAGCGCCGCCGCCAGGTCCGAGAGGATGTCGCCGAAGATGTTCTCGGTGACGATCACGTCGAAGGTGTGGGGTCGCCGGATCAAATAGAGGCTCGCCGCGTCGACGTAGATCCGCTCGGTTTCGACCTCGGGGAACTGGCGCGCCATCTCGTCGAAGATCTTCCGGAAGAAGGCCATCGAAGGCAGGACGTTGGCTTTGTCCACCAGCGTCAGGCGCCGCCGGCGCTTCCGGGCCAGGGCGAAAGCGTAGCGGAACAGTCGCTCGGAGGCGGCACGGCTGATGCGCATCGTGTCGGTAACCTCGAGGGCATCCGCGGCGACATCCCTCTTGCGCGACCAGAACAGGCCTTCGGTGCTTTCGCGCACGATGACGAAGTCGATCTCGCCCGCCCGGTAGCCCTTGAGAGGCGTGTCCTGGGCGTGATAGAGCCGCACCGGCCGGTGGCCGGCGTACAGCTCAAGCTGCTCGCGCAGATCGAGTTGGGGCGCAATCTCGGTGCCGGAAGGCCGGCGCACCTCCGGCAGGCCCATCGCCCCGAGCAGGATCGCATCGAAATCGCGCAGCCGATCCAGGGTCGCTGCGGGCAGCGGGTCGCCGCTTCGCAGATACTCGCCGGCGCCGGCGGAGAACTCTTCGAGCTCGAAGCGCACCTGCTCAAACCGCTGCTCGACGACGCCGAGCACCTTGACGCCCTCCCGCATCACCTCGGGGCCGATCCCGTCGCCGGGTAACAGTGCGATTCGGAACGTCTTCATCCTGCGGGAACCTCCATAATAGAATGGCAGCCGAGTGAGTCCGCTTGAAAAGGTTCGAGCCGAACTGAGCCGCTACGAACATGCGCTGGTGGAGTTCTCTGCCGAGGAGACCTCGAGCGGAATCGAACTTCAGATCCGGCTCAAGAACAGCCCAATCGAGGCGCACGCCTGGCGGGCGCCGGTGCATCCGCGCGACATCGCCCATCCGCAGTTCGCCTGGAGCTTCCAGCGGTTTCTCTACGACTGCCTGCACGATTACCTGGTCGAGCTGTTCATTCGCACGCCGCAGATGCGCACCCCATGAGCCCCGCCGGCGCGCTCATCGCCGCTGAGATCGAGCGAGGCGGACCCGTCTCCTTCCGCCGCTTCATGGAAGTGGCGCTCTATCATCCCGAGTGCGGCTACTATCGCCGGGGACGCAACGTTTTCGGCAAGGAGGGCGACTACTACACCGCCGAGCAGATCCAGCCCGTCTTCGGCATTCTGATCGACTCGCTCGTCGAGGCGCTTGCCGAGGAGTCCGGGCTGGGAAACCGTTTCCAGGTGGTCGAACTCGGCTCCGGGCGGGCGGAGATGGCTCCGTTCCTGTCGCGCTGGCGCTATCGGCCGGTCGAGATCGGCGACCTCATGCCGGAGGAGATCTCGGGCCTGGTTTTTGCCAACGAATTCTTCGACGCGCTGCCGGTGGACGTCGCGCGCCGTCGCGGCGCCCGGTTTCACCAGATGCGCGTAGGACTCGATGCCGGAAAGTTCGTCTGGGTGGAGGGGGCGCCGGTCGCGGACGAGCAGGAGGAGTACCTGCACCGCTACGCCGCCGCGGCCGCAGACGGCGCCTGGGTCGAGGTTGCCCTCGACGCGCTGCGGTGGGTGGAGCGGATCGCGCGGTCGCTCGTTCGCGGCTGGCTGCTGGTGATCGACTACGGCTACACGGAGCGGGAGCTGGTTCGATTTCCGGCGGGCACGCTGATGAGCTATCGCCGGCACACCGCCAGCGAGGATGTGCTGGCCGAACCGGGCGAGCGCGACATCACGGCCCATGTTCCCTTCACCGCGCTCGAGCGGCACGCTCGGCGCTTCGGGCTGGAGCCGATCCGGTTGGAGTCGCTGGCGAGCCTGGTGTTGCGCATCGGAGAGCGCGATCGGTTCGCGCGCGTGCTGGCGGCTTCCTCCGAGCCGGAGGCCATCCGGCGCCGCTTGCAGCTCAAGTCGCTGCTGGTGGGCCTGGGCGAAACCTTCCGCGCGCTGCTGCTGCGCAAGGGCGGCTGAAGGGCACAAAAAAACGGCCCCGTCGCCGGGGCCGTCTCGATTGACTGTGCCAGCGGGGAAGACCGCCTGGCGTCCGCGCTACTTTTTCTTTGCGGTCTTCTTGGCGGGCGCCTTCTTGGCCGTCTTCTTCGCCGCTTTCTTGGTTGCGTACTTCATCGGCTGATTCTCCCTAGACATCAAATTAGCGATCCGAAGATCGCGGTGTGATTCATATATAAGGTTGTTTGCGAAGAAAGTCAAGAGAAAAATGCAAGGAGCGGCCCATCTTGCGACGTTTGGGCGCGGCGGTCGAGGGCGGGAACGTTTCCGGCTAGAATTGTTCTAGTGATTCCGGCGACCGAAAGCCGCTCCGGCCAGGCAAGCCCACGGCCGCCCAGCCGGCGCGTCGTCTTTGCGCCGCTGCTGGCCGCCTGCGCCGCCGCCGTCTCGGCCTGCCGCAGGAAAGCTCGCCGTGCCGCCCCACGGCCGCCCACCGCGGGCCAGGTCGAGACGGGCATCGCAAGCTGGTACGGACATCCCTATCACGGACGCCGCGCCGCAAGCGGCGAGATCTACGACATGGAGCAGCTCACCGCCGCACATCGTACGCTGGCTTTCGGCACGCGGGTTCGGGTAAGGAATCTCACCAACGGAAAGACGGTCGAGGTGCGCATCAACGACCGCGGCCCGTTCATCGACGGGCGCATCATCGATCTGTCGCGGGCGGCGGCGCGCGCCATCGATCTCATCGGGCCCGGCACGGCGCGCGTACGCCTGGAGGTGCTCGAGCAGCCGGCCGGCCCGGCGCTGTACGCCGTGCAGGTGGGCGCATTCCGCGATCGCGGCAACGCCGAGCGCCTGCGCCGGCAACTCGAACGGCGCTTCTCCGAAGTCGCCATCGTGCGGCGCGACGCCGAGCCGCCCCTGTGGCGCGTGATCGTCGGCCGCGAGGGCGACCCCAGCCGCGCCGCCGCCCTGGCCGAGAGCCTGCGCCGCGACTTCGGCCAGGCTTTCGTCGTCCGCCTGGACTTTCCCGGCCGGTAGCCGGCCGCGAATTTCTCCGCGCTCGGCGCACTATCCTTATGCCGGCCCGGGAGCGTCCGGCGGCGAGGAGAACTCCGCGTGAAGATCGCCAGGGAAGCCCCACCGCCACCCCAGATCATCGGTCGCACGCCCGCCGCCCGCCGTGTCCTCCAGCTCATCGAGCGCGCCGCACGGGGACGCTGGCCGGTGTTGCTGCAAGGGGAAACGGGAACCGGCAAGGAACTGGTCGCCCGCGCCATCCATCGCGGAGGTCCCGGCGGCCCCTTCGTCACCATCGACTGCTCGGCGCTGGTCGGGCCGCTGATGGAAAGCGAGTTGTTCGGACATGTCCGCGGGGCCTTCACCGGCGCGACGTCGGCCAAGACGGGCCTGATCGAGATGGCCGACGGCGGCACCGCCTTCCTGGACGAGATCGGTGAGCTGCCGCTTGATTTGCAAGCCAAACTCCTCCGGGTGCTCCAGGAGAAGGAGTTTCGCCCGGTCGGCTCCCTGTTCACCAAGCGCTCGGATTTTCGCGTCATTGCCGCGACCAACCGCGATCTGGCGCGTGAGGTCGAACGAGGCAACTTCCGGCGCGATCTCTACTATCGGCTGAGCGTGCTGTCGATCCGCCTGGCGCCGTTGCGCGAGCGGGTCGAGGACATCCCGCTGCTTGCCGACTACTTTCTGGCCCGGTACGGCTCCGGGCACCGCCTCACCGCGGAGGTCTACGACGTGCTCGTCCGCTATCATTGGCCGGGCAATGTGCGCGAGCTCGAAAACTGCATCCAGCACATGGTGGCGGTCAACAGCGGCCCCCTGCTTCACTTGAGCGATCTGCCTTCGGCGATCCGCAACTTCCTCCATGCCGAGCAGGCGGCCTGCGCCGCCATGGCAGCCGCAGCGAGCGGGTCCTCTAGCACCGTGGCGACGGCCGGCGAGCCCGAGCCGGGCGTGCTGCCGTTGACCGAGCTCGAGAAACGAGCGATTCTCCACGCGCTGGAGTTCACCAAAGGCGACCGCGGCATGGCGGCGAGCCTGCTCGGTATCGGACGCACCACTCTGTACCGCAAGCTTCGCGAATACCGCCTGCTGGAGTGAGGCGGCGCGAGGCGTTCTCGCCCGGCGGAATTCGCTATACTGCTGACACGAAAGGCTGCGGCCATGCGCCCTTTGCGCCTCGGCGACGACATTGACGACTATTGCGCCAAATGCAAGCGAATCACCAACCACTCGATCGTCTCCCTGCTCGAGCAGGAACCCGCCAAGGTCCGCTGCCGCACCTGCTACAGCGAGCACGTCTATCTGCGCGAGGCGCGGCCGCCGGCGAAAAAGGTCCGCCGTCACTAGGCCGGCGGCGCAAACGGCACCACGAGGATGAGCAAGCCGAGCTCAGCGGCGCAACAGCTGGCCTTTAAGCTTGCCCGGCGGCTGCGCGAGACCGGCCACCAGGCTTACCTGGTCGGAGGGTGTGTCCGCGACCTGCTGCTCGAACGCGAGCCGAAAGATTACGACATCGCCACCGACGCCCGCCCGGAGCAGCTCCTCGTTCTGTTTCCCGGAGCCGAACAGGTGGGGGCGCATTTCGGCGTCATCCGGGTGCGTGAGGGGACGGCGGAGGTCGAGGTGGCGACGTTCCGCAGCGATCGCTTCTACCGCGACGGGCGGCATCCGGAACAGGTCGACTTTGAGACCGACCCCCGACAGGATGTGCTGCGCCGCGACTTCACCATCAACGCGCTGCTGCTCGATCCGGTGGACAACCGGCTGCTCGACTTCGTCGGCGGCCGGGAGGATCTCGACCGCCGCCTGATCCGCTCGGTCGGTGACGCCGAGCAGCGCTTCCGGGAGGACCACCTGCGCATGGTGCGCGCCGTGCGCTTCGCCGCGCGTCTGCGATTTGACATCGAAGGCGCCACCTTCGAGGCGATCCGGCGCCTGGCGCCGCTCATCCGGCGCGTCTCGGCCGAACGCATTCGCGACGAGATTCTTCGGATCCTGACCGAGGGCGGGGCCCGTCGCGGCTTCGAGCTGCTTGAGGCGAGCGGCCTGCTTGGGGAGATTCTTCCCGAGGTCGCCGCCATGAAAGGCGTCCCGCAGCCGCCCGAGTTTCATCCCGAAGGCGACGTGTGGACCCACACGCTCCTGATGCTCGAAGCGATGCAAGAGCCGACGCCCACGCTCGCGCTGGGCGTGCTCCTGCACGACGTCGGCAAACCCGCGACCTTCTCGCCCGCCTCCGCCGGCGATCGCATCCGGTTCAACGACCATGCGCAGGTGGGCGCGCGCATGGCGGCGGAGATTTGCGAGCGGCTGCGCTGCTCCAACGAGATGATCCGTCAGGTTCAGTCGCTCGTGGCCAATCACCTGCGCTTCATCGAGGTTCGCCGGATGCGGGAGGCCACCCTGAAACGCTTCCTCCGCCTGGAGCGTTTCGAGGAGCATCTGGAGCTGCATCGCCTGGACTGCCTGGCAAGCCACGGCGACCTGACCAATTACCGATTCGTCAAGGAAAAGCTCGAGGCCCTGCCTCCGGAAGCGCTGCGACCCCGGCGACTGATTAGCGGCGACGACCTGATCCGCGAGGGCTACCGCCCCGGACCGGCCTTCGCCCGCATGCTCGAAGAGGTGGAGACCGCCCAGCTGGAATCGCGGATCAAGACGCGCGAGGAGGCCCTGTCGCTGGTGCGCTCGCTGTTTGCCCCGCCGGACGGAAATCTCAGGTCGGCCGGTACGTGAAGACCATGTAGAGCACGAGAGCGATGATCAGAAAGATGGAGGCGGCGGCGACAAACTCCAAAGCAATCACCCGCTTTTCGTCCGGATCCCGCTGGTCGCGCTGAGTCACTTCCAGCACCGAACTCTCCCCCCTCTGGCTCCAAAGTAAACCGCGCTCGCCGCGGTGTCAAGCGTCTGCCCCGAGGCGGTGAAACGGCTGTCGTCGCCCTTGGTATAACTCACAGCAGGAGGCTCAGGAATCGACGTGCACCCCGAGGAACTCTACGCGCAGCGCTTGGAGCGTTACGTCACCGCCATGCGCAACGGTACGCCAGACCGCGTTCCGATCCGCCCCTTCGTTGCCGAGTTTACCGCCAAGTACGCCGGCTACACCTGCCAGCAGGTCACCCACGACTACCGCCTGGCCTTTGACGCCGTGCTGAAATGCTGCGCCGATTTTGACTGGGACGCCGTCGTCCCCAACATGGTCTACGTCTGGACCGGATTGACGCAGGCGGCCGGCCTCCGCTACTACGGCGTGCCGGGCATCGACATCGAGCCGGACAACTGTTTTCAGTATTGCGAGCCGCCGCCCGAAAACGCGTTCATGCGGCGCGAGGAGTACGATGAGCTGATCGAGGACCCGGTGCGGTTCCTCTATGAGGTGTGGTTGCCTCGCGTCTCCACCGAGATGGCCTCTCGCGGCGAGCCGGTTAGCTTTCGCCACAACCTCGCCCTGGTGAAGAGCGCCATGGCCATGCTCGACTACTTCATGGCCTTCGGCCCGCAGATGGAACGGCTCAGACGCCAGACCGGCACGGTGTCGGCGATCGCCGGCATGCTCAAGGCGCCGCTCGATGTGCTGGCCGACAAGTTTCGCGGCTACGTCGGCCTGGCCTTCGATCTGAAGGAATGTCCGGAAAAAGTGATTGCCGCCTGCCGGGCGCTGGCGCCCCATCTGGCCCACGTGGCGCTCACCGGACTCGACCCGGAGCACAAGCTCCCCATCCCTATCTGGATGCATCGCGGCTGCGTGCCGTTCATCTCGCATGAGGAGTTCGACACGATCTACTGGCCGACGCTCAAGCCGATCGTGGAAGCCATCTGGGCGCGCGGCAACCAGGTGCTGTTCTACGCCGAGGGGATCTGGGACGCGCATCTGGACAGTTTCGCCGAGCTGCCCGCCGGCAGCATCATCTTTCACGTCGATCGCGGCGACGTCGAGCGCGTTCACCAGGCGCTCGGCCACAAGTTCTGCCTGAGCGGCGGCATCCCCAACGCGCTGCTCGCCTACGGCACGCCGGAGCAGGTGCGGCAGGCTTGCAAACGCGTGATCGACATCGCCGGCGCCGACGGCGGCTACATTCTGGACGCGGGCGCCATCATCCAAAACGACGCGCAGGTGGAAAACATCCGGGCGATGACCGACTTCACCCGCCAGTACGGCTTCTATGGGAACACAGCGCGCCGCAAGCCGCC
>Ga0197142_1001110_pt1 | contig 24908 bp, 22 predicted proteins | sample GBS60_MetaG_FD_148614 | JGI IMG/M metagenome (GOLD analysis project Ga0197142, IMG submission 148614) | Sediment microbial communities from Great Boiling Springs, Gerlach, Nevada, United States - GBS 60_MetaG | ecosystem: Environmental > Aquatic > Thermal springs > Hot (42-90C) > Sediment... | reverse complement strand
TTCACCGACCATTTGCTATTGGCTTTGTCCACTGACTGGAGTTGTGTGGGAAGAGATACGGATTCCCGACTGGCGGATGGATGAATTCGAGTATCGCCGTACCCCGTACATACAATCGGCTACGCACGAGCGCACCGTTGCTGTAGGAGTGCTACAACTGTACACTGAAGTCAAGCGCAAGTGGTTATATATTTACCCATCCTCAAGAGAGACACTGCCACAGCCGCTAAGTGGTTGTCTGATTACTGCGGTAAATAGTTATTCTGGAGAACCTCTTGAGTGGCAAGTGCCAGGTTTGTTTCGCTGTTGTGGAAACCTGGACATTTGGGTGTGGCTTTACTTAGAAAACCCTCTTGGCTTTGGGGAAGCGGGTCAGGTGTGGGTTGCTTCTTTTCTTGAGGTAGTCACTGAGCAGGTGTTCACGGAGGGAAGTACCTACATCGTCAAAGGTGCGGGCGGGATTATAGGTGAGCTTACGATACTTCGTCAGCAGCGCGTAGAGCGACCAGAGTTCAGCTCGCGCTTTGTGTTTGACCGAGGGTTGGTGATTTTGTAGTCTTCTTGGAGGACCTCTGAGGGTGTATTCATCGTGTAGCGTCTGCCTGCGCGGGCAAGCGCTTTCCAGCGGGTCTGGCTGCACGTATTCGTCTGCTGGCGGTTGGCAGCGAGTGGGCGGGCTATGCGACGGTTGTGCCGACGGGCGGGGCGTGCAAGGCAGCGCGTGCAGCGGCAGACGAAGCGAGCGAGCAACTCGGTAGACAGGGCGCACGGCAAGCCAGCCGTGAGCTGAAACCTGTGGTGATTGGGGAGAATATGAAAACACGGGTGGGACCGTATGCGCGGAGAATTGGAGCGGAAACGATAGATGACTGGCTGGCAGGACGCAAATGGTCTTTGGAACTCAAGGAGGTGTGGATTCGTCAGATGATGCGAGAGGGGCGACGAGTGATTGACATCGGTCCTGATTTCGCGCGTCGAGCTGATACAGGGAGGGTTTCTAAAGTCTACGGCTTGGAACGCCGTCTTCTGAAGGGTTATCCTTACTATGAACGCCAGTTCCTCCGTTGGCGGAAACTTCGGGGCGGTAATCCCGATGTAGACATTCACGAATCCTGGCACTACATCCTTGACGAATTTTAGATGCCGTGTAGGTAGGGAGCGCCGCTCCCTACCCTGCTAAAACTCTAGGAGGGAGCATATGGAAGACGAGGGTACCATCGAGATTTTTCTTGAAGAATACACGGCACAGCTGAATTTTCTTGCGACTGAGGGCTTTTGTGAGTCACCATTAGTTGAGGGTGAATCTACTTGGAGTTCAATAACATACAAAGTTGCAGACTTGGACATCGCTTTTGAGATAAGCCTGGACGCCAGAGACTTTATAGTTTCCACATATATTACTCTGTTCACCGAAGCAATAAGACCGGGCGTCTTCTATGTCAGTCAGGGCAGGGTTATACGCCTATTTCTCGGAGAGATTCTGAAGCGGCTGGGCACTCAAATTCCAAGCGTGCAAGAAGAGCTAAAGCAGTGGAAAGCTGATACTGGAAAACATTTCAAAAGGATAGACCGTTCCCTAAGAGCTCTCAAGATGCCTGATACCAACGCGGTGCGTGAGCTGTTTCGCACAGATGCCCAGTGGGTTGCCCACATCTTGCGTCAGTACGGGAAGGAGATTATTCAGTACGCCCGAAACTACTGGGGGCTTTGAAGGTCTTGAGTTTGCAACGATGTGCAGATGGTATCCAAATCCGAAGTTCTGGTGGAGGTAGCTCACTCATGCGATACGACCTGCTCAAGCAGACTTTCGTTGCAACCTACACAAAAGCGCTGGAGTTTCTAAACCAGTCGGGATGGCAGGGACCGTTCGTAATCAGCGACGGTTTTGTGATAAGGTGGATTAGAGGCTGCTTGGCGATAGAGGCTCGAATGGATCCCCACGACTGGGCGATAGGCGAATACTTGTGTTGCTTGCCCGCTGCCGACGAGCCTGGCGTCTGGGCTGTAAACCAAGCGGGCAAGACTGTGCGAGTGCCTCTGATGGACTTTTTGACAGAGCGGGAGCGTTTTGATGAGTCGTTGCAGTGGTACTGGGCTGAATATAGGGCGGTGTTTCAGGGGAAAAACCGTAGAGAGACACTAAGGAAGATGTACACAGTGGAGGGCTTTTCTGAAGTCTGCACGAAGCAATCTGAACTGGTTGCAGCAGTTCTTCGGAAATATGGTAGCTCTATTTTTGCTCGTGCCCGCGAAAAGTTTGGCTGTTCATAGTGCTTGCGGCTGTTGTTTTTTGGCGAGTTTAGGGTTCGTGCTTTCTTCCGTGTGCGCTGGGCGGGTTGGGCGTTTGTGAGTTTACTCCGGTATTAGCACGCTCTTCACCGTGCGCCGTTGCTCCATCGCGTGGAACGCCTCGCGCCACGCCTCCAGCGGGAAGACGCGACGCATCGGCGCGAGCTTGAGTTTGCCCGCGCCCATCAGCGTCAGCACGCGCTCCCAAGTGCCCCAAGTGTGGCTGAAGGTTCCCTGCAGGCGCAGGTTTTTGCCCACCAGCGGGTCTAATACCAATCGCGCAACCAAAGTTTACTAATCGCATGGCAAGCCCGCCAACGCCTCCCGTATCCAATCCCAACCCACTACACGCACCATCCCATCACACAAACCACCCAACGCACCCGCCACCGCCGCCAGCTTCGCCTCCAGCGACCCATACACCACACCCTCTACACAACAACGCACCGCACAACACACACGCGCCACAAAGGTCAACTCAGACCTGTACGCAACCAAATACACCAACGCCACCCCCACCTCCCGCACCGCACGCGCCCGACGCGAACCCGCGTTCTCCCACACCACTACCGCTATCCCCAACGCACGCCACGCCAACAACGCCGCCCCAGCCGCCTCCTTCCCCAAACGCTCCGACCACCGCCACCATACCTGACCCGACAACGGGTCAACGGCTACCTGCAAGTACCGCAAACACCACCTGCTGCCCCACGCACACCCCCTGCGCCGTCAACGCCTCGCGAAACCCCCTTTTTTCCACTGCGCCTGCAGCGCCGCGTCCGCACGCACCGCCATCGGACGCGGCACCTTGCGCATAAACCCCAACCGCTCAAACACCCGTCGCCTCTGACGCTCCGACAGCACAACGCCCAGTGCCTCGCAACACCACGCCACTGTTTCGCGGAGCGTGCGAAAGCCGTGTGTAGCGGCGTGCTGGATGAGCCGTGCCTGTTGGTCGGGGATCAACTGTGAACGCGGTGCGGCTCGGTTGCCCCGCGCGTGCGACGGGTGAGTGCGTGCAGTCCGCCTGTGAGAGACCCAGTGAGCCATTTGTGGACGGTGCGAATGGACACGCCGACGCTTGTGGCAGTGTCTTTGAGGGTTTTGTCGCGTTGGAGCGGGGCGAGGGCTTGGAAGCGTCGGGCGATTTGGGTATTGGGTGTGTTGTTGGAGTGTGCGTAGAGTTCTTCGGCAGTGTGTTTCCAGTTCACGACACCAACGCCACCCAAAACACCCACGCCCCTTGCCAACGAAACCCCTGCCCCATCCACATCCGATACCCATACCACGACCCACACACCGCACGCGCAGGCAAGTCCGTCAACAGATACCACACATCCTGCGCCCCCGCGCCCCAAAACACTACCAAACTACACCGCAACCGATACCGAAACGCCTCCCCAGCAATCACCACCCGCTGACCCGCCCGCACAGGACACAACGCCACCAACAGACGCGCCCAACGCCCCCACAGCGGACGAAAATACCCCTGCGCGTTGACGCGCATCAACGGATGCCACCGATTGCGCTGGATTGCCCTAAACAACTCAGGCGACCACAAGCCCCGATCGGTTAGCACATACACAGGCATAGACTTCGGCAACGCGCCACGCAACAGGGCAAGCATCGCTTCGCACATCGGCAGCCACGCGCCTTTGGTGTTGCCCCGCACGACCGTCCACGCGATGGGGATGGTGTGGTGGTGAACCACCACGCCCCGTGCCAGCACTGTCCAGCGGTTGCCCAGCGGGGTGGCGTCTAAGGCGAGGAACACTTCGGGCAGGTGCAACCACGCCACCACGAGGCGCAGCAGGGCGGGAAAGAGCGTCTGTTCGGGGAAGGGCTGTTGTCGGAGGCGTTGTCGCCAAGTGTTGGGGGCGATGGGGGTGAGTTGGGCGAGGGAGAGGCAGACGCGGGTTTGGGCGAGTGTGCCGAGCGCGATGCGGGCGGACAGGAGCCAGTGGATGTGGTCGAGTTGTGTAGGTGTGAGTGCGTGTTGGAGGTGTTGCAGGAGTGTTGCGATCGGGTATTCTTCTGCCGTGTTGTGCCGTTTGGGTGTTATCATAGTGGATGAGATTTACTCCAAGCGGCACTTTTTTTTGTACCCGACCGATTTACCCTTATCAGACCCGCCCGCGGGGAAGGTTGGGGTGGGGGCTATGTTTAAATCTCACTGCAAAGACACTTATTATCTAGGCGCGTTGGATAGTCCGTTCTGGTACATCGGGCGGGGGTTCTACTATCCCATCGCGCCCGCGTGTGCCGAGTGCCCGCTAAACGACCCCTGCCCGTGTGTGGGCGTAAGATCCGCGACTCGAAGGGTTGTCCTGTAGTGCGAGTATGCGCCAAAGACGCCGACGCTGTTGCTGTGCGGGGCGAATGTAGGGTATTCTATACAGCGATGGACACGATGCAGCCGCCGCTAACTGAGGCGCACGCGCCTGCAGGGGCACGACTGCTGTACCGAAGCGGGAGCGCGCTGGTGTACGAGCGGCGCTTCTATTCGGATGACCCGCTTGCGGCGCAGGAGTTCGAGAGCGAAACGGGCTGGGCGGAGTTCGTCTTGAGCCTGCGTCCGCCCGATGCTGAGCATTTAGTATGTCCGCGCACGCTGCGTAGTGATGTCCGCTACCTGCATCACCATCTGGTGGTACGCCTCTCATCCGATTGCTTACGGGGCTGGCTCGCCCCCGAACCTGTGCGCGTGCTGCCCGAGTTGCAGCCGTTCGTGCGGGGCGACGCGCCCTTCCCGCGCACGCTCTACCTGCTGGTGGACAACCCGCTGTTGCAGGGTGTGGTGGAGTCGCTTTTGATGCCGCCGCCTGTAGGCAGCTTGCGCCTATTTTATGAGGGCAAGCTACGCGAACTGGTTGCGTTCCTGTGCTTCGTGGAGCCAGAGGTGGTCGCCGTGCAGGACGACACCCGCCTCCGCAACGCACTTGAGTATCTGCAGCGGCACCTGAGCGACCCGAATGCACTGCAGAAAGTCTCTGAGCAGCTGTGCGTTAGCCCGCGTCAGTGCCAGCGACTGTTCCGCGTTGCGATGGGCTGCTCGCCGTCGGAGTACCTGACCGAATTGCGGATGCGGCGCGCTGCGAGCCTGCTGGTCAGTACGAACCTCTCGGTCTCCGAGATTGCGCTGGAGGTCGGCTACCTCAGTTTGAGCCACTTCTCGCGCGTGTTCCGCGAGCGGTTCGGTAAAACGCCCCGCGCCTTCCGCGCCGCGCCCAGTTTGAGCGTAGAAGAGTTGCAACTCAAATGAACCCTGCTAGCCGCCACCCCAAAACCGCCTGTCGATGCTGCGGTATTGCACAGCCTCAGCGAGGTGGGGGAGCTGAAGGGTCTCTGACGCTTCCAAGTCGGCAATCGTGCGGGCGATTTTGAGGATTCGGTCGTAGGCGCGTGCGCTCAGCCCCAGCCGCTGGACTGCCGTGCGCAGATAGCCCCGCGCCTCTTCCCCGATAGGGCACTGTTCGCGCACGAGTTTGGAGCTCATTTGCGCGTTGCACACGATTCCGTAGGGGCGCAGCCGTTGCAACTGTCGCTCGCGGGCGCGAACGACCCGCTCGCGAATGGCTGCTGAACTCTCGCCAGACTGCAGGCTTAGCAACTCATCCTGCTTGAGGCGTGGCACCTCCAAGTGTAGGTCTATTCGATCCAGCAGGGGTCCCGAAATGCGCTGCAGATACTTGCGAATCATCGTCGGACTGCACTGACAGGTCTGGTGTATATCTCCATAGAAGCCGCATGGACACGGATTCATCGCGGCGACCAGCATGCATCGCGCAGGGAATTGCACCGTTGCTTGCACGCGCGAGACCGACACGATACCGTCTTCCAGCGGCTGGCGCATCGCCTCCAGCACATCGCGCTTGAATTCGGGCAACTCGTCCAGAAACAGCACGCCGTTATGCGCCAGCGAGATTTCACCTGGGCGCGGGAGGCTGCCCCCGCCCACCAGCGCCGCATAGGAGGTCGTATGGTGGGGCGCACGGAACGGGCGTGCGGTCATCAACCCCGTCTTAGGCGGTAGCAACCCTGCAGCACTATACACGCGCGTGGTCTGCAACGCCTCTTCCAGCGTCATCGGCGGCAGAATCGTTGGCAGCCGCCGCGCCAGCATCGTCTTGCCCGACCCTGGCGGACCAATTAGCAGCAGATTGTGCCCGCCTGCAGCAGCAATCTCCAGCGCGCGCTTGGCTTGCTCCTGTCCTCGAATCTCCGAGAAGTCCACCTCGTACTGAGCAGGTTGGCACAGCAGCGCGTCCACATCTACGCGCGTAGGCGATTTGTGTTTGGGGTTAATCAGCAGCTGCACAGCGTCCAGCAGTGTCTCCACGCCATACACTTCGACGCCGCCGACGACCGCCGCCTCTGCTGCGTTCGCTTGGGGCACAATTAACCGCCGTTTGCCCGTCTCGCGTGCGTGCATCGCTATCGACAGCACGCCGTTCACAGAGCGCACGCTGCCGTCCAGCGACAACTCGCCGACAATCAGGGTGTTTTCCAGTGCATCTGGGGGCACTTGCTCCGACACCGCCAGAATGCCAATCGCCATCGGCAGGTCGTAGGCGGGTCCCTCTTTGCGCACATCGGCGGGTGCAAGGTTCACTGTAAGTTTCAGCAGCGGGAAATAGAGCCCCGAGTTGCGAATTGCCGTGCGCACGCGGTCGCGCGACTCCTGAACCGCCGTATCAGGCAGCCCGACCAGTGTCCACACGGGGGTACCCTGCTGCAGGTCTACCTCAATCTGTACGGTGAAGGCATCGATGCCGTGCAGCGCAGCGCTCTCGACGCGGGCGAACATAGCCACGCATAGGTTCGGCAAGCCGACAGCGTTTCCTGCAGACTCAGTTGCTTAGTCGCGCGCCCTGCGCAGGTTTCCGCAGGGCGCGCCGCTTGTCAGCACCCAGCGCCGAACTGGAACAGTGTCTCTAATAAGTCGGCGTCGTTCACAACGCCGTCGTTGTTGATGTCTTCGGACAAGTTAGTACCTGTCTGACCAAATGCAAACAGCACCGATAGTAGGTCGGAGTCATTCACACAACCATCGCCGTTTACATCACCAGGTTGCCAGAACGGATTGCGCGCCATGACAATCGTTCGATCTAAGCGCGTGTACGCGAGCAGTCGATTGTTTGGCGAGAACTGCACCACGAGGATGCTTGTGCCTGTTTCTGCGTCGTAGGTTCGCAAGAGTGCACCGTCGGACACACGCCACAATCTAAGGGTGCGATCTCTGCCGCCCGAAGCCAGCACGCGCCCATCGGCGGAGAACGCCACGCTGTTAACATCGCCAAAATGCCCTGTGAGGGTGGCAATAGGCGTTCCGTCGGACACGCGCCACAGCATAATCGTGCCATCTCGGCTACCTGACGCCAGCAGGCGCCCATCTGGGGAAAATGCCACGGTCAGGACGCCCGACTCGTGCCCAGAGAGGTCAACAGCCAGTGCAGTGTTGAATCTCCCTATAAACAGCTTGATGGTGCGATCGTCGCTTCCTGAGGCAAACATCTGACCATCTGGGGCGTACACCACGCTGTTGACCGTGCCCGTGTGCCCTGGAAAGACGAACACTTCAGACCAATCGGACACACGCCATAACCGAACCGTCAAGCCGCCTCCAGACGCTAGGAACTGACCATCGGGAGAGAAGGACAAACCGGAGACGATGCGACGATGAGCATAGAAACGGCGGATCCGAGTTCCATCCGACACACGCCAGATCTCAACAAGACCGTTCCAGATTCCTGTCGCAACTAAGTTGCCATCAGGAGAGAGAGCTAATCCGTGGATAGCACCTATATCCCCTGTAATGCTATTCACTAATGTACCATCCGACGCACGCCAGAAGCGAACGCTTTGACCACCTCCTGATACCAGGAATTGACCATCCGAGGAGAACACGATGTTATTCGCCGTTTCCGCAAGCTTCGTAAGAATACCAGCGTTTGAATAGTCTAAGGCACTCCACAGTCTGATGTCGCTTTCTGAGATTCCTCCTGATGCCAGCAGGCGTCCATCAGGGGAATAGGCTAAGCTCGCAACGCGACCTGCTCCGATGACCGCTACTTGTGTTCCATCGTCTACGCGCCAGACGCGGATATACACATCTTCTCCTGCTGACGCCACAACGCGCCCATCGGTAGAAAACGCCACGCAGAGAACATCGGAGTTGAGCGCGCGGATGGTTCGAATCAGGGTAAAGTCGGATACGCGCCACAGCCGGACGGTTCGATCCACGCTACCCGAGGCAATGAGTTGTCCATCGGGTGAAAAATCCACGCTGGAAACCGCGCCAGTGTGTCCAAGCAGGGTAGCCACGCGTTCGCCATCAGACACGCGCCATAGCTTAACAGTGTAGTCTGTTCCCGCAGACGCCAGCAGGCTTCCATCGGGTGAAAATGCCACATCACGGGTCATGCCTGCATCGAAGGTGTTGACCAGCGTACCATCGGAGACGCGCCACAACTTGACCGTGCCATCTTGGCTCCCAGAAGCCAACAGCGTGCCGTCGGGCGAGAATGCCACGCTGGTGATGTAACGGTTGTGCCCAGAAATTGTATTTACTAATGCTCCGTCCGAGACACGCCATAGGCAGATCATGTATCCTCCCGCAGACGCCAGCAGACGCCCATCGGGAGAGAACGCCACGCTTTCAACAGGGTCTACATGGCGCACAAGAGTATTAACCAGCTGCCCATCCGACATGCGCCACAACTTAACCGTACAGTCGACACTGCCTGATGCTAAGAGGCGGGAGTCGGGAGAGAACGCCAAGCTAAGAACCTCCCTTGAGTGTCCACCGAGTATCCACGCAATGTCAGGTCGTCCCTGCCCAAAGGCAGACAGGGTCAACACGAGTACCAGGTACATCCAGAGCGACCGAATCAGCTTCACGCTTGCTCGTTTCATCATGCTCACACCCCTATCAATTGCCCGTATTCACGGGTAGGCGCCGTAAGTATACCTGATCTGTCATCCCAATGGGGGGGTGTGCCGGCGTACGGGTGCGTGTCGGCTTAGGGTCAGGTAGACCAGTGCGCCCCACACGACCCCAATTGCTGCACCTGCCAGCACATCGGAGGGGTAGTGCACGCCACGGTACACACGCGACAGCCCCACCAGCCCTGCCAGCAGTAGTGCGCCGTAGCCCCATCCCTGATAGCGCGTGCGGTATGTGAGCAAGAACACCCAAAATGCCAGTGCGAATGCAGTGGTCGTGTGCCCCGACGGGAAGGAGTTGTGGAAGATGCGCTCGTCGGGCGCGACCAGCGCGTCGGGCAGGTTGGAAGGGCGTAAGCGCGGCACCATCCGTTTGACCACCTGCGCGAGTGTCCCACTGCCCAGAAACGCTACCACACCTGGTGCAATCACTACACGCATCACCGAGTAATCTACCCGCCGCCATGCCAAGTATCCTGATACGGCTGCCAGCAGGAGCAACTGCACCCACCCAAGCCCCAAGCTCGTAATAAACCACATCACGGGATCGAGCAGCGGGTGATTGAACCCGTGATTGATGGCGTAAAATAGTTCACGATCGTAGTGTGCGAGTGTCTCCATCAGAGAAGCGACATCCTGCCAAAGCCCACATACTTTGGCTGGCTCAGCCGTTCGATGCGTTGCAATATGTCTTCAAAGCACATGTGGTGCTCCTGCAAGTCGCCGCGCATAATCGGGTCCATCGGTAGGGTAGGTGCGTCGTTGATATGCACGCTCAGGGTGCGGGCGTAGCGGGCGATTTCGAACGCCTCAACAATATCGCGCGTATAAACTGCCAGTCGCACGCCAAGCGAGAAGCGGTTGAGTTGCGCAAGCAGCTCCGTGAGGGTCTCGAAGGCGTGTAGGACTACCACAGGACCGAACACTGCCTCGGTGTAGAGCGCGCAGGTAGGTGGCACATCGGTTAGCACAGTGGGTGCATAGAACGGGCTCTCGGCGGTTGCGCCCCAACGCACGCGTGCGCCGTGTCGAACCGCTTCGTCGACCCACTGCGTTACTCGTGTCAGCGCTCGCGGATGGATGAGTGGCGCCAGCGAGACGCTCTCGTCCATCGGGTTGCCGCTGCGCAGGCGCGCCACGCGCGCCGTCAACGCTTCTGCCAGCGGCTCGAACAGGCTCCGATGCGCCCACACATGCTGAATTGAGGTTGCCGATTGCCCAGCCATCGCGAAGCCGCAGCAGGCGATCACTTCGGCGACCTGTTCAGCGTCGGCGGTGGGGCAAGCAATTAACACGCCGAGCGTGTCGAGCTCCATCTCGATATGCTTGGCGCCGGCATGCGTGGGCAGGTTCAGCCCCACCTCACGGCTGCCTGTAAAGGTCAGCATCTGCACCAGCGGGTGCGCTGCCAGCGCGTGCCCCAACTCCTCACCCTTGCCTGTGAGGATGCTCAGCGCCTCAGGGGGCACGCCCGCGCGGTACAGCAGCAGCCCCAGCCGCAGCACGGTTAGTGGCGCTTCGGTCGAGGGCTTGAGAATCACAGCGTTGCCCGCTGCGATTGCAGGGGCGGTCTTCTGCGCTGCGTGTGCTAGCGGAAGGTTGAACGCCAGAATCGACGCCACAACACCCAACGGCTCGCGCGCCCAAAAGCCGAACCGCGACGCGCCGTCTGTAAACGATTCAGGCGGAAACTGGGCTGCGCGTGGGTGATGGCACGCCTCCGCCGCCAAATCGAACACCATCGCCGCGCGTTCGACCTCGACACGCGATTCACCAATCAGTTTGCCTGTCTCTTGCGTAAGCAGTGTTGCTAATGCATCCCGCTCCTGGCGGATTAGCGCGGCGACATGTCGGAGAATCGCTGCGCGTTGGCTGAGCGACATCTCACGCATCTTTTCTGCACCGTGGCGTGCCAGTGCAACTGCCTGGTCGACATGCACGGCGCCCCCACGCGCCACATGGTCTACCGGCTCACCCGTGTAGGGGTTCAACACTGCCAGCCACTCGTCTGCGCCGACCAGATGCCCTCCGATCAGCATCTTCTGCATCATTTGCTCCCTGCGTAGGCGATGGCTTCGATCTCGACCTGCACGCTCTTGGGCAGTGCGCTCACCTGCACCGTTGCGCGGGCAGGGTACGGCGGATGGAAGTAGGTTGCATACACTTCGTTCACCTCCGCGAACGCGCTAAGGTCGGTTAGGTAAATCGTGGTCTTCACGATCGAGTCCAAGTTCAGTCCCATCGCGGTCAGCACCGCCTGCAGATTCTGCAGCACTTGGCGCGTTTGCGCCCCCACTCCACCTGCAATAACCTCACCTGTGTGGGGGTCTACGGGGATTTGTCCCGACAGAAAGATCCAGTCGCCCACGCGCACTGCTTGAGAGTAGGGTCCAATTGGCGCAGGAGCGTCTTGGGACAGAATCGCGTGTTTCGTCATCACCTCACCTCTGAGGGAAAGTATACCTGAACCTTAGCACAAGACGCACCCGCATAGAGGTTCAGTCGTAGAGTGCATCCAAGTAGCGTTTGAGTACCTCGTTCACCACGCCGCGAAACGGCAGCGAGTTTGCCATCCCATAGATTGGCGCCATCTCGCCTTTCTCGGCAGGGTGCGCCTTCACATCTGCTACCGAATTGCGCAGGTCATTCAGGAATGCCTCCGCGACCCCAGGTGGCGTATGGCGCACGGTCACTGCCAGATGCAGCCCTGGCGGTCGCTGCAGCGCGTTCAGTCGCCACCCCCGCTGGCGCATCTGATCCAGCACTTGATAGATGTTGAGCTGCTCGTGCGCGCTGGTGAAAGCGATGAGAAATAGCGGCTCACCCATCAAGCGCAGGTCGGGGATTTGTTCAATGCCTCGACGAATGCTGCTGGCGGTCTCCATAATTTGGCGTGCGGTCTCCAAGTAGCCCTGCTTACCGATGGCGACCATCGCTGCCCAGCCTGCCACGCTCAGCGCGCCCGGACGACTCCCTGGCAGCGTCGGCGAGGCATATAAGCCACCCTGCCAGTCCGTGTAGGTGAAATATTGATACCGTCGCAGCGACCTGCCCCGATACAGCACCACCGACAGCCCTTTCGGGGTGTAGCCGTACTTATGCGGGTCAACCGACATCGAGGTCACGCCTGCCACACGGAAATCGAACGGTGTCACGGGGTAGCCGAGTTGCTCAATAAACGGCAAGATAAACCCACCTAGACAGGCGTCTACATGCATGCCGATGCCATACCGCTGAGCAATTGCTGCCATCTGGGGAATAGGGTCGAGGACGCCGTGCGGGTAGCTCGGCGCGGAGCCGACGATGGCAATCGTATTGCGTGTAAGGGCGTCCTGAATAGGCTCCAGTTTCGCCTTGAAGTCGTCACCAACAGGCGTGCGGATGAGTTGGATGCCGAACAGGTGCGCCGCTTTGTCGAACGCGGGATGCGCCGTTTCGGGGGCAATGACCTCGGGCTCCGTGATGCGCTTCTCGGCACGCGCCCAGTCGCGGTAGGTCTTCATCGCCAGCAGGATGCTCTCCGTGCCGCCCGAAGTGGTTGTACCAACTACCTGCTGATTGGGGTCGTCTGTGTCGGGCGCGTGTAGCAAGCGGGCGGTCATGCGCACAATCTCCGCTTCGAAGCGCACAGTGCTGGGGAACAGGTCTGCATGCAGTGGGTTGCTCTGCGCGTGCAAAGCGTACACCTGACTAAGGAAGTCGCTGAAGGCTTGCTCGCCATGATAAACTGTGCCCGACACGCGCCCCTGCTGCCACGGAGGCGATTCCAAAGCACGAAGTTGCTGCAGCCAGTCCAGAATCTGCGCTTGTGGAATACCTGTGTCGGGTAGTTCGGTGAAATTGGGCAGTGTGTTGAGTTTCGGGCGTAGCTGGGCACGCACTATCTGCTCCACTTGGGCGTACTCCACCTCGAGCCGCTTCTGCACAGCGGGGATTCGCTGCGCTGCCTTCTCCACGCCCTGCGCTATCCGTTGCCACACGCGCTTGAGACCCATACTCGGAAATTGTACCATGTGAGAGCCTTTTCCTTCAGGCTTAGTGAGGAAAAGGCGGTTCAGCACGGAATCGCGAAGGCAGGCGCGATCTTTCCTTTCAAGGTTCGCCCTGCATGCAAGGGGAACTTGAAGGAGGGGGGCGTCAATGGCGCTTGTTTTTACGAACTTTGGTTGCGCGAATGGCATTAGTTCACCTGAAGTGGGAACAACACAGAGATCTCCTTCAAGATCTCAAAGCAGGAATCCCCCAACGCTCGCCGAATGGACACCCATCCGATGAAACTCGTGATAGCGGTCATCCACAACCGAGACAAGGGTCGCGTAGTGGACGCTCTGCTGGAGAGCCAGTTCAAGTTCACGCAGGTCGCCTCCACAGGCGGTTTTTTGCGCGAGGGCAACACCACGCTGCTAATCGGCGTGGAGGACTCTCTGCTGGAGGGCTTGCTGCGCCTGCTGGAGAGCAACTGCCGCACGCGCGAGCAGTATGTGAACCCGATGCCGCCCGACGCCGCACCTATTGGTAGCTTTTTGCCCACCCCAATTGCGGTGGAGGTCGGTGGCGCGGTTGTGTTCGTGCTGCCCGTAGAACGCTTCGAGCGGTTTTAGCGTGAGGGCTTACGCGGTCGACGGCGTTGCTATGGATGTGCTACCACGAAAGCACACCCACAACGAGGAGATACCAATCAACCGAGCCAAAGGCAACGAACTGGACTATACCCACTGCATCATCGCAGCGCAAAACACCTTCACCTGCACACAAACCGCAGTTCTACATCGAACGCGCAACCCATCGTGTGGTCAGAGCGCGCAACGGTGGCATTTACCGTTCCAACACCTGCCTCACGAACTGTTCGGGCGTCAGTCCCGCTTCGTTCACATGGGTGATAGGCTTCCAGCCGTTGGGTCCTTGGGCAGTGGCGCGCTGAAGCCAGCGTTCGGCAAGGGTCTTCTTGTCAGCGGGAGGATGCCACGGCAGGTTTGCCTCGTGCGCTTGCGCCTCTAGCGACCGCCAGTTCACCAGCCATGCGTACCAGAGCGAGAGGCGCGCGATTTGCACGCGCCAACGCAGGTCGGGGTCGTTTTGTACGGCGCGTTCGGCGCGTTCCCACAGCTTTTCCGCGCGGCGCAGCACGGGATAGCGCAGGTAAGGCGCGTCGGCAGGGTTGGTAAAGCAGCTCATCTGGAAGTCGCGTGCAGCGTTCGCCATCATGCGCAGGTACTGCAGCACAGCGCGCGCGGCTGCGCCGTAGTACCCGCGCACAAACTCGCCGATGAGCCGCGCGTCGTCTTGATAGGGGTTCCATAGCAGCTGCGCCAGCAACCACGCTTTGAGTTCCGCCATCTCGCCCCCGTGCGACTGGTACGCGCCCTGTTCAAACACCCCACGCACCGAATGTTTATGAAAAAAGCGCAAGTTCGCCCCTAATACGAAGTAGTTTGGGTGCGGCAACATGTAGTGTGTGAAGTTCGTCGTATAGTCCCACACATAGAGCCGTCCGCAGCGTTCGCTCCAGCCACGGAGGTCGTCGGCGAAGCCTGCGTTGTCGGCGCGTTCCAGTGGCTGCGCGAAACTGCACTCAATCGAACACAGGCGCACAATCACATTTGGGCGCGGGCGCAGGGTGCGCGTCGGCTTGCGTGTATACCAATACGCCAGCGTATCGAACGCAACATGCGGAAACTCGCGCTCCAGCTGCTCAGCAACGAAGTTCACCGCCTCCAGAATCGGCGCGACGGCGCTGCCCTCACGCGCCTCTACTGCGCGGCAGCGGTCGCACTGGCACGCGCCTGTCCAGTCCTCCTGCGAGATGGAGATAATTTGTGCCTGCGGGTTCTCGCGCAGAATTTGGCGCACGCGCTCCACCAGAAACACCCGCAATTCGGAGTTTGTCCAGCACAGTTGCGCTCTCTCCCAGCGACGCTTGCCGTCAATGAGGCTGTACCAGTCAGGATGCTGCTCAAAGTAGGTCTGCGGAGGCACAAGCCAAAACGAGGTATGCACAAAGCCGACATACTCGACTTTGCCCCCGTGTTGGCTGGTGAGAGCGGGGCGGTGTCCGTTGGCGTAGTTGCGTGCTGCCCAGTCGCCATCGAAGGCGTGGTACCAGAACGGCTCGCGGTATTCGAACGCGGGCTGCTCGCGCAAGCTCTGGATAGGGACTCTCAGGTCGTGCTTTTTGGGGAGATGCGTCGCCCATGGCGTCCACCAGCGCACGCCCAACCTATGCAGCAATCGATACACCGCGTAGAGCGTCCCGCGCGGGCGACCCCCTGTGAGCAGTAGGAAGCTTCTGGTGCCCTCGATGACGGCTTCCTCCGTGCCGAGTCGGTCGGGGCGAAGGTCAGGGCGTAAGCGTTCGGTCAGCACGCCGTGTCCCACGACAATTGCGCGTTCGGGCAGCTTGTCGGTCTCGCGCACCTCGAACGGCGCGCTCGTGATTTGTTTCAGGTGTTGGCACAACTCTTCAGCAGCGTACCGCTCGGTCTCGGTCGCGCCACGCGAGGTCAGAATTGGCACAAGAGGCTTTCCCCGATGGCTCAGCAGCAGATGCATTGTTCGCCTCGCTCGTCATACACAAGCGTGCGTCGACATGATTATACCCACTGTTGCAGTTCGCCTGCAGGAATCTGCGCGGCTGCAGGGAATAGAAGGAACTGAATCGTTCAAACTGCGTATCTTCATGAGGTAGACGCTATGCCAAGGAAGAAGCCAGCATCTGCATCGGAGCCTGTGAGTACAGTTGCACGGCGGCGGCGCTCCTCGAAGCGCCGGGTCGAAATTCCACGCACACTACCTGTCCTGCCTGTGCGCGACAATGTCTATTTTCCGAACACGCTGGCGCCTGTACTAGTAGGGCGTGAGAAATCATTGCGCGCTGTCGAAGCCTCGCTGGAGGCGTACAACAAACTCATGGTGCTGGTCACCCAGCGCGATGTGACGATTGAAGACCCGACCGTGCAAGACCTGTTCGAAATCGGGGTGGTCGCCGAGATTCTGCAAGCCATTCATGCACCAGACAATACGATGCGCGTTGTGTTTCGTGGGGTACAGCGTGTGCGCTTGGTTGCCCTCGAGTCGGACGAGCCGTTCCTGCTGGCGACGATAGAGCCCATCCCTGTGCGAGAGGTGTCGCTCACCACCGATGTGGAGGCGCTGATGCGCTCTGCTGTCGAGATGTTCGAGGAAATCGCTTCGCAAGAGCGCAGTGTTCCGCCAGAGGTCGTCGCCACGATTGCCTACATGCAGGAGCCCGGACGCCTCGCCGATACGATTGCCCACTTTGCACCGATGCGCTTCACCGACAAGCAGAAGGTGTTGGCGACCATCCCCATCAAGGAACGCCTCGAGACGCTGGTGCACCTGTTACGCCACGAGCTCGAAATTGTCGAACTGCAACAGCGTATTCGCGATCGCGTGGAGCAGGAGCTGGGCGACACCCAACGCGAATACTACCTGCGCGAGCAACTCAAAATCATTCAGCGCGAGTTGGGCGAGCGTGGCGAGCCGTTCTCGGAAGCAGAAGAGTACCGGAAGCGTATCGCCGAATCGGGGATGCCCGAGGAGATTGCCGAGCGTGCACTCAAGGAGGCTGACCGCCTCGAGAAGATGCCGTTCGGCTCACCAGAAGCATCGGTCATCCGTACCTACCTCGATGTGATGCTCTCGTTGCCATGGAACACACGCACGGAAGACCGTATGGATATCACCGAAGCCGCGCAGATTCTGGACGAAGACCACTATGGGCTGAAAAAGGTTAAAGAGCGAGTGCTGGAGTTTTTAGCCGTACGCCAGCTGGCAGGCTCACTCAAAGGACCGATTCTGTGCTTTGTGGGACCGCCAGGCGTAGGCAAGACCTCGTTGGGACGGTCGATTGCGCGTGCGCTGGGACGCAAGTTCATTCGCGTTTCGCTGGGCGGCGTGCGCGACGAGGCGGAAATTCGCGGACACCGACGCACCTACATCGGCGCGATGCCTGGGCGCATCCTTCAAGGGCTGCGTCAGGCAGGCACGCGCAACCCAGTCTTTATGCTGGACGAAATCGATAAACTCGGCTACGACTTCCGCGGTGACCCGACCTCTGCCCTGCTGGAAGCCTTAGACCCGGAACAGAATGACAAATTCTCCGATCACTACCTGGAAGTGCCGTTCGACTTGTCGGATGTGATGTTCATCACGACGGCGAACGCCTTAGAGACCATCCCGCCTCCCTTGCGCGACCGCATGGAGATTATCCAGTTCTCGGGCTACACCGAGGATGAGAAGTTGCACATTGCGCGCGATTATCTGATTCCGCGCGTGCGGGAACGGCACGGGCTCACACACGAGCAGTTGGAGATCACCGAGGACGCGCTGCTGCGTATCATTCGCGAATACACCCGTGAGGCGGGCGTGCGCAACTTGGAGCGTGAACTGGCAACCATTTGCCGTAAGGTTGCCAAGCAAGTTGCCGCAGGTGCAGAGGCGCGTGTGGTCGCCGACGCCGCAAAACTCCCTGAGTTTTTAGGCAAGCCGCGCTACCGATTCGGCGTCAAGGAGGAGAAAGATGAGGTGGGTGTCGCGATGGGATTGGCGTACACGGAGTTCGGCGGCGATGTGATGGCGGTCGAGGTTGCCGTGGTGCCTGGGCATGAGGGACGGCTGCTGCTTACAGGGCATCTGGGCGAGGTCATGAAAGAATCGGCGCAGGCGGCGATGACCTACATTCGCTCGCGTGCGCTTCAGCTGGGCATCGATCCCGAGTTTTACCGCAATCGGGATATCCATATCCATGTGCCTGAAGGCGCGACTCCGAAAGACGGTCCTTCAGCGGGTATCACGATGGCGACCGCTCTGGCTTCCGCGCTGATGGGACGCCCCGTGCGACGCGAGATAGCGATGACAGGCGAGATTACCTTACGCGGGCGCGTGCTCCCTGTTGGCGGCATCAAAGAGAAGATTATTGCAGCGCACCGCGCGGGCATCTATGAGGTCATCTTACCCGCTGAAAACGAGCCCGATTTGGAAGACATCCCTGACCATGTGCGTGCGCAGCTGACCTTCCACTTGGTGCGCCACATGGACGAGGTGCTGCCACTCGCTCTCGCGCAAGGTGAACGATTGGAAGATCGCCTCAAGGAGGTAGGACCTGTCGAAACGCGTCTCTGAAATTGCCCGACGCTGCGAGTGCGGGCGCGCGACTGGGCGCATCGTGGCGCAGGTTTGCTTGATGGGCACAGCGCGCGCCCGCGAACTTCCCAGCAGGTATCCTGTAGGTGAATGCGTCTTTTGGAGATTGTCTCGGGCGTGACAGCGTGTGGCGCGACAGTGCACACCCTCCAAATCGCGAAGGAGTTGCACCGTCGGGGGAACGCCGTTACACTGATGAGCAAACCTGGCGCGTGGGTGCTGCAGCAGGCGCAGCAGGCGGGCGTGCCCACCGTCGAGTCGCGTATGCGGCGGCTACCTGTGAGAGACCTGAAAGCGGCTGCGCAATTCGTGCGCGAGAATCGAATTGAAGTGTTGCTGGCGCACATGTCGGGTGCGAACAACTTTGCAGTATGGCTAAGTCGCCTCACGCGCGTGCCTGCCGTGCTGCGTGCGCACGCGCACACGCTCCATTTCCACTGGCGGATGGCAGATCATATCATTGCGGTCTCGGAGCAGACGCGCCTGTATCATATTCGGCGGAATTTCGTGCCCCCTACGCGCATCAGCACGGTGCATGGGTTTGTGGATCCTGCGCGGCTTGTTGTGCCCGATAAAGGCGTGCGGCAGGCGGTACGCGCGGAGTTAGGGCTGTCGCCAACCGATTTTGTGGTGGGTGTAATCGGCAACATTATTCCGCGCAAGGGGCAGATCTACTTGGTGCGGGCGCTGCCACAGGTGATTGCCCGCTACCCGCAGGTGCGCGTGCTGCTGGTGGGCGTAGTGCATCCGCCGCGCTACGGCGAGCGGGTGCGTCGCGAAGCTCAGCGGCTGGGCGTTAGCCCGCACCTGCTCTGGCTCGGCGAGCGCACGGATGTGCCGCGCTTACTACAAGCGATTGATGTGTACGCGCTCCCGACGCTCAGCGACATGTTGCCGATGGCGCTGCTGGAGGCGATGTGGGCGAAGTTGCCTGTCTTGGCAACCACCGCGGGTGGCATCCCCGAAGCAATCACCGACGGTGTAGAAGGCTGGCTTGTGCCCCCGAGAGACCCTGAGGCGCTGGCGCACGCACTTGTAGAGATTATGGAGAACCCTGACGAGCGCGCCCGCCGCGCCCAAAACGCCCACCAGCGTGTGCAGGACTCATTCACCGTGCAACCGCAGGTCGCCAAGATAGAGGCAATTCTGCAGCGGGTCGTGCAGGCGCACAGTTAGCATGCACGACCTATGCTCCCTGCTGCAGCGCACCTATTACCCGCTCCATGTTGCCCCACTCGCCGTCTATCAGCGCACCCCGATGAGCTTGCTTCGCAGTGTATAGTCCTCGCCGCTGGTGCGCCAGACCTCGATACGGTACTGATCGTAGTAGCCTTCTATATCGATTGGAATTTCGAGGCGCCCCCAAGCGTTTGCACCGCCTGGCAGTGTACCTAAAACAAGCTGTTGCCAGCCTGTGCCAAGCGGCGTCCCGTTCTCGTCGATCATACGGGCAAGCACACGATAGCTGGTTGCTGCACTTGCTGTGCGGAAGTAAAACCAGACGAGCCTACGATATTGTCCGCAACCGTCGACTGTGGGTTGTTCGGCGATGGCGGAGTCCAGAAGGTCTTTGATGTTGCTGGTAATAGTGGTCGTGACGATGAGGAGCGCATCGACAGGAACGGGTTTAGCGTTGGTCACGAGGACAGGCAAGGGCGACTCCATCGTTACATCTGTAATCTCCGAAGTGTTCTTGAGAAACCGTACAGGCATCGTGTTCACTCCTGCCGATCACCTGGGTCAGGAAATCGGGTGCGAGTAAACCTATCTCTGTTGGTGGCACGGGTTTCGCGTGCAACCTTTCTACCCTACGCAGTCACGCCGAGTACGGGCTACGACAGTCCATACACAGGGATTGCCGCGCCGTGAAGAGCGCGTGCGGCAGGCGAGCAGAGAAACATGATAACTTCGCCCAGCGCGTCAGGTGCGACCCAGCGTGCAAAGTCGGCGTCGGGGCGCGCTGTGCGGTTAGAGGGTGTATCGATTGTTCCGGGCAGCACGCAGTTGACATTGATCCCGTGCGCTTTCAGTTCTTCGGAGAGGGTTTCGGTCAGCCTGAGGACGCCCGCTTTGGCGGCACAGTAGCCCGCCCCTCCAGCAAAGCCCATCAGCCCTGCCCTGCCCGACACATGCACGATTGCCCCGCCACCCGACCGAATCAGCAGTGGGACGATTGCCCGTGAGATTAGGAACGCTGTGCGCAGATTCATCGCCAGCATCTGATCCCAGTCGTTCAGGGGTGTTGCGTGGACGGGCGGACCTGCCGTGAAGCCACCGACAGTGTTCACCAGTGCATCGAGTCTGCCGAACTGGTCTTCGACGGCGCGGGCAAGGCGGTCGCAATCCTCAGGTTCGCGCAGGTCAAGCCCGCCGACCAGCAGGTGCTGCGGGTCTAGCGCGAGGTCGGCAAACAGTTGGTTGAGTGTGGCGTCGTCGCGGGCGCTCAGGGCAAGCGTCGCCCCTGCCTGGTGGAATTGGCGGGCGACCACCCGCCCTAGCGCGCCCGTTGCGCCCGTGATAAGCACTACCTTGCCCGTGAAGTCGAACGCGACCATCAGCCCTCCGCGTCTTCAGTGAATGGGTAGGTCGGCAGGCTCACGCGCAGCGGCTTGTCCACGCGATACCCAAGCGCGTAATCCGCCTGCAGTAGCGTGTGAATCTCCGAAGTGCCCTCGTAGATAGTTGCGCCTTTGCTGTTGCGGTAAAAGCGTTCTACGGGGTATTCATCTGAGAAGCCGTAGGAGCCGAACACCTGCACGGCGGCGTTGGCGGCGCGCTGCGCAGCATCCGTGCTGTACCATTTTGCCAGCGAAGTTTCGCGCGTGTTGCGCAAGCCGACATTCTTCATCCAGCCGACTTTTTGGTACAGTAGCACACTAATCTGGTAGTCCGCCTCCATCTGCGCGATTTTCTGCTTGATGAGTTGATGCTCCGCCAGTGCCTTGCCGAAGGTTTTGCGCTCTTTGGCATAGCGCACCGATTCGTCTAAGCAGGCGCGGATGAGCCCCGCTGCGCCCGCAGCGACCGTGTAGCGTCCCTGATCAAGGGCGAACATAGCGATTTTGAAGCCCTCGCCTTCCTCGCCGATACGGTTTTCGATGGGGATTTCCACATTTTCGAACACGACGCCGCCTGTATTGCCCGCGCGCACGCCCAGTTTGCCTTTGAGGGTGTAGGGCTTGACGCCCGCACGCTCGCGCTCCACGAAGAACGCGCTCATGCCCGAATGGTCGCGCTTGGCTTTCTTGTCGGGGTCGGTCCATGCGACCACGAGGTACTGGTCTGCGACTTCGGCGAGCGAAATCCAGATCTTCTCGCCGTTGAGGATGTAGCGGTCGCCCTCGCGCCGCGCGGTGGATTGCATACCGACCACATCGCTGCCTGCGTTGGGTTCCGTGAGGCAGAACGCACCGAGCCGCTCGCCCCGCGCTTGAGGCACGAGGAAACGCTGTTTCTGCGCCTCTGTGCCCCATGCCATCAGTGTCATCGCCGTCAAGCCAACATGCACCGACATCACCACGCGCAAAAAGGTGTCGCCGTACTCCAACTCTTCGCAGGCAATGCCCAGCGCGATGTAGTCCAACCCTGACCCGCCCCACTTACGCGGTACACAGATTCCCAGCAGTCCCAAGTCCGCCATCCGTTGGTACACCTTGGGATCAGCACCGTGTCGATCCCATTCGCGGATATAGGGCTTGACTTCTTGCTCCACAAAGCGGCGCACAGTCTCGCGCACCATGAGATGCTCGTCCGACAGTCGAAAATCCATGCAAACGCCTCCTTCGGAAAAGATTCTACCCCCTCCGCGTCGCAAGTTTGGAGGGCATTGCAGCGATTGGCAAAGACACTTGCCAATCGCTGCCGACGAGGCTCCCAACGCGCTTAGGCGGCCTACCGTTCTGCGCTGATGCCCAAGATCTCCGCCAGCGACGGGATGCGGATTTCGGGCATGCCCAGCATGTATTGCGCGTTGAGTGCCTTGTCGATGGTCTCGATGGCTTCGCTGTAATGCGCGCGGGTGTAGGTGTCTTTGACGCGCGGGAGCTGCTTGGCGAGTTGCTCGCGCAGTTGGCGCAGGTGGTAGCGGGCGAGCATGCGGGCGTCGTCGGGCGCGCCTGTGTTCTTGGTGATCATGTCCACCAGTGTCTGCAGGTGCGCGCGTTGCAGCAGCCTGCGCAGCGCGGGAACCGCACGCGCCGATTGCGCCTCCGACCAGATGACGCCCTGCAGCGTGTCGAACAGCTCCGCCAAGGTCAGCGCGTTGCGCTCGTCGACCGCCTTGAACTCGTTGTTGACCACGCGGCGCAGGGTGTCGTTCGACATTAGGCGCGCCAGCGTCAGCCGCTGGATATTGCTCAGGAAGTCGCGCACGGGCGCATCCGCTGGAATCGCGCTGCCCCCGCCGTAGGGGTTGGGACCCAGCTTCAGGTACAGCCCCTTCGGAATGTTGAACGCGCTCTCGGAGAAGATGTAGGTCGCCAGCAGTTGCAGGGCGCGGCGTTGCTTCTCTGCGCTTACAGGCTCCAGCGGCGGCTGCGCGTTGGGATCGCTGGCGAAGTTGCGTCGAATCTGCAACGCGCCAACAAAACGCGCCAACTGTACCGCCGCGCGGCTGAAGCTCGACAGCGTGCCGAAAAAGTAGCGCGTGAAGTCGTAGTAGCTCTCACCAGGACCAGGAACGCGCGTCGGCAGCACTTCCAGTAGCTCGTGCGTGTCCTTGATGACCAGCTCCCAATACTCGAGCGGGTCGCGCCCCAAATCGAAGCGCGTCACATACGGGTCGAATCGGTCGGCATAGTCGTCGGTCTCGTAAGCGAGTTCGGGTTCCGTGTTGCGCTGCGCGATTTGCATCAGGTGCGGTCGCTCCGCTTCGGGCGTGCGGGCGTCGGGGAAGATGCGATACCCGTACTCGATCGCCCAGTAGTCGTAGGGTCCAATCGTCGGGTTCCAGTAGACAGTGTTGGGGGCGTGCAGCGCCATCTGGTTGAACGGGTCGTATTCCATCACGCTGGCGACTGTGCCGCGCTGGCGCACCAGCTCGCCGTTTTTGAGGTCGTCCAGCGTGTTGAGGCGGCTGGCGACGAAGTTGTGGCGCAGCCCCAGAATATGCCCCATCTCGTGCATGGTGACCGAGCGGATGTAGCTTTTGACGAACTCCTCTTCGGTGATTTTGGTCGCGCCGCGCTTGCCTGCCAGCAGCTCCATCATCACGAAGCCCTGCCACGCGCGCTGCAGGGTGTCCTGCGCGAGGGTGCAGGCGTGGGGCGAGTTGTGGTCGTGGTGGTCGCAGCATTCGCGTTGTTCAGCCTCCTTGAACGCCGCCAGCGGGTCAATCTCGCGAATAAACTGCACGCGCGTGAACCGTGCCATATTGCCATCAATCGTGATGCTGGCGTTCAGAATCTGCCCTGTGAGCGGGTTGGCGCGGAACAGCGCGACGGCGTAGCCGTTGCTCGGCGAGGTCACCCAGCGTATCACATTGTAGCGCATGTCGGCGTGGTCCCAGTCGGCGTCGTCGGGCATCTGCTTGACCACAATCGCGTCCTTGATGCCGATTTTCTCGAACGCTTTGTTCCACTCCAGGATGCCCTCGCGCACGGCGTCGCGATATTCGTGTGGGATGGCGTTATCGAGCCAGAACACAATCGGCTCTTTCGGGGGCGAGAGTTCAGCGTTCGGGTCGGCTTTTTCGAGATGCCAGCGCAGGATGTAGCGGCGGGTCTGGTCTTCCTGCTCGCGGGTGAAGTCGTTGTAGGCGGTGTAGAAGTAGCCGACGCGCGGGTCAAAAAGGCGCGGCACATAGCCGTTGTTGACGGGCAGTTCCCACAGGTTATAGTTGACCGTGATGGGCACGCTGCGCGGGTCAGCGAGGTTCGCAGGACCCGCCAGACCGCCCAGAATGCCCGCCAGTCCGCCCCCGCGCTGCGGACTGCCCGCGAAGTGATACGCCGTCTGGATGAAGATGTTGTTCGGGAACGCCTTGACCTGGTTGTAGACGGTCTTTTCGCGGTCGATGCTGTAGCTCCCGCCCGCTGCGAGGCTCACAATCTGCTGAATCTGAATCAGGTCGGAGCGGAACAGGTTGGAGACATCGATCAGCAGCCGCTTGCCCTCGTCCGACTTGGCTTCGATTTTGAACGCCTCCAGGAAGGCGTCGGCGAAGGAGCGTTGTACGGAGCGGGCAATCGGCGTGTTCGGGTTCGCTTGGAAGCGGTAGTTGGGCACAACCATCAGAATCTGCTCGTCGCGTTGTACCCACTTGAAGAGGATGTCGTTAATGGGCGTGCCTGCCGCGAGGAAGAAGGTCGGCAGCCCCTCGCTCACCGTCGCCTGCAGGAAGTAGAGCTTCTCCAGCTGCTCGCGGCGGATTTCCATGTAAATCGTATCCTTGCCCGCCTCCTTCTTGCGATACAGCGTGAACAGCCCCTCCAGCTTCTCGAAGTCCTTCGTTAGCTCTTCGATGGTCTTCTCTTTCTTTTTGGCGTCCTCTTTTTTCTCGCCTTCAGCGGGCT
>Ga0197142_1001109_pt1 | contig 24910 bp, 28 predicted proteins | sample GBS60_MetaG_FD_148614 | JGI IMG/M metagenome (GOLD analysis project Ga0197142, IMG submission 148614) | Sediment microbial communities from Great Boiling Springs, Gerlach, Nevada, United States - GBS 60_MetaG | ecosystem: Environmental > Aquatic > Thermal springs > Hot (42-90C) > Sediment... | reverse complement strand
GCTACGGCAAAGGTATGTACGGACTTACTCCTTCGGAAAAACTAAAAAAATCTAAAACCTCTATCAACTCCCATATACTCAAATTCCCCCAATTGCTTATGGAAAATCTGCTAAAATATGCCTGGCTCTTTGACCAATTCCTTAAATTTAATATAATGTCAAAAGGTGGTAAATATGTCTATACCAAGTGCCGTTCGCTATTTATTTGTTTTTTTCTTTCTTCATTTATTTTCAATGAAAATACTAAGTCATTATTTTTTCAATATGACTCTCGGCAGTTTAAAGTATTTCATATTTTCCTAAACCAAAAGAAGTATTTTTGCCCACATGGAACATTTCACCAGCCTTTAATATCTCCATATATGGCTTAATGTTCCCTTCGTATGTTATTCTTCCCATTATCCCACCAAGTTTCATCTTTGTATCTTGTCTTGAAGAATATCTACTCCAATCAAACCATTTTATTTTTGATTCTTTTATCGTAACTTTTTTTGCTTTTTCTATGATATCTTTATGTGACCAGGTTAGTTCTCTCTCCTCACAATGGAAATAATGTAGTAAGTTTAGTCTTAGCATAAGTGATTTTATTAATACATGGAAATTTAGTATGCTTATCAATTTTCTTTCATGTTTTATTCTTATTGGTGTAAGTATATTTATGGTAATGCTTTCAATGCTTTGTGTATCTTCTTTCAGTTCGATATGCTCATTTATTTCTAAAATGTTTTTAGTGGGACATTTAATACTCTTTGAGTTGTGGTCATATAGTATGCCACTATCATCCTGAACTCTTTTTAATATAAATTTACCTCTACCTTTTCCCATCCCAAGTTCGCCACATCTTTCAAAGGTATATACAAAATAGGGAAAATAATTTATTGCCCTGCCTATTATTATGAGATAAAATTTAATCTCTTCTCCTTTTTTGTACAGCCTACCATTGTGTAATGGCGGCTCTAAAATGAAAGGATGAGGGACTGCCTTGTATTTATCCATATTTAATATTGGAGTCTGTACTATTGGTGGCGTTTCAAATATATATGCATAAATACAATTTGATTTTAGTAAGCAGTTTTCACATTCTTGCATTTTTAAGGCACATACAACTTTTTTAAATGCATTTCCAAAAACTCCCCTGAATGTGGAACCTTTGAAATATGGTAAGTGGAGTTCGTCTATTGGTTCTATTACAAACTCTGTTTTTATGTATGGAATCTTCATCTTATAAAAACTGTCACTCCATCAGGTATCTTGTCACCCTTACCTAAAACTATAACTTTTGGTTCTGAGGGTAAAGGGTATATTCTTATATCATCTTCACAGTCATTTATAATTTGATCTAAATCACTTTTAACTTTTAATAATTCTCCCCAATCTAAAATAGCATAAAAAACTGAAAACTGCAAATGTAGTCCTATGCCTCTCATGTATTTATATACCTTTGCTAATCTTTTTTCATCTCTTATATCATAACAAATCAAATATTTGCTCCTCATAGAATTTACCTCTTTGTTCAATAATGGCCTTTACTTAAATTTTGAAACCCTTACTAAAATCCTTAATACTAAATTTGACACAGTAGATTTCGATTTCTCGAATAGTGTAGCAATTAGTTTGAAACCGCTTTCTGATAATTCTTTTTTCCCACACCATAATTTCTTTTGTTTATAATCAAAAAATTTCAATCCAATCACATCCGTTATTGCATCTAATGGAGTATAAATATCAATACAAAAACCAAGTTTTCTATTGTGATTAATAATTCCAGAATTTACATTGTAATGAAATTGTATGCAGAAATTATTTATTAATGCCATATAAAGGTCTTTTAAATGTCTTTTTAAAACAAATAATCTATCTATATTTGCTTTTGCATGTTTTCTTATATAATACTCGTAAGTTTTTGTATCAAGGTATCTAGTTTTAAAACAAAGTCCTAAATTTCTATCAATTGCAGCAAGTGCTCGTATTCTAACTTCTTTTTCAAGTTGTAATAAAAATCTATAAAATTTTTCTCTATTTATTGGATTCTCTCTAATTATTTTCATGGTCACTTCATGAAAATATCCACTATCGTAATAGGGTATTATATGCAAAGATTCTCTTAAATTGGCACCTGATATGACAATGGGCCTTTTGAAATGTACAAAGTCTAATAAGACATCTTGTGGTATACCACAACTATAATTCACATAAACAAAATCAACGTACTCATAGGGGATTCTATACGTAGCTCTACCATTTTTTTGTACAAGAATTGAAGGACCATCTTGTTTTATTGAAGTATCGTCATAATCATATAGATATAACGTCTTCCTCATTATAAATGCTCCTTATAAAATTCCTTATAAATTCTTTTATTTCTGGCCGAAAACTATCTTTCCATTCTTCAACAAGCGGATAAAATCTTGCCCTACCAGTTTTTTTTAGATAACAACCATGGCGTTCATTATCATAAGTAAAATCATCTTCAGTAAAGGTGCGGTCACGAAATAAAGTCCATACAAATCTATCAGCTTTTGCTCTAAACGGTTCAACAAAATCACAAGCAAGGGATTCTCTCCCATACTCAAAGGTATGATAAAATCCAACTATTGGGTCTAATCCATTTATTTCTATTTCTCTAACCATTTCATAATGAAGTATCGTATAACACAATGACAGCATCGCATTAACAGGATCTTCTGGTGGTCTCTTTGTTCGCTTTACAAAGTTTAATGAGGGTGGAAAAAGCTTTGTATAAGTATAAAAATATACAGCTGCTGAACAACCCTCATAACCTCTAAGTGAATCTATATCTAAAACCTTACAATCTAATGATACCAATGTTTCATTCAGTACTTTTATAGTATCTAATAACTGCTTTCTTAAATCTTTTCTTTCATCAAGTAATTCTGTCAAAAAATCTTTCTGTGAACTTATTTTGTTTTTTACAATACTTTTCGCAAACTCAATTGTGAAGTCTGTTTTTGTCTTTTCATATTGCCTAATCCTGATTATGGCATTGTTATGAAGTCTACCATGCAACATTCCACAAAAACGCATATTTTTACCAGAAAGAAAAATTACGCTTATATTTTCCGAAGCTAATCTGTTTAATACATTTGCATCTATGGTTACATTGCCAACAATAATTACTCTACTTAGTGGTGCTATGGGTGCACTACCTTCTTTCTTGCCATTTATATAGAATGCTAAAGTATTTCCGTCTAATTTTACATGTAAGTCTTTTCTGTCAATAAATAGTGTTCCCATTTGGTACTCCTTAATTTATTATAATTTTCTCATTTTCATAAATCTTTTCGAGATATTTAAATTCAAACATGTGAACAAAACTTTCCATTACAGAATCAGTAGTATCTGTTGCTTTTTCAATTACTATCCTAAATGCCTCTTTATCTTCTACAAGATCCAGACAACATTCCACTTTGTAATGATTTTTCATTCCAACTAAATCTTCTGCCATAACCATAGCTACAACAGTACAAATTTTTATCAGGAATTCTCTAAAAACAACTCCCTCTTCATCTTTATCAAAAAGCTTAAAAAGTGTGTTGTTAATTTGCATAAATACTTCTCCTTTTATCCTATAAAGTAAAATTTTGGGTCTCTTGGTTGTATTGCTATTCCCAAAGTATGTGTTTTGCTTCTACCATCAAGAGTAAATATGTGAACACGGTCTTCAATAGGATTTATTAGCTTTCGCAAACCATCAATAACTCTTTTAAGTTCTGCATCTGTTAAAAAGCACTCGTAAACAGATTTTTGGCCGCCTGTGCTAAAGCTTTTTAAAAGATAATGCACTTTAGCCAGGCGGCGTTCATCAGCAATATCATAGGCAATAATAAAAAGTGTACGGGACATAAAAACCTCTATTGTCTTTTGTATCGCTTCAAGGTATTATTTTTAAAAGCAGTTATTACGAGTTCTGAATCATCGTTCTGCTGAACAATAACATTTATCCCCTCAAGCTCTCGCACATCAATACCAATTAATCTTGCTTTTTCTACCTCCTTTTTTCCTACGAAATAAACTTTTGCTCCGTTTGCATAAAAATGCCTACCATAGGTAAAAACTAACTGAAGCTTTGAAGGTGAATAGCCTCTACTGAAAATCCTTTTTAATGCATGGTCTGTCAAGACATACTTTTTGTTTTTTAAAATAATCTCTTGCATATCTTCCTCCTTGCTAAGTTTTATACTTATAATGTATAACTTAAGGAGGAAAAATCATAAAATTACAACGTTTTCAAAATGTTACGAAAACATTTCTAAATATAAAATATTGATAGTGAAGAATTTAGAAAGGCGAGTGGTCAAAGATTATTAGGTCTTTGGTTACTGGGCTGCGATAAATCAGTTTGATAGCTTTTCCATGCAAAGCATGGGCAAGCTTCAAGTATAACCAGATTGGGCCTTGACCCGTTAATATTATACTATTGCCCTCCCCTGCAATAGAGAGGGCTTTTTTTATGTATTTATCTATGTTTGCTATTTTTGCCGTTTCTTCGTTTTCTTCTTTATATAATTTTTCGACGTCAATTAGTATTTCCATAAAAGTTATCCCAAATTTTTCTTAATCACTTCTTCTAATTCATCTAAACATGAATATTTTATATTATGTTTCTCAGCATTTATTTTTTGATTTGTAATCTTTTCATCAAAATAAGAAGGATATTCAACAAAATCTCCTTTTTTAGTTTCTAATTTTTTAAGCAGCGGACCTACAACTATTAATTTACCGTATGTGCCACTTTTCTTTAATGTTTGATTTTCTTTGCCTTCTATAACATCACCAGTAAAGTCATAAGTTTTAGCTTCTAAAACTATTGCTGTTGCATACTTAGTTGTAAAAATTACATCAATTTCTGCATCTATTTTAGCATTTTCCCTTAGTGGTCTTGTCATAACATTTACATGAATCTGAGAAATTTTTTTTCTAATTTCTTCATTATTTTCGATAATATTTAAAACCTTTGCTGCAACCATCCATTCAAATAAATATCCGTTTCTTTCAAATATAGAAAATTTTTCGATATCCTTTCTTCTGATAAAATCACCAATTTCTTGAGAAATTCTTCCTCCTAATGATTTAATCTGACTTGCAATTTTATTTACTTTTTCCTTGTTTAGCTTTTCTTGAATTAAAGGATAGTCTTGGTTGTCTATTGTTTCTTTCAATTTTTCTATAACTTTCCTTTTAATATCATTCCAATATTCATTATAAATTTCATTCGGTCTGCCTATCAGAGCAAGTGGTTTTAAGTTTTCGTGAATTTTTTTCACATCATTACACGAAAGAGCGTTTTTAATACATTTACCGATTTTCCTTTCGAAATCTTCATATCCAGTTCTAAGAACTTTAATTTCGTTGAGATTGGGCTTTATATTATTAAGAAATTTTTTGATATTATTTTCGAGGCCTCGTTTAAAATCATCTATCACTGGATTTGGCTTCATCATAGCAAAAAAGATTTTTCTAAAATCTTCGTCATTTTCATAATACTCAAGTGCTTTACTACCAATCTCTAAATATTCTTTTGTTTTGTCACTTTGTTCTGGATATACTTCAATTTTTTCATAAGCCTCTGTATTATAAAGCAAAAAAAGCTCATCTAATGTTATGTTTACATTTGTAGGGATTTTAGAGAGGTTATAATCTTTATCATAGATATATATTTCGGGTGGATTAGATTGTAGATATAACAAAATGTCATTTTTCCCTTCTTCCACTCTTGTTTTGAAAGCTTCCAACATTGCAACTGTTTGACATTTCTGACCTCCAGAAATATTCCAACAAACTAAACCATCACAAGTTTTAGCTTTCTTTAAATAATGTTGTTTCAATTCGATAACGTTATCTAAACTACTCAAATTAAATATTTCAGTTTGAAACTTATATTTATCAAGCAACTTTTTTAAATTATCTCCTCTTTCTTTCTCAGTAGCAGCAATTATTATCTTGTTTATGTTCAATTGATATGCTGGGACAAAATTAACAGTCTGGTTTCCTGTAGAATTACATATAATTGTATAACTGTTAAAATTTAATGGTTGACCCATAATTTAATTACCCATATTACACTTTCTCAATAATAGCCTATCCTCATTAAATTAAACAATTATAAGGATTTAATTTACAAATTGTAAATATATTTGGTATCTTCTTATCATATTCAAGGCAAACACGAATGCTATTTATATTATTTTACCTTTATTTTAAAATCTTAATGATTTCATAACAATTCCCTTCTATTTCAATCTCAACTTTAGCTTGAACCTTGTCTCTTCTTTCAAGAAGTTTTTTGTGAAATTCTTCAGGGATAAAAGACTTTGGAGCATCAAGCCTTTTTTGAGCCTTTATTGAACCTGCTTCAGCTAATAATGTTTTATTACCAGGATTCCACGTAAGTTTAGCATCTACAGTTATCTTTTTTCTTTCTACAGTTGGCTTTGGTGACTCATCTTGATTTACATGACTATATGTATTTGTCTGATTTTCAGGCATCTCTAATACTTCCTTTGTCTCTTTGAAAGGTTCTTTTTCAAGTACCGACCAGCCTAAAGGAATATATCTATTGTTGTTATTCCATATTCTTCTAGATTTAGGTGCTTCATCTTCTCTTCGTTGCCCAGCAAAATCCCTGATTTTTTTTCTCAATTGTTCATTAACTAGCATTATAACAGTAGTAGAAATCATTCCTGAACCAAAACCTAATCTAAAATTTGCTTTAGTTTTGCTATACCAATTACGTAAGTTATTTTCTCCTTCTAAAAACTTTATCTCATAATCAAAGATATCTCTTGAGAAACTCTGAATTGCACTTATAACACCTTCTATATTATTCGGTAGGTTTACATGGTTATTACTAAATTCTTTTATAAGAGTTTTATCCCACATGATTTCGAATTCAAATATAGTTTCTTCGGGTATGCATTCTATCCATATCGTTGTATCACGTTGACTATTTTCCTGTTTAAATTTGAACTGATTTTTTTCTTTTTTTAGCACATTAGCAGGAATTAAAATAGTTTGAACATCTCCAATAGGATAGGCATCAGATATGTGTAACATCCTTAACCAATCAGTATTTGGTTCTTGACGTTTAGAAAAAAGATTGAAATCTTGCAAGAACTTTTTTTCTGCCCACTCAAAAAATTTTTTTGGTTTTTTTCTTTCAACTATTGCTTTATTAATTTCACTTTCTATTTTTTTAAACTCATTTTCATTCGAATATTTAAGCTTCTTTAAAACATCATAAAGGATTGCTGTCCTTATAGAACCTTTTAATGATGTTCCAGGAATATAGATATTACTGAAACCATCCCTTATGAAAGGTCGAAATTCCATTATGGAAGAAGAATTTCCTAAAACTTTAATTTTTCTTTTATTTGATAAATTTATTAAATCATTTTCTGATAGATTGATTTTTTTATTTCTTAAAAAAAGCTGTAAATTAAATTTATTCCCCTGTGTTTCAATCTCATTCACATAACCTTGGACAAGATTTTTTTCAAGTAAAAACTTTGATAACTTGTCTTCTGACACTGGATAAATAAAATTTCCTTCTACTAAGAATTCAAACCTGCTAATTTTACCAAGTTCACTGCCAATATGTACTGGAGATTTTGTTTTTATTCTGACTTTTGCAATTTCAAATATTGAGCTCATTCTAACCCCCTAAAAGGAGCTGTAAAGGCATAGCCATATCTATAAACTTTATGCTTTAACGCTTCTTTTGAAATATTATCAGGAGTTACATCTAAAAGCTTACCTTTGATTCTTTGGTTTACAACACTACCTTCTGTTATAAATCCTACTGATTTTCTCTTTAGAGTCAAGGACTGCCTTCCACTTGAAATCCATCCTTTCTTTCTTACAAAGTTATAATAAACTAATATGTCATTTAGCTTTTTAATTTCTTCATCATTGGGATGATATAGGGATAGCAAAGTGTACCTATCTGAATTTAAGTTAAATATTGCATTAAAGGCACTATCTAACTCTAATATTTTAAAATCAAACAAACCACAACCATAAGTTTTTTCACCACCTATTCCTGTAAAACTTAAAAGATTTAAGAACATTTCAAATTTTTTAAAATACGCATTATCTCTGAAATAAACCAAGCCATACAGTCCAGCATTATCATAATAATACAAATAACCACAATGATATATTGATGTTTGCCCAGTGATTCTGTCAATTGTAACTCTTGGTCTAATCTCAATTTCATAAAACTTCTTTTGATTTTTACACATTTCTAATATATCATTGTCACTAAATTTTTCTTCTCTTAGCCACCTTAAAAAATCACGTTTTTCAAGCCACATGAGTTTTTTCAGTTCCTTGCCTACTTTCTTCTTAATCTCTTTATCAATAAAAGAATCATCTAATGGTTTTGGCAAATAATAACAATTTTCAATATATGGGAAAAGTGAAGATACTAAAAATGGCGGTTTCTTTTGAAATTCAGTTATTAATCTATTTGCTTCTTCAGCGCCAAGATTTGCGGATACTGCATTTACTATTGCAGAAAAAAGACTATCAGAAGATAGTGTGGGTTGGACATTTTCTAAATCTATCCCAGTATCACCAAAATGAACTGGACCTTTAAACAATAGTTTGAAGATGTATGTCTTCATAGTTTTATCCGTTTAATCAAATTTATAATTTGAAAGCTCATTCATATCTTTAAACTTTTGCGTTACATTTTTTGATTTCAGATCGTCAGTTTTATAAACATCTATATCATCAATTATGATATCTACCTTTCCATAACCTCTTGATCCATGACCTCCCAAAGCATCTAACTTTAATAATTCTAATGCAAAATTCAAATTTTTAATGTCTTCACTAAAAGTTTTAGTGTCTTCAACATTATAAATTAACTCAAATTCAAACTCTGCCCCCCTTGGAACCCTTTCAAGTTGTCTTGGATTTGCAGCAGAGGTTATTCTATCTATAGCATTTTCAAACTTCCATTCTGTATATTGTAATCCCGTATCAATATCTGATAATTTTTCCACACTCTCTTTTGTTAGATAAGCATCTCTAACGATTAATCTCGCAGGAAAGTTTGTACCATCATTTATTCCAGTTGACCCAAAAAGTCTACAAATGTCACACTTTATAGCATCTTCAGCTTTATCACATACATGAATAAATACATTATTTCTTTTAGTTCCAATATTACGTCTATTTTTTTCACCAACGATATCTAACTTTGTTGCTAATGCTTTTTCTAATAAAGCTCTCATTTTTCCTTTTAATGAACTTCCTGGTATATAGGGTTCTCTTGTTACAGGATCTCTTACAACAGGAGAATCAAGAGCGCCAATTTCCATATTTTCCTTAGAGGCACCTATATGAAGCCCTGTTAAACAAACAATTTTACCTCTTACAAGTATTTTGCCTAATAAATTTTTATCCATATTAATCGCCTCCTCCATAAAATTTGTGGTATGAAATTATTGATTCAATTAAAGCCAACAATTTTTTGAAACTTTCATAAGAATTTGAACCAGCAGTGATTGCAGGATCTAAAACTTCCATTAAAGGTTTAACTCTAAACTCTCTACCAGCAGAATAGGCAAGTTTTGGTTTTAATAATATCACACTATCTTTATTGAAATCCTTCCCTTTGTTAAATTGTCCATCTATTCTTCTTACCCAATCTAAAAATTTCCTAATTTGTGTTGTCTTAAGACCTATATCTTTTAAATGTTTACCAAGTCTTCTTGCAATTTCTACCAATTCTTCTGCTGGAATATCTTTAAGATCTGCATATTTAAGTACTTTATCTCTTAACTCCTTTTCTAATTGATTATTTAAATCTCTTCCATCATTAGCCATTTTCTCTTCCTCCTTTCCTCATCATCATTAAAATTAGTTGTGTTGATTTTTCTGTTATATCCCATTCTTCTTCATTTGAGTTCATAATTACCTCCTTTAATTTTAAAATTTTATCTTCAGGACCTTTTTTCAACCTTGCTAACAAATAGGCACACTTTGGCAAGATAAGAACTTTATCCTCCTTAAATCTTCTTGCCAATGCCAACAATCTGTAAAAAAACGTTGTTGGTAAAGATTCACCGTGTGAAGTAAAATATTTCTCTTGCTTTTTTAAGAATGCCTTAAATAACTCTACCCTTTCTATTATTTTAGGAAAACTATCCCAACGAACAGCTTTTTCATCATCAAAAAATGCAATTGCATTTTTACCACCACCTTTAGCACACTTTTCAAACCTGTCTGCATCATTTGCAAATTGATATACAGGATAGTTTTCGTTATTTATTGCAATGCCACCGGATATAGTTATAAATTCATTTCCTGTAAATTTTTTGAAAAAATTATATATGTCATAAGCTGCCTCTATAATATCAAGCCAGTGACCAATTAAAAATACATCGTCTCCACCAGAATAAACAACTGAAAGCATACGACCTTTATTAGATTGCCAGTTTCTATCAGCCAAATCAATAGAACCTTTGCATTTACCCGCAAGAATGTAATTTATGTAAACTTTAAAAAAGTAATTAAGATTTCTTGATATTGAAGCCATTCTGGAAAATGTTCTCGATTCTTCTGGAACTGCCTGTGAAAAAATCTTTCCAAGATTATCAACATCCATCCTAAGAACTGCGATTCTTTCCATACCAAACTCTTTTATAGCATCAGAAAGCTCCTCAATACTCTCATTATGATATATGCCTAAAGGTAAATAAAAAGAATTTGGATGTTCATAATTTTTAAGACTGAAATTGTTAATGACAATCACTTCTTCTGCGTCTATTTTTAAATCTAAGTTGTTTTTCAGAATATAGTAATATTCTCCTATTTTTATAGCCTCTTCATTATTATCTGTTCTGCATTTATAAATAAATTTAGATTCATAAGGAACATCCGTTTTTATACGGGATAAAGTACTACCAAGACTGTATTGAATTTTACAAGGCAAACAAACTTTTAATACTGTATCATGTCTTTGTAAGTCTTCAAGTGGCAAATCTTCTCTAAAACAAACCTCGCAATAATCTGTCTCACAATCTTTTGACTGGCCTTCAACTTTTAAAACCTCAAAAATTCTATCTGACCATTTTCTTTTTTTACATTCTTCCAATTTGTTAGATAAATCATCCCAGATGTTATCTGCTCTCTTAAATCCTTCCTTGTTAAATGGTGTATAAGCAAATTGAACCTGAAGAGCACCTTTAAACTCATCGAAAAGATAATCATCCATATTTTTTTTTACTTTATTTATTGCATTTATAGCCTTATCAGTATTATATGCAAGGATGTAGAAATGTCCACCACCGGCAAATATTATGTTTGTTCTTGGTAGTTCAAGTTCTTGTAATAGCTTTGAAATTATATGTTCTACTAGTAATTCAAGATAAAATGAACGGCCTTTTAAAGATTTTAAAGCACCTTTTGAGGCAATTGTATAAATAAATTTCTGAATGCCTGAAATATCTCCACCAATAAGCATAAAGATATCTTCTTGTGAATTCAAAATTTCCTCTTTTAATACTTTTTCACCCCATTTTGTTTTGTAGCGATCACTAAAATAATGATACAAACAAACAGATATGGCTGCTGTTAGTTTTAAGTGGTCGTATAATGAAATGTCGGGATGCTTGTATATATCTTCACCACCTTTTTCAAATACCTCTGCTGTAATGGAAGGTACCGTGCTTAAATACTTTTCCAAAATCATAAGAACTACATTTACTGATAAGCCATAATTTTTTGCTTTCTTAAAATCATTCTCCAAACTTGATAGTAGTTTTTTATAATCTTCTTTTGTTATTTTTGGTTTATCATTTTGAACAAAATACGGGCCGTTATTAAGTGGCGCGAGAGGAATATATGGTAAACTACTTAACCGTTCCTGTAAATTATTTGGATTTCTTATGTTAAAAAAGGGAGATACAAGGGGCGTATAAAGGTCCCATTTTTTATGGTCTTCCTGTTCCATCTTTCTTTCGGATGAAGCGAGATTATCTGCTTCATACCAGATTAACCCTAAATTAGAATTAAATACTCCATCATCATTGCGATGATGGGTAATTGTTGCATTGATTATTTGTTGGTTATCAAATATTGCTAAATCATTAAGCCAATCATAACCCCACTGTCCATGCTTTTTATCAAAAGGGTGATCTTGAGCTCTTTGAACAACTTTTCCTATATCATGAAGTAATGCTCCTATTGTTATTTTATAAATTTCATCCATTTAGGCCCTCCAAAGTTTCATCCTTATAAAAATAGTTTACTCATCTTTTTTTTCTTATCTACTTTAGAAACATTTCGGAAATGTTTCTCATTGTATTTCTCCTATTAAATTTTTTGGTAGTTCAATGTAATATTTTGTATCACCATATTGTCTTACTGATTTTATAATGTATCGCTGTGATAATGAATCATTTTGCAATGCATCTTTTATTTTTCTATTTACTTTGCTTATCAAACTTGCAAGCCTCTCACTTTCTATTATACCTTTGTCATCAATTAGTTTCGTTTCTGTTTTTGGTCGTATTTTTTCATAATGGTTCCTCAAAATTTCTATTTTATTTTCATCCCATTTACTCTTTCTGTGTATATGGCATTCGTTACAGTCCTTGCAATATTTTTTCTTGCAGTTTTTCTTCAATGTAAGTAACGTAGCATATAACGCAAGATGAAGAGGCTCAAACTTTATTTCAATTTTGCCTATGTTTAAGCATCTATTTTGTAGATTTACTGAAACCTTTTCTGTGAAAATTGCCTCGTCTATCGCTTGTTGTCCCAGTTCAACAGATTCACTATAAGTTTTACCAGTAATATTTACTTTTTCTCCCATCCTTATGAATGGTAACTCTGCAAGTGTTATTTCAGCATCATCGGTATTCAATTCTTTACCATCGAATCCTTTTATTTTTTCGTTTTTCTTTGGCTTGTAATAAAAGCTTTTATTGCTTTCAAATTCTGGTGTTACAAGGACATGATATAACTTATCCTGGCTTCTACCATATAGTTGCAATGCCGATCCTAAATAGAAGCTCATCGTTTTTCTTCCACCTGCGATAGAACAATGAAGTCTTGTTTTTGGATCTTGTGACTTTGCTCTTACAATACTATTTATCTTATCTGCTAAACGTTTATTATCTTCATTGGTTCTAATATCCTCAAGGGGGATACCTTTTTTGTCAATAGGTACTTCGTATTTTATTTCTACAGGAGGAATGTTATACTCTTGAAAAAGCCTTTTTAATATCCCTTTATTTTCAAGTTCTTCTTTAGCCCTTTTTGCACCTTCTGTTGTTGTTATAACAATTATTTCATCAGGATGTATAGGTGGCTTTTTCGTGGTAAGGGCATAAATTGTTTCTGTAATTATCTGAGGTGTTGAACCAGAAACAAAAATTAAAATTTCTCTATATTCTTTCATTTCTACTTTTTATATACAAAAAAAGGATATCAGTCAAGCAAAACAGATTTTTTTACTACCATTACTAACGTTTTGTTCTAAAATCAATTAGCTTTTGTATTATGTAACAAACTTTTTTAGCCTGTTCCTGATTTATTTCAATATTTTCTATCACACTTCTTTTAAACCTTATGCTATTTACCACACCGCTACTTTCAATAAAGCCAAGCGTGAAGGTTTTATTGTAACCATAGTAGGCAATGGAACATAAAAATGCTAATAACATAGCAAATAAGACTGTATTTAAGTGCTTATTAGTAAAAAATTCAGTCCCTATTCCAATAACAATTAGCATAATTAAAATGAAAACACCTATGGCTTGTTTCCAAGGCTTGTAATACGAATAATATGTTGAAGAGATTGAGTTGAGATTGACATATCTAGTCACCAAACCAGATAATGAAGTTTTTGTAAACTCTAAATAGGTAAGATTTACATACATCGCAATAATTGGATCAATTTTTAATAGGGAAAGAAACCAGGCAATAAATCCCTTATTTCTTCCAACAATTTTTACAAAATTTCCCAAATTATCAATAGGTTTTATATCTGCTTTCCACTCTTTAATAAGTTTTTCTCCCATAATACTTTCCTCAAACCCTTATTTTGCAATTTGAGCCATAGTAATAGTAATGTAATTTTTCCCTAAATTACAATCAGGGAATTCCTTATGCAATTATTAAAAAATTAGATTTATCTAATTTTTCAAATCTAGGTGGTTGAGTTTAAATATTTGAGGCAGTTATTATGTTATCTTGTTATAATGTAGTAATGGTAAAAATTAGATTTGTAAACGTATTGTTTATTTTCTAAAAAATTTTATGTGTTTAACTGTTTTATTATATAGCTCAATTTTATATAATACCAGCTATGAATTTTTATAACTTTGTAAAAAATATTTTCTACAACACAATCGATACATTATTTTGCAATATGTTAGGTTCTAATGTTAGTTCCCCTCAAATTTTTATTTTAGGACTTCCACGTTCTGGAGCAACATTAGTTTATCAATATATCATCCATAGACTTCATGTAGCATATTTTACAAATAGTGCTGGCAATAGACCATTTCTACCCTGTTTGACAATTGCAATACAAAAGATTTTTAGGAAACCCTATGTTTCCGATTTTAAAAGTAACTATGGCAGAATAGCAGGACCTATGGCTCCTCGCGAAGCAGGAAAAATATGGAACAGATTTTTTTTACCAGACAAGTATCAAAGAGCAGAAGACATTGATGAAGCTTCGAAAAAAAAACTCTATTCTATAATTACTTGCATACAAAAGATTTTTGGTGATGTTCCCTTTGTAAATAAAAATGTACGCAATTCTTTACATGTGCACGCATTATCAAAAATTTTCCCAAATAGTAGATTTTTAGTTGTTGAGCGAAATTTAGAGGATGTAGCACTTTCTATTTTAAGAGGAAGAAAGTTAATACATGGTGACCATAGAATCTGGTTTTCTGTTAAGCCAAGAAACTATGAGGAGATAAAGAACTTACCTGTTCCCCAACAAATCTTCCAACAGATTAAAGATGTAACCTTATGTATCAAAGAAAGCATAAAGGAACTCGAGCCTGAGCGAGTAAAGATTATTAATTATGAAGATTTTTGTAAAAATCCTGAAATTGTTATTGAAAATTTTAAAGATGTTTTTAATAACGTCAAAATAAAAAATCCACCTGTTTCTCACTTCTTATCAAAAAAACAACATCCAAATACAGAATTGGAGAGAGAACTTACTAAACTAATAAGAACACTATCACTTTAATCGACAAAAGGCAAATAATAGGTTTCTATGCCATACTTCTTTTTAATATAAACAAGCGAAACTATATTCCAGAAAACCATACCAGTTGTGAAACCAATTGCACAGCCGTTTATGCCAAATAATGGGATGAGAATGATAGACAAAATACCATTTAGTATGGTGGACAGAACAAAAATATTACTAAAAATATGTTGTTTTCCTGTCATGGTCAAAAAATATCCCACACTTCCAGAAAAAGCATTTATAAACTGACCGATGGATAATATAACAAGAGCAGTAGAGCCATATCTGAATTCTTTACCAAAAATGCCCATAAAAAAATCTGGAAATAAAAGAAATAACATTAAAAATGGTGCTGAAGTCCAAAAATTCAGTTTTGAAGCTATTTTCACAGTTTTTTTCAAGTCCTCTAATTGATTATTCCAGTAAAGCTCTGCAAACTTTGGTGCAACTATAGAGTTTATCGAAATTAATATAAAACTTGTAACTGTAGCTATTTTGAATGCTATATTAAATATGCCCACATCTTTTGTTGTTTTAAAAAAGGCAAGCAAAAAAACGGGAATATAATTAGATATTATCCCTGATAAGGCTATCGCAAGCATAGGCAATGAAACAGTAAATATTTCTGAACTTGTTAATGTTAGCTCGCTTTTATCAAGATATTTAGGAGAAATTTTCCTTAACAAATAAATAAATGAAATTATGGCTGTTATAAATATGCCTGCTATTGAAGAAAAAACTGGGAAATATACATGAAATGGCATTATTAAAACAAGCAATGTAAATACAGATAGGTTAACAATGCTCCCAAGAAGCATTCTAAAGAACTCGCTTTCTTTAATCAGCTTTAATCCTCTAATGGCTTCTGTATTAATCGCACTTATAGTGAAAAATGGTATTGCGGTTGAAATAATTATAAAAAGCATATTATGTTCAAATGTTTTTGTTAAAAGCATAGATAATTTTGCTGAAAGTATTATCAATAAAGCAGAAATTACAACTGATAATAATAATGCATATGTTGCCATCTTTTTATATATTTGTAAGATGACACCTTTATTATGACTAAATTGAGCTGAAAATCTTAGTATTGCTTGATCAAAACCAAGTGTGGAAATGACACCACAAAAAGATAATGTTGAAATAGCTATATTTAACAAACCTAAAACTGAAGCACCATAAAACCTTGATATGATAAATGTAAAAAAATAACCAAGTCCTAACGCAAGTATTTTCAGAGTAAAGGTAATAACTGTATTTTTTATAACTTCACTAGTATGAACATCATCCAATTCTTTTAGAAATAGTTTTTTCAATCGTTCTATCAACTGGCAAATAACCCAAATTATTCAATTAATGTTGAGGTAAAATATTTAGAAACGTTTACATGTTCACATTTCTTCGCATATCTCTCTATTGCATCCTTCCAGTGAGGTAATTCTATAGATAATATCTTGGAAATTTTTTTATTAGAAAGAGCTGAAAAATAGGGTCTTTTGGCTGGTGAATTAAAATACTCTGATGTTACTGGTAAAATAAGGTTATCTTTTCCTATTAATTCAACAAAAAATCTTGCTACTTCATACCTTGCAGCATACCCCGAATTTGTTAAATGGTATAGTCCTCTAAGCCCTTTATCGATTGCTCGTCTTGTAACTCTCACGATATCCTCAGTATAAGTTGGGATAGATATTTGGTCACATACAACTCTAATGACTCTATTCTTTTGAACCCAATCAAGTAGCTTGTATATGAAATTTTGTTTGCCATCTCCAAAAACCCAACTAACTCTGAAGATTAAGTAATTATCTGTTTCTGCTTGAATCATCTTCTCGCCTAAAAGTTTGCTTGCTCCATATTTTGATATTGGTGAAGGCATATCTTCTTCAGAATAAAAATCCTCTTTTAATCCATCAAACACATAGTCTGTACTGTAATGAACTAATAAAGCATTTACACTTTTCGCTGCTATTGCAAGATTTTTTGGTCCTTCTGCATTAACATTAAACGCTGTGCCTTCATCGTTTTCTGCTTCATCTACATTGTTGTATGCTGCACAGTTTATAATGATTGAAGGCTTATAATGGCTAACTGCTTCATTCACAGCAGAAGCATCTGCAATATTAAGCTTTTCTTTTGTAAGGGATATAACCTCAATGTAAGTATTAGATTCAAGGTTTTTTCTAAATTCTTTTGCTAATTGTCCATTTGCACCAGTTATAAGATATCTCATTTCAACTCCTCATATACAAAGCTGATTTTAGCATCTTTCAAATATGGTAGATTGGCATCTTTATTTGATAAAACTGGCTTTTCTATTGGCCATCTGATATTAATATCAGGGTCATCCCATCTTATGCCTGCATCATATTGAGGTGAATACTCTTCTGTACACTTATATTGAACCTCTGCTTCTTCACTTAATACACAAAAGCCATGAGCAAAACCAGGTGGTAAATAAAGCATATAGAAATTTTCATCGGAAAGTTCTATTCCAACCCACTTACTATAATAGGGAGAGCCTTTTCTTAAATCCACACCTACATCCCATATTTTACCTTTTGTACATCTTACAAGTTTTCCCTGAGCTTTAGGCATATTCTGAAAATGCAATCCTCTCAATACGTGTTTTGATGATTTGGAATGGTTGTCCTGAACGAATTTTTCTGTAATGCCGAACTGTATAAAGTCTGAACTTTTATAGGTTTCTAAAAAAAATCCTCTTTCATCTCTAAAAATCTCTGGTTTTATAAGTACCATTTCAGGTATCTTAAGCCTGATAAATTCAAATGGCATATAAATCACTCCACATGGGGATTTTTTAGTATTCTCATTAAATATTGACCGTACTCACTTTTATTCAAACCTTCTGCAAGTTTTTTTAACTGGTTTTCTTTTATATAACCAAGTCTAAATGCAATCTCTTCTATACAAGCTATTTTTAAACCTTGTCTCTTCTCTATGGTAGCTATAAACTCTCCTGCTTCTAATAAACTCTCATGAGTCCCTGTATCAAGCCATGCATAACCACGTCCTAAAAGCTCAACTCTCAATTTTCCCCTTTTTAAATATTCTTTATTAACGTCTGTTATCTCTAATTCACCTCTGCCTGAAGGTTGCAAGTTTTTCGCGATGTTAATAACACTGTTATCATAGAAATAAAGACCAGTTACTGCATAATTTGATTTTGGATCTTTCGGTTTTTCCTCTATAGACAAGACATTACCATCTTTATCAAACTCAACAATACCGTATCTTTCAGGGTCATTGACATAATAACCAAAAACCGTAGCCCCTCCAAATTTCTCTACATCATTTACGCTTTTCTTCAATAATTCTGTTAGCCCATGTCCATAAAAAATATTATCTCCCAATATCAAGCATACATTATCTTTACCTATAAATTTTTCACCTATTATAAATGCTTCTGCTATTCCTCTCGGTTCTTGCTGTTCAAGATAAGAAAAATGTAAACCATAATCGGAACCATCCATTAACAAGTCCCTAAAACGAGGTAAATCATTTGGCGTTGATATAATGAGTATATCTCTTATCCCAGCAAGCATTAACACAGAAAGGGGATAATAAATCATAGGCTTATCATAAACAGGAAGTAGTTGTTTGCAAAGAGCTTTAGTAATAGGATAAAGCCTTGTTCCACTTCCACCAGCAAGTATTATTCCTTTCATCGTACCTCCAATTTTTCTATATATTATAGAAACTGCTTCTTGTCATTGCAAGAAGTTTGATTTCAATAATCTTTCCTCTTCTTTTCCCATATTAGGGCATATTTGAGAAAAGTATAAAAAAAGTTACTCACTGAAATTATGAGACCTGGTATACCATCAAGAAAACCTCTTTTGAAAATATAATGCTTTATAAAACCATAAAAGGGATTGAAAAACAGGTTTAATACACTGCTTTTTCTATCTTCTTTAATATAGGCATCTGCACTAATCACTGCGTAGGTTATAACTCGTTTAAAATGGTCTGTAATGTCTTTATAGGAATAGTGGTATAAATCTCCAACAAGTTTACTTGTTTTCCCCTCTACTACCAACCTATCATGTGGGTCAGTTCCTATCCATCTTGCCTTTTCTCGCTTTACAAGTCTTAATTTCCAATCGGGATACCAGGCATGTTCAATCCAACGATCTAAATAAAAGGTTTTACGATTTATCTCATACCCATCAAATGTTGGATTTTTTAATACATTTATAATTGAATGTTTTAATTTATCTGATACTGCCTCATCACAATCAAGTGCTAAAACCCATTCCTGAGTGCACTTTGACAATGCAGAGTTTTTTTGTTCAACATGCCCTTTCCAGTCCTCTTCAAAAACTTTTGCCCCATACTTTTTAGCAATTTCTCTTGTTCTATCCTGAGAATGGGAATCAACAACAACTATTTCAGAAGCAATATCTTTCACACTTTCTAAACACCTTGCAATGTTATTTTCTTCATTAAATGAAATGATTGATATAGATAGAGGTAACCTCATATATTCTCATCCTTAGAAAATAATATTTGAGCAAACCTTTTTGCCTGGCTTTCCCATGTAACCATTCCTAATTTTTTTTGAGCTTCCAACACTAAATTATTTAGCTTGTCCTGATTATTCAGGTAATAACTAACCTTATTGTAAAGATCATGGGGATGGCTTTCTAAAAATATCATTTCCTTGTCGGTAAAAAAACTTGGGGCGCTACCATCAACAAAATCTATTACTGGAAGGCCACAAGCAAGCATCTCATAGTTAACGTAAGATATGTTAGTTAAAGAGGCAACTATTCCTAAATGAGCGTTAACATATAATTTTATGAGACTTTCTGTATTCAATTTACCCATGTTATTACCGAAGGGTAATTTTATATTTTTTTCAATACCAAAAAAGTTGACCTCTAAATCAATACCATCTTTTCTAATTTTATAGTTTAAATACTTCAAATGCTCTAAAAGCAAAAAAGGAGCCCTTTTAGGGTCTCTTTTAATGTAGACAGCTAATTTCAATTTTTTATCTATTTTTATCTCTCTTTTAATAATTTTATATAACCCAAGTTCTACAGGAAATTCTATGTTGTATACCTTTACACTTGGAATAAATTTCTTAATCATTTGCCCATTCCATGGCCCCAAACTTATCATTTTCAAACCCATTTTATATGTGTTTAAAGATAGCAGATAATAATCACTCATGGGATAGAAAAAAGGCTCAAAATCCTGAATAAAATAAGCTTTCAAACCAAAATTACCCTGATAAGCTATGAGATGGTAACAGGTATTCCATTTTGTCGCAATGCCAATATCATATTTATTTTCTTTCAATGCCTGACTATCTTTAATCACTCCCTTCCAGTTTGGAAAATTTGTTTTTGCATTTTCTATCATAACCTCAACTGGTACATTATTTACGGCTATGTAATGTACCTCATGCCCCAGTTCTGATAAATATGTTCCTAATCTTAAGATACCCGTATGTCCACCACTAAATTTTGATATTTCAGGCACTATAAAGGCAATTTTACAATTTGGTTTTTCAGGGTAAATCTGTTCTTTACATACCATATCACCTTCAGTATCATAGATATTTCCTATTTCTTTAGAAAACTTCTCAATTTTTCTTGCATATCTAAATGCCCTCAAAAAATCTTTAATCCCCATTGAACCTCCATAGAGTTTTTAAACTATACAAAAATGACTTAATTAGAAAAGGCAAAAATATGTTTTCTTTTTTTGCAATACGCATACATTCAAGTACTAATTTCAGATTACCAGATTTTATCATACTGGATATACGTTTATAATGTTTTATAAAACTCTTTTTTTTCAATTTTTCCGCATCTTTAATCTCATTTATAAAATAACGCTTCCTATCATAAAAAACCATTTCCAAAAGATAATACCATTCGAAAATATCACCAAAATGTTTTTTTACTTCCTTTGTATACTGTCCACTATACTGCCTAAACCAGGAAAGCACCTCAGGAATAACATATAAATCTCCACAAGATAGATGCCTTACCCACATATCAATATCAAGTAAGAATTTGAGCTCAACTTTAAAATTTCCTAGCCATAAATTTTCTCTCCTAAACATAACTGTTGTTGGTTCTCCAATCCAGTTACCATGTTTCAAAATGAGCTCTATCGCTTTCTTACTTTCAATTAGGCCTTCTAATGGCTGTTTTATAATACTTTTTCTGTCACCAAAAACTCCTCTATATGATGTCACTAAAGAAACATTGGGATTATTTTCCATCACTGAAACATACTTTTCTAAAAGTTCAGGTTCAAACTTATCATCACCCATCAAAAATTTTATATACTTGCCTGTAGCAAGACCTAAAGTTTTATTCCAGTTACCCCCTATCCCTAAATTTTTAACATTTTTAAAATACTTTACCCTGCAATCATCTTGATATCTCTTAACAACATCGTCAGTATTGTCCTTTGAACAATCATCTACAATTATCAACTCAAAATCTTTAAAGGTCTGATTTAAGACACTTTCAATTGCTTCACCAAGAAATTCTGCCTTATTATAGGTTGGTATCAATACTGAAACAATTGGCTCTTTCATGTAGCTATGATACATTAAGAGTTAGATTATTTCAACGATAGAAGCTTATTTTATCCCAAGAAAGTGATGGACTTGAGGTATTATCAATACATTACTTAGTTTTTTAATTGCGATTTTGTAGCATTTTAAAATCTTTTCTTTGATAAAACTGATTTCTTTTGTATTCGGCTGTAAAATTAAAGGGATTTCTTTATTTACTAAATGCATTATATTTACAACCTTTGCAAAATCTTTTTCTTTAAGAGAACTTGTGACTACTACTTTTACTTGGCACTCTTTTTGAGACGATATTTTTAAAAACCTATGTTGTTTTTCTACAAAATTTTTTATATAAAAAAACTCGGGTTTGAAATCCATAGAGACAAAGTTAATATACTCTATTAAACGTTCTAAATATTCTGGCAATGTCCCATTTGTCTCAAGATGGACAGGTTTCAAGTTATCCAAAGCAACGATGACATCTTTTATGAAATCAACATATAAAAGAGGTTCTCCACCGGTAAAAGTAATACTATGTATCGATGGGAGCTTCTTCAATGTCTTTTTAATAAAACAAACAAGCTTTCTAACAGATACAGGATTTTTTATTTTAACAAATTTTGAAAAAAATGGCTCTTTTTCAAAGAATGCAAATGTTTGTGGCGATAGAGCAGTCTCTGTATCACAATAGGAACAAGTTAAATTACATCCAGCAAATCTAATAAATATTTGTGTTCTACCGATAAAAAGTCCTTCCCCTTGAATTGATGTAAATACTTCATAAAAATTTGCCTGATTCATCTCTTCTTCTTTCTAAATATGCATAAGCATTATGATTATGGATACTTTCATAATTAATTGCCTCTATAGCAAACCACTTTATCTTTTCATCCTTCATCATTCTTATGGCTACTTCCCTCACCACATCCTCTACAAACATGGGTTTACTAAAAGCCTTTTCTGTAACATATTTTTCATCAGCCCTTTTCAACAGTGCATAAATATCACAACTTGCTGATTCCTCGACAAGAGCAACAATATCTTCTATCCAAACAAGCCCATCAAAGCTCAGTTTAACATTAACAACACCACGTTGGTTATGTGCCCCATCAACGCTTATACTTTTAGAACAGGGACATACAGTAGTAATAGGTACTGAAACTTCAAGATAAAAATCGAATTTATCATTAAGATCTCCGGAAAAAACACAGTTATAAGCCATAAGGCTTTTTGCTTTGGTCACAGGTGCTTTCTTTTCAATAAAATAGGGAAAGGCAATTCTTAAATGGGAAGATTTTGCATGCAACTTATTTTTAATCGCCGTCAGTATCTCACGATAGTTTTTTACCGCTATACCTTTTCTATATGAATTGATAATCTCTATGAACCTGCTCATATGTGTGCCCTTAAAATGATGGGGAAGGTCAACATAAATATCAATAACTGCAATTGTATGCTGATATTGGTTAAGTTTATCTAAAACATATATGGGATACTTAATCCCTTTTATGCCCACCTTTTGAATTTCCAACTTTCTTTCATCTGGTTCACTTTGTACATCTTTTAAATGATCTCTCATAAATAAACCCCTTTTCATTCTCTATATATTGCATAGGAGTTATCTGATTCAAAAACTTTTACTTCATAAACCTTTACATCATAGTCTTTAAGTCTATTAGAAAGTTCAGAAAATATAAAACGTGCAATATTTTCTGAAGATGGGCTCAAATCTTTAAAAAAATCAACATCGTCATTCAAACATTTGTGGTCTAATATATCCATTATTTCCTTTAAGTACTTCTTAACAATCCCAAAATCAATTAACATTCCAGCTGAATCTAACTTATTTCCCTCTAAAACTACTTCTACCTTCCAATTATGACCATGCAAATGCTCACACTTGCCGTTATAATTTCTCAGGAAATGTGCTGACGAAAAGTGGTCCCAAACCCCTATCCTGTACATAACCTTTTGCCTCCAATAATTTTCTTAACTCTAATATTTTATCATATGTCCTTTTATAACCGATAGATATTACCTCTTTTATCTTCCCAAAATCAAGAAAACCAATACCTTCCATAGGTACATCAACAATAAAATCTGCCTTTGCTCTCTCAGCTATAGTATTTTTTGCTACCATAAAAGTTAAAGATTCATAAACAATTTGATAGAGATTTTCAAGCTCTGAAAATTTCCTGCCATAAAAATTCACATCAACAGCAATAACAAAGTTATCTTCATTTTTAATAACAGAAACTGGTAAATTCATTGATATACCACCGTCTACATAAACCTTGTTACCAATCTTTAGTGGGTAAAAAAAACCTGGCATAGCAATGCTTGCACAAAGTGCATCCCATAGATCTCCATTATCAAAATATTCAGTTTTTCTTTCTGTTAGGTTAGTAGTAGCAACAATCAATGGTATTTTTAAATCCTTAAAATCTCTCGGAATTTCAAGCTTATTAAACAACTCCCTTATTTTTTTAAAGCCAGAAAAACCATATGCTGGAAAAACAGGATTAAAAATCCTAAATAATGACAAAGATTCCATTAGATTTTTCAACTTATCCATTGAAATTCCAGCACAATATACTGCACCAATTACCGCACCAATACTTGTTCCAGATACAATATGTACGGGTATGCCAAGCCATTGTAAATTATAAATTACACTCACGTGGGCAGATCCTCTAACCCCACCACCTGACAAGACAAGTCCTATTTTTTTCACAAATTGAGTATAAAAATCTTAGGAATATTAAGTCAAGAAATTTAAACAATCAAAGAAAATACACCCAAACCTGTGGATGAACTTCCACAGGCTTGGGTTGCAATTTGTTATAATTTGTTATTCAATAAGTGTTATCGTAGCAGTTATTGGGTCTGACTCGTTACCTGCTAAGTCTTTGAATATAACTCTCACTTCTTTTTCTCCAGCTCCAGCTGGTAGCTCTACTACCTTCGTGGGAGTATAATAAGAATTGTGTCTATTAATGGCTTGTTTTGGTAGTGGATAAGATAAGATTTAAAAATAAGGTTTAAATAGGATGACATAGGAGAATGAAAAAAAGAAAATTAAAAAAGGAGGAGATTGG
>Ga0197142_1001108_pt1 | contig 24917 bp, 28 predicted proteins | sample GBS60_MetaG_FD_148614 | JGI IMG/M metagenome (GOLD analysis project Ga0197142, IMG submission 148614) | Sediment microbial communities from Great Boiling Springs, Gerlach, Nevada, United States - GBS 60_MetaG | ecosystem: Environmental > Aquatic > Thermal springs > Hot (42-90C) > Sediment... | reverse complement strand
CAGCTTTGGATGGCGATAAGCATTTTGGAGACGATAAGGTCTTCGCAAACAGCTTGATTAATGGATAAGGTAAAATATCCTTAACGCTCAAACCACTCGCATGGTGTTCCGTCGTGGTAAATAAGGCCGTAAAATACTCGGGCATACTTGTAGGGCTGGCCCTGATAGCGTATCTACTGGGGCTGGAAGTCAGACAGGCTGCATCACTCATGGTTCTAGGGGCCATGATCGGGGCCACACTGATGTTCTGGAGATTTAGGCTGGTTTTCGCATTCTTCGCCCTGGCATTCATGCTGGGAGCTAACCTATTGGAAGTACAGCTTTTAATCGAGTTCGCAAATCTGGACACAATTCTCTTCCTCGCCTCAATGATGGTTGTGGTGGGATATCTTGAGGAAGCCCGTTTCTTCGAAGTTGTCATCGACAAAATTCTCATCAGAATTGGGAATAGGCCGACTGCCGTCGTTATCTTTATCATGGGCATGTCTGCACTTCTTGCGGCCCTAGTCGACGAGGTAACATCAATACTTATAATGATAGCGATAATACTGGACATAACCTCCCGCTACGGATTAAACCCCGTTAAATTCATAATTCTCTCCATCTTTGCTACAAACATAGGCAGCTCAGCCACAGTTGTCGGCAATCCTGTAGGAGTAATTATAGCGTTTCAGGCAGGGCTTGGATTTCTTGATTTTCTCAGATGGGCCACACCCATATCAATAGCATCTCTGCTTCTATGCATAGTCATAAGCCTATACATTTTCCGGAGGGATATTAAATCGCTTGCACAGGCAATGTCAGCTACGGCCGTCACCGTGAAATCAGTAGAACGGGCGAACGGAGGCGCGAGGCCTGACATAAGACTTCCGGCAGCCATCTTTATCCTCACCATAGCGGGCCTAGTGCTTCACACACCGCTGGAGCAGCTTCTGGGGCTGGGAAAAAACTCCATGCTTTTAGGCGTTCCAATGCTGTTTTCAGGGCTGGTGCTGTTGTTTGAAAGAGAGAGGGCTAGGGAGATTGTGGAGAGGAGGATAGACTGGTGGACATTACTATTCTTCATGATCTTCTTCGCAAGCGTCGGTACGTTGAGCCACACCGGGGCCACAAACGTTTTTGCGGAAATAATCAAGGCTGTCGGAGGTGATTCCATCCCGGTTCTAATGTTCCTCGTGATGGTTGTGGGAGGTTTGATGTCCGCTTTAATGGATAACGTGTTGGCTGTAGCTACATGGATACCGATAATCAAGGCATTGGGAGAAGGTGGCTTAAACATCTTCCCGCTGTGGTGGACCATGCTGTTTGCAGGAACTTTCTGGGGCAACCTCACAATAATCGGGAGCACAGCAAACATCGTGGCCGTGGGAATGCTTGAGAAACGTGAACGCATACACATCACGCTTAGGCAGTGGATAGGTGTCGGTGCAGCCGTAACAATTCCCACAGTGATATTGGCGCTGTTACTCCTCTTTTTGCAACTTCCGTTTATGACCTAGTCCCCGACTGGTTTAGCAACTATAACCATTTTTTCCTTCTTCCTTGTCACCCAGACCTCGTAACCATACTTCAGAAGTGTTGCAAAGCAGTCATACCAGGGAAAATAGGCTGGTTCCGCAACCTCTATCTCAAACCCTCCATACTCCGTCTTGACCTCGCCTGCTTTACCCACCTGAAGCTCTAAGCAGGTCCTAAGGTCCACCACCACTTTCTCTGAGTTGGTTTTAGAAACATTTTCGCCCGCATCGACGGCTTGAGATATGCGTGAAATTTTCGTATCCATGCACATTCATGGAGTTTTACGGTTAATTTAAGGTCTTTGAAATATCACCTTTTTATACCGTTTTCAGGGTTTACGGGACGTGAAGGTAGGCTTCCAGGGAGAGAGAGGAGCGTACAGCGAGGAGGCTGTGAGAACGTATTTCGGGGAGGATGTAGAGGTTTTACCCTTCAAAACTATCAGGGACGTTTTTAAGAACACTGAGGCGGGGGTTATCGATTACGGCGTGGTCCCGGTTGAAAACAGCATCGAGGGCAGCGTCTATGAGACGTACGACATGTTTCTAAGCTCAAGCGCCAGGGTCGTCGGCGAGATAATCCTGAGGATCAGGCACTGTCTCATCGCCTTACCTGAAACATCCATAACTGATGTCAAGGTTGTTTACTCTCACCCCCAGGCCCTAGCCCAGTGTAGGGGTTTTCTGTCATCGCTGGAGGTTGAGACGGTTGTGACCTACGATACTGCTGGAAGCGTTAAAATGATTAAGGAACATGGCTTGAGGAACGCTGCCGCGGTAGCCAGCGAGAGGGCCGCGCAGATCTACGATATGGCTGTGTTGGCGAAAGGCATAGAGGACTACGGCCACAACTACACAAGGTTTCTGGTAATCTCCATGCGTGAGGCCCAGAGTGGTAGAGAAAACAAGACTTCGATAATTTTTTCCACAGCCCACCGCCCCGGCTCCCTCTACAACGCCCTCGGCGCCTTCGCCAGACACAACATCAACCTAACCAAGATAGAGTCGAGGCCAACCCGTCAGAGGCCTTGGGAGTACTATTTCTTCGTCGACTTCGAGGGTCATAACGAAGACCAGCATGTTAGGGATGCGTTAAGGGAGCTCGCCAACAACACTGTATTTATCAAAGTGCTTGGCTCATACCCTAGGGCTCAGACCGATTTCTAGAAGTCTCTGACAAACGCTCGTAGAGCTCGTAGAGGGCTTGCGTCCCCTCCGAGCCGTAACCCAACACGTCGAGGGATTTGAACAGCTCTGAGGCAAAAGACGTCCCCGGTAGGGGTATTCCCAGCCTTTCCGCGGCCTCCCTCACTAATCGTAAATCTTTACGCATGTGGGAGACCTTGAATCCCGGCCTAAAGTCTCTGGAGGCGATTCGTGGCCCGAGGTTTGACAGCTGCCACGACCCGCCGGCGCCGGTGGAGACTACCTCGATAACTTTTTTCACTTCAAGCCCGGCCTTTGAAGCCAGAAGCAGCATTTCACACACACCTTGGAGGTTGAGGGCCACCGCCACTTGGTTGCAGAGCTTCGTAAAGCTTCCGGCCCCGTTCTCCCCCATATAGAAAATGTTTTTACCCATCGCTTGAAGAACGTCTAAAACCTTTTCAAACGCCTCCCGAGGGCCGCCGACCATAATAGTAAGTGCACCCTGCTCAGCGGCAAACGTGCTGCCTGAAACAGGTGCGTCAAGCATTAGCCCTCCGCGGGACTCGACAAGCTCAGCCATCCGACGTGAAAAGAAAGGCGAAACGGTAGACATATCAACAAACACCGCACCAGGTCGCAAACCTTCTAAAACTCCTGAAGGCCCAGCCAATACCTGCTCTACAGCGACTTCATCGGGAAGCATCGTTATGACTACGTCGGAACGCATAGCCACATCAGCCGGGGACTTACATGGAAAAGCTCCCATAGAAGCCAGCTCATCGACGGGGGCCCTGCTCCGGTTGTAAACAGCGAGACGGAAGTTTTTACCGAGAATGTTTTTAGCCATGGGCTTGCCCATCAACCCTAAACCGATAAACCCAATTTCACGCATGTATGCTGATGAGTTGAGCTGGATATGAGCTTATGGTAGGTTTTTTAGCAGGCAGCTGGTTACATGGTCCGGCGAAGAATCAGGTAATGAAGGCAACTTCGAGGAAGAGCCCCGTTCCAGTAGAGGTCGAGGACTTGGCCAGCCTCGCCAGGCTCGTTTCAACACGCGCGGACTACATAGCACCTCTACTTGCATACCTAAATGAAGACAGATACGTCATTTCACACACCTTCTCCATCCCTTTCGGCAGATACAGCATCCCACTCTTCTTATACACAGAGCTGAAAGAGCCTCCAAAGGCATACCTGGTTTACACGCCTCTAGAACATGAAGAAACATGGTTCTCGCACCTACCTGAGACAGGACGGTACATCTCCTTCCCGGTAGTTGAGGCATTTCACGCCCCCGACATTATAGAAAGGGCGTTGTCAACGCCGTTGAGGAGGAAGATTGGAGGGCTTGTCTCAGTCCGCCTCAAGAATATGGAATCCCTTATGAGGATGGTCTCCGCTCTCACAGACGAAGCCAGCAGCCCACCTGTTTGGTGCTTCGCCAACAAAGACAAATATGTAGCAGGCATCTTCTACCCCGTCTTCGAATACTATGATTCAGCGGCACTTCCCATTCTCTACCATGTCGAGTTGGATAAGAAGCCGGCAGCACCTTTCGCAGGATACAGGCCCACCCCATCGGGAGGCGTGGTTGAATACACCTACTCAATATCTGACGCCAGATATGTCTACGGCCGGATAGTCTATCTCAAGTCCTTCCCCTTCCAGATATGATGCTTGCGGTGAAAGTCCCCAAGCAGAGGGCTGAGGAAGCCCGCCGTCACGTCATCAAGCTAGGTCTCTACGATTATTCGAGGAGAGTAGTCCGGGACGCGGACTATGTTCTGATACCTGTACTCGAAAAACCGGGCCCTGAATACGAGGTTGTCGAGGCCGTCCTCCCGCCAGCTGCTGAGAAAAAGGTGCTGGCGCCGCGGTTTTCATATGACATTTTGGGGTCCGTCGCCATCATAAACGACCTAAACATGTCGTTGGAGAGGGCCGCTGTGGTAGCTGGCGAGATTATAGCCAGACACAAGGCGGTGAAGACGGTTTTGCTGAAAAGGGGTGAGGTATCGGGTGATGAAAGGGTGGCCAGATACATCGTTGTGGCAGGTGAGCCTGAAACAGAGACTTTGTACAGGGAGTCGGGATGTTTATTCAGGCTTGACCCAACCAAGGTGTTTTTCAGCCCGCGGCTCGCTGGCGAGAGGCTACGGGTTGCTTCACAGATTGGCCGAGAAGAGAGGGTGCTGGATATGTTCGCAGGTGTCGGCCCCTTTTCCATAGTGATAGCACGCAAACATCCCGACGCAACCATTTACGCTGTGGAGAAGAACCCTGAAGCATACAAGTACCTATGCATCAACGTAGAGATTAACAAGCTTGTTGGCCGTGTAACACCAATTCACGGTGACGCTGCCCAAGTAGTCCCCGCTCTTACGACCAAGTTTAACAGAATTGTGATGAACCTCCCCCATCTCTCGCTCCGCTACCTCCCCACAGCCGTAGTAGCACTTGAAAACCATGGGAAAATACATCTATACACTCTCGAGGGAAGGGACGACGAAAAGGTCGTGGAGGAAACTTTAGCGACGATAGGTGGACTCGAGCTAGTCTTCAACCGCGTAGTCAAAGAGCATTCGCCAAAATCTGTGATCAAGGTCTACGATATAGTTAAAACAAACTAAAATCCTTCTAAGCGAACCGCCTTATGTGAAGTTTTACAAAGTTGATGCGAGAAATCTTCAGACAGTGCTAGATGAGATTCTTTCCGGGAGGCTGAGTTTGGATAATTACGTTCCCCTCGTCAAGCCCATTATAGATGACGTAAGGTCTAGAGGCGATAAAGCCTTACTAGAATATGTACGCAAGTTCGACTACGGTGGTGCCTCAATTGAACGGTTTCGCCTACAGCGTTCAGACCTGGCGGAGGCCTACAGCAGAATAGATGAAAAATTGCGGGCAGCGTTGAATACTGCCGCTGAAAACATCAGGAAACTCTCTCAAAATCTGCTCCGCCGGTTGCGGTCCTCTCTAAGTCTTGGTGAAGGGGTCAGGGTTCTACAACGTCCCGCGCCCATACCATCGGTTGGGTGTTATGTGCCCGGGGGTGGTGCAAGCTACCCAAGCACCGTTTTAATGACGGTAGTGCCTGCCAAAGTGTGCGGCGTGCCCTACGTAGCTATCTGTACACCACCGTCCAAAACAGGTGAGGTGCCTGATGTTGTCAAGGCAGCCCTCTATGTGGCCGAGGTTGACGAGGCCTACTCGATGGGTGGGCCACACGCCATAGCCGCCATGGCTTACGGGACCGAGTCTGTCAGGAGGGTTGCTAAAATCGTTGGGCCGGGAGGGCCCTACGTAACAGCCGCCAAGAAACTGGTCAGCCAAGATGTCGCAATAGATATGCTGGCAGGAGCCACCGAGCTCGTCGTATATGGCGAGGATGTTGATGACAGCGAGGACATAGCCTTCGAGCTATGCGCCCAAAGCGAGCACAGTCCGGACACATTTGTTGGACTCGTAACGACCTCTGAAAACCTTGCCAGCGAGGTAATGAAGTACCTCGACATAATGGTTCCTAGGCTTGAAAGAGGTGATGTGGTGCGTCATGCTCTTGAGAGAAACGGGTTTGTAGCCGTCTGCGACAAAATCTCTACAGCCGTACAGCTAATAGAGAAGCTGGCGCCGGAACATCTATACTTGGCCTCCAGCCCAAACAAGATAGCTCCCAAGATAACGAGCGCCGGCCTGATTTCGGCGGGCAGACACACATCCCCCGTCCTCTGCGACTATATCGTCGGCGTAAACCACATACTACCCACCTCCGGACATGCAGCCCTCAGAGGTGGTCTCAGCGTCATGGATTTTGTGAAGATAGTTACGGAGGTCAGGGTTTCCAAGGCTGCTGCGAAAAGGCTTGGGCGACAGGCCGGTGTACTGGCCCGTGCTGAGGGTTTAATGGCACACGCGTACGCTGCGGAGAGATGGCTGTAGAAGGGGTATGGTGGGCGATTTTACACTTAAATAAATAAGTTTATCCACACTCACTAGGAAACGGTCGAATGGCTTTGAACATAGTCTCCAGAACTGAGGAATCGGTGACGGTCGACGTCTCAGACATTCCACAGCATTTAGCTAACGCGTTGAGGCGGATGGTTATCAGAGAGGTTCCCACCATGACCGTTGAGGAAGTTTTAATAATTGACAACACCTCACCGCTGACGAACGAAGTCTTGTCTCACAGGCTTTCCCTGATACCTTTTGTAACCGACCTCGAAAACTACAACCTACCAGAGGAATGCAGCTGCCAAAGTAGGCTAGGCTGCGAAAAATGTGTCGTGAGGTTCGTTCTTCACGCCGAGGCCACGGACAAGATTATAACGGTTTACTCGAGGGACATCAAGCCTGAAACGTCCTCCGGCATAGTAAGACCATTCAGCGGAGACATTCCCATAGTAGTCTTGGCACCGGGGCAGAGGGTTGAGCTGGAGCTCTACGTAAGGCTCGGCAAAGGTAGAAAACACAGCAAGTGGCAGTCGGGGATAGCAACACTGTACGAACAAGACGGCAAAAGATATCTTTACATAGAAAGCTACGGATTCCTCCCACCAGGCAGGATTCTGACGGAAGCCGTCAAAGTCGTGGCTAGAAAACTCGGTGAGTGTGAAAACCTTTTCATGAAGTTGGTGAGCAGCGGTGAGAAGGAAAACTCTTGAAATAATGCTGGACAGGTCCAAGTCCGGTTTTTGCAAAAGACTCTATAAAGAGTTTAGGAGAAGCAGGCGTTCTATAAGGGAGGTAAATCTCTCACGCATACAGCGACACACCTCCGACGGCGAGGTTGTCTTCGTTCCGGGTAAAGTCCTCGGACATGGAGTACTCGACAAAAAACTGACTATAGGGGCCTTCAGCTTTTCGAAATCAGCCATCTCAAAGATTGCTGCCGCAGGGGGACGCGCCCTACTTGCTGAAGACTTTTTAAAGGAATTCAAGGACGGTTCGGGGGTGAAGATTATTGGCTGAAAAGACATACGTAATAAACGCCGAGGGCTACCGACTCGGTAGACTGGCGTCAAAGGTGGCCAAATTGCTGCTGCAGGGACACAGCGTGAAGATATACAACGCGGAAAAAGCCGTGATAACGGGGACCAAGAACTCACTTCTGGAGCACTACTCGATGCTGAGGGGGAGAAGACAGTTCAAGTCTCATAAAGTAGTCTCCGTCTGGTACCCAACCCTGCCCCACACTATCCTACGCTACACAATACTGAGAATGCTGCCACGTAAGAAACCTAAAGGCAGAGCTGCTGCGAGAAGGCTGGAGGTCAAGAGCGGCGTGGCCAATTATGTGGGGGAGCCGTTAGAGTTTGATGACGCAAAACTATTAAAGCCCGTGAATAGGTCGGGTAAAATCATCCGCTACATGACGCTTGAGGAGCTTTCAAAACTTTTGAGAGGTGGTAGGCTGTGAAGAAGGTTTCACACTTTGTCGGAAGGCGTAAAACCTCTGTTGCGAGCGTTCTCGTCAGCCCGGGTAGCGGCAACATCGTCGTAAACAAGACACCTCTAAATCTTTTTAACGAATTTTTCAGAAGCAAAGTTCTAACACCACTAAAACTCTTGCCAGAGTTCTGGAAAAGCCACGACTTCACCGTAACTGTACGCGGCGGCGGTTTCTCCTCCTCAGCGGATGCAGTAGCTATAGCTATTTCTAAGGCTGCCGCGGCGCTTACACCGGAGGGACGAAGCATTCTCGCCTCGTACGACAGAGCGCTTCTGGTTGACGACCCGCGGCAGGCTGAGCCTAAGAAACCGAACCGCAGGAGTGCGCGGAGGTTTAAGCAGAAGAGCTACAGGTGATTCCTGTCTTGATGATTCCGATACGGTGTTTTAGCTGCGGCCGCGTCATAGCGCATAAGTGGGATGAGTACCGGAAACGGGTGAGTGCAGGGGAGCATCCCGGCAAGGTGCTGGACGACCTCGGCTTCAGCAGATACTGCTGCAGGAGGATGTTTATTTCAGCTGTGGATGTCATGGAGGAGGTTGCACAGTTTTACGCCAAATATTCGGGAGGAGTGAAGGCAGCTGAGTAAGATTACCGGCGCATCGGCTTTGGTTATTTTTGACAGCCGGGGCTCTGAAACTGTGGAGGTTACGCTTCAGTCGGGAAACATCTCCGTAAGTGTCGGAGCCCCCTCAGGGAAGAGCCGTGGAGCCAAGGAAGTGACTCCATTCTCCGAAAATGATGCACGAAAATCAGTCCAGGTCTTTAACACTGTTTTGAAGCAAAAACTTCTAGGCTTCGACGCGTCAGACCAGAAAGGGATTGACGAGCTACTGAAGACAACAGATGAGACGCCGAATTTCTCAAAAATAGGCGGAAACCTCGCCTACGCCGTCTCAGCGGCCTCGGCCCTACTTGCGGCGAGGACTCGGAACACATCAACATGGGAGCATATCGCCAAACTTTCTGGACTTAAACCATGTTACCCGCTTCCTCTTGGCAACGTGTTGGGTGGAGGTGCCCATGCAGGGGTGGGGGCGCCTGACATACAGGAGTTCCTTGTCTTCCCTCAGAAAGCTGCAAATGTTGTTGAAGCGGTTAAAAAGAACATGGAAACTCATAAGAGGCTTGGCGGAATACTGCTCAAAAAGGTGGGGGGTTACGGAGGTGGACGGGGAGATGAAGGGGCATACGCGCCCCCTTTGAACGACGAGGCAGCCCTCGATGCCGTGAACGAGGCCGCTGGAGAGACAGGCATGGGTCTAGGTCTGGACGTTGCCGCGTCCAACCTGTACAGCGCTGAACGGGGAAAATACTTTTACAGAAACAGGGGCGTTGAGAAGACAGCTGAGGAACAGCTTGAGTACATAGCCGGTCTTGTCGAGAGGTTTAGTCTAACCTATGTTGAGGACCCGTTTCATGAAGAGGATTTTGAGAGCCATACGAGGCTTTGCAGGATGTTTCCGAGGCTGTTGGTCTGCGGCGATGACCTTGTTGTTACGAGGGCTGAGCTTATTAGAGAAGCGGCCCGAAAGGGGGCTGTGAGGGCGGTAATACTGAAACCCAACCAGGTTGGAACAATATCGGACACGGTTGCGGCCGCGGTGGAGGCTGAGCGTAATGGGATTGTGAGGGTTGTTTCCCATAGGTCGGGGGAGACGTGCGACGGATTTCTAGCCCATCTGGCGGTCGGGCTCGGCGCCACCTTTATTAAGGCAGGTGTTTTAGGGGGAGAGAGGGTGGCTAAGGCTAATGAGCTTGTCAGGATTTACAGCGTGCATGGCGAACGTCTCCCGCTGGCGGAGGTGGGTGGTGTTTGACTCTCTCGGCTGAGCAGGAGGCCGCTGTACTTGAGCAGCTTGTCCGCTACAACGTCCACGTAGGTTCGAGGATAAAGGTCAAACACATGGAGCCCTTCATTTTCAAGATGCGCTACGACGGGGTATACCTCTTCGACGTCAAAAAGATACTGGAGAGGCTTAATCTCGCCGCTAAAATGATCACTTACTATCCTCCTGAGTCCATTGTTGCTGTTTCCACGCACGTCTTTGGTATGAAGGCTGTTGAGAAGTTTGCGGAGCTGACGGGTGGAAAAGCCATAGCAGGTAAGATGAGGGCGGGCATGTTCACCAACAGGACGTTGAAAGACTATTTCGAGCCGTCGCTGGTTATTGTTTCAGACCCGAGGTACGACGTGCAGGCGCTTGAAGAAGCCCGTGTCGCAAGGGTCCCCGTGATAGCAATGTGCAGCAGCGACAACACCTACTCCAACGTCGACCTAGTCATACCCATGAACAACAGGAGCAGGACATCCCTGCCCTACGCATTCTGGTATCTGACGAGGCGTGTTCTTGAGGAAAGAGGCCAGCTAACGGCTGATTTTGACGCAGTCGTCAAGCCCGAGGACTTTATGTCGATAAGCACAACAGCCGAGACCGAGTAATTCTACAGCAGGGCTATTTCCGGGGTCAGAGGGTTTTTCAGACTGTATATCGCTGGGCAGCGTTCCTCAGCCTCTTTAACAACCTCCTCAAGTCTCTGACGTGATGCATCTGATTCTAGGGATAACTCGAAACGTATTGACCTGAGTGGTTTTGTGTCCCCTATGCCGAGGGGTTTTCTGAAATCGACCACGCAGCTGGCCTTGACCGCTGCTTTTTTCAACAATATGCCCTTCTCGGTGGCCACGCCGACCAAGGTAGCCATGAAGCATGATGAGAGACCGATCAGGCAGTAGTGCATGGGTCCCGGCCTGCTTCCGCTACCGCCTAGGAAGCTGGGCGAGTCGACCTCGATGTTGAAGACGTTTTTCTCGGCCCTAGCTGTCGCGATAAATTGGACCTCGGGGTTGTCCAGAAGCCAAACGCCCTCAATCGAGATTGTTTTAACGGCTTTATCGGGCGCGGCCTTAAACTCCTCAATCGTCTTTGAGACCTGCTCCTGTTCGACGTTATTGAACCTCACGTCATTCGCTGTGTTTTCACAGCTACATAAATCATTTCCCAACCCTTACGCCGAAAGGCGCGCATATTGTTTCAGCGGCCCTACGGAGGTATTCTTCGTAGTAGGTTTCCGAGTAGCCGTTGTCCGTCAGAAGCTGTTTTGGAACGGCGCCGCAGCGCTTGACGACGTACTGCACTGTCTGGCCGGGATGTAGCTCCGCCCCCGCCTCCAGCATCATCTTGGCCGCTAGAACGTGTTTTGGGGGTCTTGTGTATGCGTCCAAGGGTGAGCCGAGCGTTTTTTCGACAGCCAGCTTCTCCAGACCCACGGAGGCCGTGTAAATCATGCGTAGGTATCGTTGAAAAATACCCAGGCATTCAACGGCCTTCTGGCACGCCTCAACTGGGTCTCTGGCCTCAGCCAGCTTCTCCAACATCTCTAACTGCATCTGCCTGACCAGCGGCGGTGTGTCTCTCCGCCTCAACTCTATCCCCCTGTACTTTAGGCGGCCGTCTGTGTAGACACCGAAGTAGCGGTTGTTCACGGGCCTGCCCGGCTGTGTCTTGGAGGTTAGGAAAGCTACCCACCTGTAAGTTCCTTCGTAGCCGACGGGCAGCCCAACCCTTTTCTCCAGCTCAGCGGCTAGGGACCTGTAGTCCTCCCCAGAGGCATCCTGACGCCAAACCCAGAGACAGTCCACGATGCCGTGCAGGACTTTGAAGCCCAGCTCCTCCGCAACCCTAACACTTTTCAGCAAGGTTTCCCTGGCAAGCGCGCATACAGCCATGTGTGCTTTCCGGCTGCCGAACTTGGCCTTCCTGTAGCCTAGGTAGCCGAAGGAGGTGACCAGTATCCATTTGAGGGCGTTGGACCGTGCCTTAAAGACGGGGTGGCCTGTCTCGTTGTATAGCCTTTTGTAGGCCAGTCTTTTGTTTAACGGTGTCTCTATGGCCTGTGGAACAATACCGCGCCACCTTCTGCAGATATGGTAGCCGAGTTCGGGGATGTCCACGCCGCTGCAGCAGCCGCAGTCCACTGTCTCTCCGCTGATGTTGTGCTCCAGCATGAGCATGGGGTAGAGGCTGTGGAAGTCAAGCTCTCCGACGTTCCAGTAGACGCCCGGCCTGTGGTCGAGTATCCAGCCACCCCTATCGGCCACAACCAGCTCGGCGGCGGTCATGCACGCAGGCCTACCACACTCTCTAGGTATGAGGACGTTGTTCAGGTATGCCTGCCGGTACTGGAGAGATGTCATGCACCGGCCTATTGTGTATCGTGCGGCGTCCTGTACCGGTATTCGGCAGGTTCTCGCAACCTCCAGCACACCCTCCAGCCCCGTCTCGCCGTACAGCATGGAGTTCCACGCATCGATGTGGAGCCTACCCCTGAGCCTAGCCGTATTATACCGGTGGTAGGTTCGGCCGTAGCTGATGTAGGTGTGTCCGCCTACCTTAGGCCTCCCACCGCCTTCACGCCCCAGCCTGAGCTCGACCATGTTCTCCAAAGCCCTGCGCCACAGGTATCTGAACAAGAAGCCGTCACCGCCCTCTGTGACCACAACGTCGACATCCAGCTCGTCGAGCACCCTGCACAGCCCGAGCAAAACCTCTCCCTCCTCCCCATCTACGACGACAGCTTCGCCGTCCGCCTCAACCCTAACAGCCTTCAACCTGTCGGAGAAACTGTAGAATGGCCCCGACCTATCTATCACCGCCTCCAACCGGGCTGTTTTGAGGAATGACGTATCGTAGTGGGTTGTGTCGGCCTCCTCCAAGGGCCTCGGTTTACCGTCCTCGAGGACCACGTACTGCGTCGGTGTTATGCCGTGGCTGTAGAGAAATTCCTGAGCCGCAGGTATGTCGGTGTTGTAGGCCCTGACACCTAGATGACCCCAGCTCTCCTCTACAACGCCGGCAAGCCATCTCCTGTCCACCGCGGGGACAGCTACCTCCAGAGCATCAACTAACCCAACCCCAAGCAACCTCTTCGGCACACGCCTCACACAATAGACCTCCGCCAACGCCCTCTCCACATCGGCCAGAACGTCGCCGGGCCCGGCTAGGTAAAGCCGCGGACACCAGTCCACAACAGCCTTGACAACACCCTCGCCACGTCGCCGTAGCCACAGGGCTATGCCCCCAGCCTCCGGGTAGACGTCGAGAACCCAGCCCTCCACACAAAAATCGTGGAAATCCCTGCATATATTGTGAGAGAGTAGTGCGAAAGTGCAGAGCCCTACAGAGAAACTAGCCTACTCCCCCCATCCTCGACAAATGGAGTTTAATTGTTTCTACGAACAGCCGCGCTACAGCACTAACGTCAAAAGGCCATGCGTAAACTATCTGCTTTAAACATTTTTTCCGCATCTTCTCCAGTGACTCCGGTATGTCCTTCTCAGAATGCTCCCCGCCCTTTATGGTCATAGTGGTTACCACGACAACAACATCCACATCGCTGTTACACACCTCCATCAAAGCCTCCTCCACCGTCGGCCTACAGAACTCGTTGAATGCCACAACAACCTTCTCATACCCACCAATTTTAGAGACCTCGGAGGCAAGGATTTGCAAGGAGTGAGCATATGGGTCATTCACCTCGTTCCTAGCCCAGTTCAATACAGTGTTCTCAAGCTCTTCAAACCTTTCCTCTTCCAACCTTGTCCTGTTCTCCTTAAACTTCAACCTGAGATATTCTGACCTAAGCTCTTTAGGGATGTCTGATGGAAGCTGTCCATGCCCCACCAGCACAACCCCTATACGCGCCATTTCAACAACCCTAGATACCATGGCCTCGTTAATATACTACACAAAGGTATAGCTTTTGTACAAGTGTTGGCAATAGCGGGACGGACTTAAAGCGTGGGCTTTATTTGTCCTCGGTATGAGTGCGCCGCGGCTGCTGGGAGCGGGGATAATGTTTCTTTCTGTAGCGGGCGCTGTCTTCTATATTCTCTGGTGGGCTGGCCTGATGCCTTTGCTTAGGCAGGATGACGCGGTCAGGCTTGCCGCACTCCTTGTCATGCTCTTCCTCTTCACGGCCGTGGGCTTTGTCGGATACGTTATGGCGGTCACCAAGCCACCGCAACACAATAAGTCTAAAAACACCTCAGAACTATTTTTCCCAGGGCCGGGGTGGCCGAGCAGTCAGGCGGCGGCCTGCAGAGCCGCTCTACAGGGGTGCAAATCCCCTCCCCGGCTAGTCACCAATCGCTTGGGGGATGGCGAAGTCCTCATCGTCTCCAGAATCGACTTCAAGGTGAAGGGGTTGTGGACGACGGAGGTTGCCTACGTTACGGGAACTCCTATGTCTGGTTTGCCGGGTGGATGGCTTGAGGTTTAGGGGCGTGTTGTTCGACTTTGACAACACGTTAGTGGATTCCGCGGCTGTCCTGCCGAAGGCCCAGCAGAAGGTAGCGGAACTCATAGCAACATATATCGGAAAACCACAACTCAGCATGGAAATTTTTAAAGTTCTTAAACGCGCTGAAGAGGTTCTCGAGCTTCACGGCGTATATGACAGGGACAGATACTGGCACCATGTGTTAGCCGAGCTGGGTTTGGGGGACGCCGTCGACGAGAGATTACTACGAAGGTGGACGAGGGCTTACTGGGAGGAGTACATGAAGCACGAGTTGTTCCCAGACGCCCTGCACGTGCTCCGAACCCTGCACAAGGTCTGCAAGCTCGCAATCGTGACAAACACAGATGGACTACCGGGGATGAAAAGACAACGCTTAGAGAAAGCCGGTATCCTAGATTTTTTCGAAGTTGTTGTCATTGCGGGGGAGGGCGGGGTCGACCCCAAGCCATGCCCCCAGCCGTTTAGATTGGCTGTCAAAATGCTCGGGCTTAGCCCAAGCGAGTGTTTGATGGTCGGTGACGACCCTGTTAAAGACGTAGCGGGTGCTAAGGCCGCGGGGATATGCGCTGTGCTGTTTGACCGGTATGGCAGAAAGCTATTGTCGGCCCGTCCCGACTATGTTATATCCCGTCTCACGGACGTGCTTGAAATTGTTCTCGGCAAACATTTTTAGCCATCCACGGAGCGGTATAAAGCAGGTGGTGTAAGCTCGGACGCTGGGTTGTCTGCGGTGCATGGCCTTACATAAACACGGTCCCGCATCTAGGGACGCTTATAGGGTCTGAGCTTTCGGCGGACGTGTTCGCACGCTATCTCAGAGCGGTCGGCGAGGAGGTTGTTTTCGTCAGCGGGTCGGATGAGCACGGCACACCGATAGAGGTGGAGGCAGCTAAGAGGAACATACACCCACAGGAGATAACCGACCGAAACCACGCGATGGTGGTCGAGCTTTTCAGAAAATTCAACCTCTCATTCGACAACTACACAAGGACACATAGCCCAATCCACATGGAATTTGTCAGAAAAACCTTTGCAAAAATCTACGACAACGGTTACATCTACGAAAAAGACATAGAGCAGCTTTACTGCAAGAACTGCGGAAGATTCTTACCCGACAGGTTTGTGACGGGTATATGTCCTTCATGCGGCTACCCAAGGGCCCGCGGAGACCAGTGTGAAGCATGCGGCAGGGTTTTGGACCCGCTTGACCTAGTTGAGCCGCGGTGCAGCATCTGCGGCCTGAAACCTGTCGTCGAGAGTAGCACACACTGGTTCTTCGACCTCCCACGTTTCTCTGAAAGGCTTCATGCGTGGCTTACCTACAACAAAGCCCTCCCGGAGAAGGTAAGGAACTTTAGCCTCAGCTGGATTAAGGAGGGTTTGAAGCCTCGGGCTGTTACGAGGGATAACCTATGGGGCATACCAGCCCCATTCCCAAACTCCGGCCAGAAAACAATCTACGTCTGGTTCGAGGCCGTGCTAGGATATCTGAGCGCGACCATAGAGTGGGCTAACAAACAAGGAGACCCTGAGCTTTGGAAAAAGTTCTGGCTTGAGCCGGACACACGCACGGTGTACTTCATCGGCAAGGACAACATACCCTTTCACGCAGTAATCCTCCCCGCTCTCCTCATGGCAACCCATGAGCCATACACGCTTCCGTACACAATCTCCGCCACCGAGTACCTAACCTTTGAAGGGCGGAAGTTCTCGAAAAGCCAAGGGGTCGGTATATGGCTTGACCAGGCCATTCAGCTCCTAGACGTGGATGTGTGGCGCCACTATCTTATCAAAATAAGGCCTGAGATGGGTGACTCCAACTTCAGCTATGAAGGGCTTCAGGCCGCCGTAAACGCAGACCTCAACGACAACCTCGGTAACTTCATACACCGCGTCCTGACTTTTATCTCAAATTATTTCGATGGGCTGGTGCCGAAACCCGGAGAACTGACACCGGAGGACAAAGCCATGTTGGAGGAGATTGAGAAAACTTTTACTGAGGTTAGGAGGATGTTTGAGGAAATCAGGGAGAGGCAGGCCTTAGAGTCAGTTTTACAGCTGGCCCGCGAAGGCAACACATATCTCAACAGAAGAGAGCCTTGGAAGGTTGTTAAAAAGGACAGGGGTGACGCAGCCACTACACTTTACACGGCAGCCCAGACAGTGAAAGCACTCGCACTACTACTCTCACCCTTCATACCCACAACCTCCCAACGCATCTTGGAGCTAGTGGGCGAGGGTGGTCTGGAGCCGGTCTGGAAAGGTGAAAAGCCCTGGATAATTAAAGCAGGAACTAGGCTGGCCCGGCCTAAGCCTTTGTTCGAGAAAATTACAGACGAGGAGTTGGAGCGGCTACGGGCTGGGGTGACGGCTTAATGGAACTCCAGCCGGACATCTCCGTCAGACATTTCGATAACCATCTTTGACTTGCCTTGGCTTTCGGCCGCTATATTCGCTGGAAGAGTGGCCCGGCCATATTTATCGACCTTGAGAGACACGGTTTCACCGCCATACCGCACCCTCAGCGCCCTGCCCTTCTCCGCCAAAACCGGAAGAAGCTTTGGAGGTATTCTGATCTTGCCGTACCGAGTCAGGGTGGGTGGGATATCCGACTCAATCCTTAGAAAAACTTTCACATAATTCCTACTTTGATACGGGTATAAAAAGCATGCTTTACCCTTGCGCCGGATTTAGGATGGGTGTTTGTAAATTATAAACGTTAAAAATATCCGTTGAACGACTGTATAGGGCGGCAGTTGAGCGAAGCACAGTTTGAGGTCATACTGGACCATTACCGTAACCCGAGGAACTATGGGTCGTTGGAGGACGCGTCGGTTAAGGTCAAGGACTCTAACCCTTTATGCGGCGACGTAATAGAAATTTACCTCAAGATAAACGACGCCGGTGTGGTTGAGAAGGCTTCTTTCAGGGGGCATGGCTGTGCGATAAGCCAGGCGTCCGCCTCCATGCTGATTGAATCAATTCAGGGAAAGGGGCTTGACGAGCTCAAGTCTCTGGATAAAAACCATATCTTCGAAATGCTGGGCATCGAAATAGGGCCCGTAAGGGTGAAATGCGCCCTGCTGTCGCTTAAGGCTCTCAAAGCCGCTGTCTACAGCTATTTGGGCCAAAAGTTTGACGCCGAGAAAGAGTTCGGAGAATAAAGGTTATGCACTACCCCGACAGCTGATCAGTGTTGAAGCTCATTAAAGATCCTGTCCACGGCTACATAACCCTGACGGAGGCGGAGCAAAAGCTAGTGGACACGATGGCCATACAGCGCTTGAGAAGGATAAGTCAGCTGCCGCTGGTTTACTTGGTTTACCCCGGTGCACGCCACAGTCGTTTCGACCACTCGCTCGGGTGCATGTTTTTAGCGGGTGAGTTTGCCCAGCACCTAGGTCTGGATGAGCATAAAACGTCTTTGTTGAAAACAGCTGCCTTGCTCCACGACCTGGGCCACACACCCTACTCCCACCTCCTTGAACAGATACTTACTGAGAAAGGGTTGTCACATGAGGTGATGAGCATGCGGATTATAGAAGAAGACGGTGAGGTCTGTGAAGCGTTGGAGGAAATTGGGCTGTCGAGGAAGGAGGTTGTTGACGTTCTAAATGGCTCGAACGTTCTTAGCAGTCTCGTCTCCGGGCCGCTGGATGTCGACAGGCTGGACTTCCTAGTTAGAGACGCATACTTTACGGGAGCTACTTATGGTGTGGTTGATGTTAAGAGAATAATTAGGTTGACGAAACTTCTCGAAGATGGTCCTGCAATTGACGCCAGAGGCGCGGGCGCCGTGGAGGAGCTTGCAATAGCCCGTTACCACTCCTTCATCAACATATATTTCCATCACGCGGTGAGAGCCGCCCAACTGCTATTGTTGAAGGGTGCGCGGCTACTTTCGGACGAGATCGACTTCGCCTCGATGTCTGTGGACGAATACCTCGGATACGACGACTACGTTGTCTGGTGCATGATGAAGCAAAGGCGGGAGACAAGGTGGGTGATCGATAGGCTTGAAAGAAGGATTCTACCACAGCGCGTATTTGAGAAACAGGTTTTCGGCGAGGTGAAGAAACCATTGAAGCAGACAGAGGTTGAGCAGACGATATGCGAGAGACTTGGTCTGGACCCACGCAAGGTTTACGTGGACTACTCCCACGCACCACCGCTGACAAAATATGGGCCAAGCGAGATAAAGCTTACAAATGAGCCCTACAAGGCCCATCCCGAGTCCTGGATACTTAGAGAGCTTGCAAAACCCATTCATATAATAAGGGTTTATGTGGACAGGGATATTTCCGAAGCTGACCATGTCAGGAAAGTGGCTGACGAGATAATTACTTCAATCTTTTAAGATACCTTTCGACCCCGACGGCAATGTCTTTAAAGACATCTTCGACTGGCTGGTCACCGTCAACCCGTACAATACGCCAGCCAGCCCTTAATATCCTGTCATATTCTTTTGAAACCTTTTGGAGAAATGACGCTTTCTCGTAACGGTAACGTTTTCTCCCAAGTCTCCTCAACGCAGTTTCGGGGCTTAAATCTATGTAGACAACTATGTCAGGCTTTAGGGCGTAACGGTTGACCTCCCGAACCCAGATACGCCTTTCTGTTGCCGCTGTTTGGTAGGCTAGAGAAGACACAACAGACCTATCTGAGACGACCACAAACCCCCGTCTTAAAAGATTTACCACTACTTGTTGATGGTGGTGTAGGCGATCTGCGGCAAAAAGCAGAGTCATCACATCTTCGGAGGCGTGGTTGTTTTTCAACATACGTCGTATGACCTGTCCGACAGGGCTTTTCGACGGCTCATATGTATAAACAGCGTCGTAGCCGTGTTTTCTCAGATATTTTACGAGTTTCCGCGCCTGCGTAGTCTTACCCGCGCCGTCCACTCCCTCTACAGCGATGTAAACTCCCCGCGGCAACCCTGAATTCGTGAATTTAGTTAAATTTAAATGCGGTTAATCGTTGTTTCATTCATGAGCTTCGCCAAGGGAAAAGTTTGGAGCAGGGATGTCTCCGAGGGGCCTGAGAGGGCTCCGCATAGAGCGATGCTTAGGGCCGTAGGCCTTCGTGACGAGGACTTTAGCAAACCGTTCATAGGTGTTGCTAGTACTGGTAACGAAGTAACGCCCTGCAACCTCCACCTTGATTCGTTAGCGGATAGGGCTAAGGAGGGGGTGTGGGATGCGCAGGGTGTGGCTATAAAGTTCACGACAATAGCTGTCAGCGACGGCATTTCGATGAATACGGAGGGAATGAAGGGCTCTCTGGTTAGCCGCGAGGTCATAGCCGACTCCATCGAATTGATGTGTTTTGCGCAAAGGTTCGACGGACTTGTCGGAATAGCGGGCTGCGACAAAAGCCTGCCGGGAACAGTCATGGCGATGGCCCGGCTCAACATCCCGTCCATCTTCCTGTACGGCGGCACAATACTGCCTGGAAAATACATGGGACGGGACGTAACAATACAGGATGTCTACGAGGCGGTTGGAATGTACAGCTCTGGGCAGATGTCACTGCAGCAGTTGCTTGAGCTTGAGAGAGTTGCATGTCCGACGGAGGGGAGCTGTGCAGGGCTCTACACCGCAAACACCATGGCGGCCGCGATCGAGGCGCTAGGCATGTCACTGCCGGGGTCCGCGTCGATACCAGCCGTGGACGCCCGGATGTACGACGCGGCGTACAGGTCTGGACAGCAGTTGATGAAGCTTGTGGAGAGCGGTATAAAGCCGCGTGACATAATGACATATGAGGCTTTTGAAAACGCTGTTACAACTGTCTGCGCTATGGGCGGTTCGACAAACTCGGTTCTCCATCTTCCAGCCATAGCCCATGAGGCCGGTGTAAAACTCGACATAGAGGTTTTCGACAGGATAAGCAGGAAGGTCCCGCATATAGCGGATATGAGGCCCGGCGGCCGGTTTGTGATGGTCGACCTGGACAGGGTTGGAGGAGTTCCGGTGGTTTTGAAGAAATTGCTGGAGGCGGGTCTCCTGCATGGAGATGTTTTAACGGTGACGGGGAAAACTCTTGCCGAAAACCTTAGGGAGCTTAAAGTCGGCGACGGCGGCGAAGTTGTAAGGCCCATAACCAACCCAATACACGCCACCGGGGGAATAGCTATACTGAAAGGTAACCTTGCTCCCGAAGGGGCTGTTGTCAAGGCCACGGCGTCGGTTATTGACAGGTTTAAGGGGCCTGCGAGAGTTTTCAACTCCGAAGAAGAGGCCTACAGGGCCTTGCTTAGGCGTGAAATAGCTCCCGGGGACGTGATTGTGATAAGATATGAGGGCCCACGCGGCGGGCCAGGCATGAGAGAGATGCTCGCCGTCACCGCGATAGTGGTCGGCCAGGGTCTTAAGGAGAAGGTTGCCTTAGTAACCGATGGAAGGTTCTCAGGAGCTACGCATGGACTTATGGTTGGACATGTATCACCCGAGGCGGCTGTAGGAGGGCCGATAGCAGCCCTCAGGGACGGAGACACAGTTGTCATAAATATACCCAACCGCAGACTTGACGTAGAACTCGACGACGCAGAAATACAGAGGAGGCTGAAAGAATGGACACCGCCAAAGCCGAAGTACACTTCAGGCGTTCTAGCAAAATACGCTAGGCTGGTCGGCTCAGCCAGCATAGGCGCAGTGACACACTAAAACTGCCAATTGAGCGTGTCAGCCGCAACCCGATGTACAAGCCTGTCCGACGACGGGACGCTAGTGGAGATATTGTCCGGTGTAGAACATGGCGTGGAAGGGGTTGGGAAAAAGGCCGGCGATGGAGTTGTAGCGGGCTTCATAAAGGTAGGGGGTAGACGGGTAGCAGTTTACGCACATGACCCAACCTTCTTAGGAGGTTCCCTGGGCTCCGTCGGAATAAAAAAGATCACCCACCTCTACAGGCTCGCACTTCGACAGGGTGTGCCCGTAGTTGGTTTTTCAGATTCCTCGGGCGCGAGGATTCAGGAGGGGCCAATTTCACTTATGGCGGTCGGCGAGCTATTCCAAGCGATTCACGAGGCTGTCGGCAGGATACCGATGGTGACTGCTGTGGTGGGGGGATGCGTTGGCGGCGCGGCCTACTCCGCTGTCTTAGGTGATTTTATGATAGGATGCACGGGCAGTGGCTACATGTTCATTAACGGGCCACGGGCGGTAAAGTATTTCACAGGTAGAGATGTTTCGGTTCAGGAGCTTGGAGGCGTTGAGTTACATGCACGCATGAGCGGCGCCATAGACATTCTAGCATCCGAAGAAGCCGAGGCGGTAAATCTAGTCAGGAATATACTAAGCTATCTCCCTTCAAACCATTTGGAACCACCGCCGACCAAGCCCTCAAACGACCCAGACGACAGGAAGTGCAGGCTAAATCTGGATGAGGTTTATGACGTAGGGGAAGTGGTTTCAGAGATTTTCGACGCAGGGAGCGTGCTAGAGCTGAAACCACTTTATGCTCCAAATATTTTCACCGGGCTTGCGAGGTTGGGCGGTGTGCCTGTGGGGGTGGTTGCAAACCAGCCGAAACACATGCAAGGTTGTGTAGACATTCACGCCGCGAGAAAAGCCTCAAAGTTCGTCAGAATATGCAGCAGCTTCAACATACCTTTAGTCACGTTAGTTGATACAGCAGGCTTCGCCGTAGGACCCGAACATGAGCTTAACGGGCTCGTCCAATCGACCTCCAAAATCTTCACAGCATATCTAGGGGCCCGTGTGCCTAAGGTTTCCGTCCTCCTTGGAAAAGCTTATGGAGGAGCCTACATCGCTATGTGCAGTAAAGGCCTTGGAGCCGACTATGTTATAGGGCTGAAAAGGTCCGAGGTGGGGGTGCTGCAGCCTGAACTCGCCGCCGAAATCATTTTCAGGAAACAGATTGAAGCCCTAGCTGAGGATAAAAGGCGGGAGCAGTTAGTCAGGTACGCGGGGAGTTTAAGGGAGAGTTTTTCGGGTGAGAGACTTCTAGCGCTAGGTGTGGTTGACACGGTTGTAGAGCCGGAGCAGTTGAGGCGTAACCTGGCCAGGGTTGTGAGGGATTTATTCGAAACCTATGTTAAAAAAATTAGAGCAGGCCATAGACCTCTGCATAGCGTCTGAGGGCTTTCTTAAAGCAGTCCATCGGGAGCTCTACAATACCGGCCCCGATTTGTCCCACGCCGGGCATTCTATGGGCTATGCCTGTGTCGGCGACGGGGGGTAAGCCAAGTCGCAAGACCTTTCTCACATCAACCCCTGTAGGGCTGCCTTCAAACTCCAAGTAGGGTATAGTGAAGTATTTGTGTTTGGTGATTGTTATCTTTGACATTCTTTCGGTTATCTCCAAGGCTGTCCTGACGTCGCCCCCCACAAACTTAACTATGGCAGGGCTTGCGGCAATCGCGGCGGAGCCTATGCCCGCGGTCTCTGTTATTGTGCTGTCACCTATGTCCGGGTTTGCATCTGTCTCATTAAAACCTGTGAAATAGAGTCCGCGCGGTATTGTGGCGGGGGCTGTAAACCATTCACCGGGCAGACCAGACACCCTAATGCCTGTTTCCGTCCCGTTGCGTGAAATAGTGTAGACCACCGTGCTGTACTTGATGTCAGCGGCCTGCTCAGCCATAGCCTTGCAGGCGGCCATGGCTATGTTGACGAAGAAGTGGTTGTTACCGTCAATTGTTTTGAAAGCTTTTTCCGCCAACTGTCTGTCAGAGACCCTTACGATATAGGGGGCCAGCTCTCGGAAGAGAAGTGACGTTGCAGCCACGTTTCTGTTGTGGCATTCGTCGCCCATGTGTATCGCCTGAGCTATGAGGGTTTTGAGGTCAACCCCCTGCTTCTCCGCCACAAGCTCTGAGAGAGCACTGCCCACAACTGTTGAGAACTCGCCGTTTAAGTACCTAAGTCTCTCCAAGACGTCTTTGGAATATGCACCGTATCTCAGCACCTTGCCAAGACCCTCGTTAATGTTTGTATAGTACTTCTTGGATGAATTTTGCTCTTTTACTACAAAAACCCTCATCGAGGGCGATATCACGCCAGCCATGGGGGCCACGGAGTCGTTGTGGTGGTTTGGCTGGAGAGCTATCTCCCCTGTCTCAGCCAGCCTTTCAGCCTTCTCAGGGGTGTCAGCCCACCCCTCATACAACGCGGCCCCGATTATTGCACCCCGTAACGGCCCGCTCGCCTTTTCCCAGCTTATGGGCGGCCCGGCATGTGTCAACGCCATCCCCTTCCTCAGATGTGGAATCGCCCTTGAGGCTTCATCTAAGCCTATGAGGTACGGGCGGGCCTCCATCATCCTCTCTACGGCTATCGAGTTCGCCCTCTCTACTTCTTCCTTCAACGACTCCATAACCTATTCATTCCGACACAAAGGCCACAACACGGCAGTACGCGCTTTCACCGCCATCGAACTTAAACGGTAAAGCGGCTATAACACACCTACGGCCTGCTACTTTATCAATCTCACCGCCGAGGTTTTCGACATGCAGTATCATCTTCGGGAAGAGTAGTGTGTGCATAACCTGGTAGTTTTCGGGCCAAGGCATCAGCTCGTCTATTTTCTTTCCCCATTTTTTCTCAGCCTCTGCAACTAGGTCAGGTCTAGCCCTTCTTATCACTGTGTTGAGTGGATGGTCTTGTGAAATGGCGTCAACTCCCAGCCACTTAATTCCTTTCTCAATACACCAGCGGGCAAAGCTTACGTCGGGCCCGGGATGTTTACATATATACCTAACCTCGTCTGGTTCAGGACCGCACCACGCATACCTGCTATAGCCCGTATAAATCAGCAATATGTCTCCTCTCTTTATTTCCAAGCCACCCTCCCTAGCAGCCCGCTCAATCGTCTCAGCCGTGTAGATGTCATAGTCGCCTACGTGTTTGCTGATGTCCACAATTACACCTTCGCCAATAAAATAGTCGACCGGCATGCTTCCGATGTCTTTTCCACCAGTCATGAAATGAAGCTGGCCGTCAAAATGCGTGCCTGTATGCAGCGGCCCCTCGATGTACATCGCGTTTACCCCGTGCTCCGACAGCCGCTTTATCCACGTCCACTTGAAAGGAGGGTACCACATGAACGGCGGTGCCTTCGCACTCGTCGGCTGAGAGAGGTCGTAAACCTTAACCCTCGACCAATCAACCACCTTGCTCCAGTTAAACGACATCAAAAAACTTCTAAATCTTAGCCATATATATTTTCCCTTCAGGACCTGTTTACGTGGTCAAAGTAGGAAACATAGTTCTAAGAGGTCTCTACCGCGACTCTGTTCAGCTAATGGAGGCTACTGAGGCTCTCAGGAAGTTGAGGGGTGTTGTTGATGCCGCGGTGTATATGGGAACAGAGTCCAATAAGGAGATGATGAGGGAGAGAGGTCTTTTGACCGGTGAAGGCCTCTCAGCGGGTCCGAACGACATAATCATAGCCGTTGCGGCGGAAGGTGATGTTGAACCTATTTTAACGACTGGGCGTCAAATCTTAGTAGGCGGAAAAAGGCCAGCCGA
>Ga0197142_1001107_pt1 | contig 24925 bp, 24 predicted proteins | sample GBS60_MetaG_FD_148614 | JGI IMG/M metagenome (GOLD analysis project Ga0197142, IMG submission 148614) | Sediment microbial communities from Great Boiling Springs, Gerlach, Nevada, United States - GBS 60_MetaG | ecosystem: Environmental > Aquatic > Thermal springs > Hot (42-90C) > Sediment... | reverse complement strand
CGCAGAAGGCGCATGGGACTCGCTCTGCGATGCCAGATAGGCCTTGAGCAGGGTTTTGAAGAGCGGACCGTGGTTAGGCACTCAGGCTCTTCCCGGCCTCACCGCCTCCCACTCCTCCGGCAGGGGACCGAGTTCGGTCATCTGGAAGCCGTCGGGGAGGTCTGGCGTTGGCTCATGAACCGTTTTGCCCAATTCGTGCCCAATCATTGCCCAATTCTCCCAATTCTTGCCCTATAGAGTGTACCGCGACCGCGCTGCCCGCCGACCTTGCTGAGCACCCCTTTTTCTACCAGATCAGAAAGCTCATCGGACGCGGTGCGCTTGCTCATGCCTGTCAGTTGCTGGTATTCCCGATTACTGATGCTCCCGTGCTCTTTTACGTACAGTACCGCTTTGATCTGCCGCTCGTTCAGTCCCATTTTTCGGAGCCGTTCAGGTGTGTACGGGTCTTTGAGAAAGCGCACGCGGAACTGGAGGGCGTCGGCGTCGAATTCAGGTTCTGGCAACCCTTGCTCGCGGCATAAAGCGAGGATGCGCGCTGTCCCCGTGCCCCAGCGTTCAATGTAGCCGGCATAGTAGAAAGCCTGCGCCAGAAACGGGTTGCGCGGGACAGAAAGGTGCTGGGGTTCACGCAATTGTTCTACGGTGAGCTGGGGAGGTAGACCGCCGGGGTTCTAGATGCTCAGCTCGTCGTCGTACACGCGAAGGCGGTCAGTCCACTTGCGCTTGAACTCGATGGTTTCGCTTTCACGCAGGTCCATTGTCTGCATGGGGTACCTCCAGCTCTGGTTTTTGCAGGATTTCGGCCAGCGCCCGGTCGGCCTCGGTGCGTTTCCTCGGCCTCCAGCAGGCGCACCACCGCGCCTCCCTGCGGCAGGGGGCCGAGTTCGGTCATCTCGAAGCCGTCGGGCAGCTCCTCATTCATGGTTGGCTGCCCTTCTCAAGCTGGTTGAGCAGAGCTTTCATCTTCTTCCGCAGTAAGGGAACATCCTCAGTGGCCGTGACCCAGACGATCCGCCAATCTACGGCAAAGTATTCATGGACAGCGATGTTGCGAAAAGCGACGATGTCTGCCCATTCGATCCCTGGATGTTGTTCGGTAAAGCTTCGGGGCAGGCGGGCGGCGGCTTCGCCAATGACAATGAGCTTTTGCAAAACGGCGCTCTGGACGAGTTCGTCCTGCATGAAAAGGGGCTCGGTCGTCCGCGACAGAAATCGCTCGATAGCGTCGCAGGCGTCCAGGATGTCCTGTAAGTAAAGCCGCTCAGGCCGCATAGAGTATGACCTCTTCTTTCAGGATTTGCTCGCGAATGGCAGGTTTCAAACCTGCGCGCGGCACCAGGTCAACGGGACGGTGAAAAATCTCTGTCAGTTCGCGCTGCATGCGGCTCAATTGCAGGAACCCCACGCGGGCGTCGGCCTGGAATTCCACCAGAACGTCTATATCGCTCTCCGGTCCAAAATTTCCGCGTGCGGCCGAGCCGAAAAGCGAAAGCCGCCGGATGTGGTGCTTACGGCAGAACGCTTCAATTGTTTGCAGGGAAATGTCGGTAAGGCGCAGCATGGGTTGCCTCTTGCGCGAGGTTACGCGGTGAGCGATAAGCCGAGTTGAGTCAGTACCTCGTTCAACGCCCGGTCGGCCTCGGTGCGCGCCTCTTCGGCCTCCGGCAGGCGCACCACTGCGCCTCCCTGCGGCAGGGGGTCGAGTTCGGTTATCTCGAAGCCGTCAGGGAGGTTATCGATCATGGTTGGCGGCCCTCTCCTCAGATTGACCATATCACGCATACACATAGACCATCGGGCTGTGCGGCCCTCCCGCTGCGCTCCATTGGAAGATCCACCAGGCATCGTAAGGACTCATATTGACACAGCCATGGCTGCGTGGATTGCCAAAGGCATCGTGCCAATAGGCCGTATGCAGGGCGTAACCGGCATAGAAATAGCAGGTCCAGGTGACGCCTTCCAGGTAGTAATACCCGTGGCGGGTACTGCCCCCCGACATCTTGCCGGAGGCCAGCCGCAACCAGGTGCGAAAGATGCCCTGGACCGTGGGCGTGCCCGGCAGGCCGGAGGCGATCATGGCGGCGTAGACCGGCCGGTCGCCCTCGTAGGCAACAGCCGTTTGCTCGCGCAGATTCACCCCCACCCATCGTTGGTCGACGCCGATGGCGGCCGGACGCGGCCTGAAACGGGCCACCCGGATCCAGCGACCCAAGACCCAGCGGTCGGCGCCGATGCGGTACCAGGTCTCGTTGCCCACCGCGCGCGCGTCCAGAATGGGCAGGGCCTGATTGCGATACACCTCGCCGATGACGGGATTGTCGGCCGCGACCCCCGGACGGGCACGGACATGGAGCGCGGACGCCGCCACCCATCCCACCGGCAGGTCCGTGGCCGCCGGAATGGCTGCCGCCGCCACCGCCGCGGTAGCCAACACCCGTATCCAGTCGCCGTGGACCCAGCGATCCGTGCCGATCCGATACCACACGGCGCCGGCCACCGTGGTCTCCTCATAGAGCACGACCTCGGCCCCGCGCAACAGGCGGTCAACCGGGGGATTGTCCGGCGCTACCCCGGGGCGGGCGCGCACATTGAGGGCATTGGCCACCACCACACCCCGCCGTGGTGCCGGTGGCGAGGGCGGCGGCGAGCCGGAGAGAATCCGAACATAGGCCGCAAAAACCCAGCGGGCCTCCCCGATCCGATACCAGCGGTCTCCACCCACCAGGGTCTCTTCGTAGATACCCACCTCGGTATTGCGCGTGAGACGAGCGATGGGCGGATTATCGGGCGCCACGCCCGGCCGCGCCCGCACGTTAAGGGTATCCACCACCACGATCCCCCGCCGCGGTGGCGAAGGGGGTGGGGGCGGAGGCGGGGAACCACCGGCCAGCTCGACACCCCGCAAAGCCGAAGGCACCACCAGCGCGACTGCCGCCGCGGGGATCCAATCGCGGCCGAGGGTGCGATACCACACCTGGTCGCCGACCAGAGTCTCGGCATCCACGGCCAGATAGGTGCCCGGCGCCAGGCTCCGGCCGACCGTGCTGCCGCCAGGACTCGTGTAGGTGCGCGCCCAGGCCCAGGCCGGCCGGAAGTAGCGATAGGGCAACCAGGGTTCGGCCGCGCTTTCCACCTCGGGCAGGCCCAGGACAACGGCTTCCGCCGCCATGACCTCCACCATTGGAGGCGCAGCGATGGGTTCGGCCACGGTGACAACGGCCCGTTCCAGCTCGGTCAAGCGATAGCCCTCTTCATCGAGCAAAGCCAGCGAGACCGTGTATTCACCCGGTTTGGGATAGCTCAGGGTCCAGGTCGCCTTTTGCTCGGGGCCGGCGGCGCCGTGCAGCATGTGGATCTGGCCGGCGCCACCGTCCAGACGCACGACATGGCCGGGGGCCAACCCCTCGACCTGAACCGCGGCCGTGATGGTGAGCGGCTCGCCCTCGGCCAGGGTCAGGATGGCGGTGGTCGGCACCGTTTCCGGGGTCGGAAGAGGCGGTTGTAAGGGAATGACCGCATCCCCCCAGCGCAGGCGCACGGCGGCCAGGTGGACATCGGTCAGACCGTCGGCATACGTATGCCCGGCCAGTTCACGCTCATGGTCATGGCTCCAGGTAAAGGCCGTTGGCGCACACACCACACCCAGGTCGAGGGCCTGACCATCGCCGGTTTCCAGGACGGCCCCGGCGCTGAAAACGGGCGTTTCCAGATCGGGCGCAGGAAAGCGGAGTCCAAAACGAACCCGACCCGTGCCGGGTTCCGGGACGGCAAAGAGGCGGGCGGGAGCAGGCATGAAAACCTCCGGGGAAGGAACGAGAAACCGAAGGGAAAACGGGATAACGGTCGCTGGAGGCTCTGAATCGTTTCGTCTTGCAGGCCCAGTGTAGGCAGGGCCCGGCCTTTCGTCAATTCAGCGCAGCGCCAGCAATCCTACCCCGGCGACGGCCACCAGCGTGCCCCCGACGGCCACCGGACCGATGCGCTCCTTGAAAACCAGGCGCCCGATGGGCAGCAAAAACACCGGCGGCAGCGCCGTCAGGGTGCTGGCAATGCCGACGGCCGTCGCCTGGACCGCCACCAGGGAAAGCGTCACGCCGAGAAAAGGCCCGAAAAAGGCGCCCCCCACCAGGTAACGGATGACCTGGGGATGGGCAACCACCCGTTGCCATGTCGCGCGCACCTGACCCATCAGGATGGCCATACCCCACATGACGGCTGCCGCCACCATCATGCGCATGAGGGTGCCGGAAAGGGGCGGAAAATTTCCCGCCAGCCCCTTTTTGGCCGTGATCAACCCCAAAGCCTGGCCGAGGGCGGCCGCCAAGCCGCTCAGCAACCCCCAAAGCCGATGACGGCTTGCGGCGACCATCGGCTGCGAACCGGTGCGTTCCATCACAACGGCCGTCACGCCTGTCAGGGTGACGGCAATGCCGACCAGTTGCATTCCCGTCAACCGTTCGCCTAAAAACACCCAGGCGATGAGGGTGGCCAGTACCGGCGCCAGGCTCAGCAGAAGCATGGATAGCCGCGGTCCAATCCAGACAAAGGCCTGAAAGAGAAAGGCATCGCCCAGGGCCAGGCCCAGGATGCCGGAAAGGCCCAGCCAAAACCAGCGTTCGCGTTCGGCGTGAATGGGCAGGGGCAGGCCGAAAAGAGCATGGGCCCCGACCAAAAACCCGATCGCCAACACCAACCGCACCCGGTTGACCACAACCGACCCTACCAGGCGACCGGCCAGGGTGAAAAAGGTCGAGGTGAAGGACCAGCAAAGGGAGGTAGCCAGAGCCGCCAGTTCACCGATGGGCATGGTGGCGATGATAGGGGAAAACAACCGCTATCCGGCCGGTCAGGCCGGGACGGACACGGTTTGGAAGCAAACGACGCGACAACGAAGGCAGATTATAAGGGCCCGGCCGGCAGACCGACAAAAGCACCCGACCGCGTCATCGCCGCCCGTAGTAGGAAAATGACCGCCCGGTGAAGGTTAAGGGACATAACAGACTTGACAAATTCCCCACACCCGAATAGACTAGAAGTAACTCCGGGGCTGTAGCTCAGCTGGGAGAGCGCTACAATCGCACTGTAGAAGTCAGGGGTTCGAGTCCCCTCAGCTCCACTGGCCTGGCTCCCCCGGGCGAACAATTGAGAATCCAAGCGCAATGACCAGGAGTAGTAGGCCAACCCGGCAGCGAGTCAGGGACGGTGCGAGCCTGACAGGGCAGTCAACGGGTCTGCCTGAGGTCGAACTCGCCTGGGAGCGGCGCCGACGAAACCGGTCACAACCGGCGGTAGGCGGCGACGGGTCAGCCCGTTATAGCGTCGAGTGGTCGGAAACCACAGCGTGGGGCAGTAGCTCAGCTGGGAGAGCACCACAATGGCATTGTGGGGGTCATGGGTTCGAGTCCCTTCTGCTCCACCATCGCACTCGTGGGGGCGTGTTGAACACGCCCCCACCGTTTCCGACAAGCAGGGTGGTACCGCGGAGCATCCCTTCGTCCCTGGGTGGATGAAGGGATTTTTTATTGGCAAAGGCATCTCCTCCCATCCGATACCCCGTCCGACGCCATAGGTGTTCTCGGCATGATGACGATTACAACACCGGGCGTACTTCCGATTACAATGAGGATTGCCGTCTTTCCGTTGCTTGCTCCACTTTTCATCCCCTTGCGAGGTTATCCCTATGCCCATGCGCGCCGATTGGATATGGATGAACGGCCATCTCATCCCCTGGGATGAAGCCAAAGTCCATGTCTTCACCCATGCCTTACATTACGGTTCCAGTGCTTTCGAAGGCATTCGCGCCTATAGCACCCCGCGCGGCCCGGCCATCTTTCGCGGTCGCGAGCATATGCGCCGTTTGCACGATTCCTGCAAAATCATGCGCATTCCGCTTCCGTACGGCGTCGACGAGCTGATCGCTGCCTGCAAGGCCTCGATCCGGGCCAACAAGCAAGATGCCTGCTACATCCGGCCCATCGTGTTCCGCGGTTATGAGACGCTGGGCGTCGACGGCCGCAAGTGTCCGGTCGAGGTCGTCATCGGAACGGTACCTTGGGGTCGTTACCTGGGCCCCGAAGCCATCGAACAGGGCGTGGATGTCATGGTCAGCTCGTGGCGCCGGATGGCCCCCGGTTCGCTCGCTCCCCTCGGCAAAATCGGCGGCCAGTACGTCAACAGCCAGTTCATCGCCATGGAAGCCCACGATATGGGCTATACCGAGGGCATCAGCCTGGATATCCACGGCTATGTCTCGGAAGGTTCCGGCGAGAACCTGTTCTTGATCCGCGACGGTGTGATCTACACCCCGCCGCTTTCGGCCTCGATTCTCGCCGGGATCACCCGCGATTGCGCCATCACCCTGGCCCGCGATCTGGGCTACGAAGTGCAATATACCTACCTTACCCGCGAGATGCTCTATCTGGCCGATGAGCTTTTCTTCACCGGCACGGCCGCCGAAATCACCCCCATTCGCTCGGTGGACCGCATCCCCGTCGGCAACGGCAGCCGTGGGCCGATCACCAAAGCCATCCAGGAACGGTTTTTTGCCATCACGGCCGGCGCAATAGACCCGTATGGCTGGCTGGATTATGTCTACGAGGAAGGCGAGTGGCCTCTCTCCTCTTAGCATCTTCTCTTTTCCCTCTGTTGGCGATGTCCTCTGTTTCCCGAACCGACTATGGCCGAACGTTACGATCCCGCTACGATTGAACCGAAATGGCAAACCATCTGGGAAGAAACCCGGCTGTACCGTCGCGATGACGCCTCGGATAAGCCGAAATGGTACTTTTTGACCATGCTTCCCTATCCCAGTGGCGACCTCCACACCGGCCATTGGTATGCCATGGCGCCTTCTGACGCCGCCGCCCGCTACAAGCGCATGCGGGGCTACAATGTCTGGTTCCCCATCGGTTTCGATGCCTTCGGTTTGCCGGCGGAAAACGCCGCCATCAAGCACGGGGTGCATCCGCACAAATGGACCATGGCCAACATCGCCCGCATGCGCCGGCAGCTCCGCCAGATGGGAACGATGTTCGATTGGGAGCATGAGGCCATCACCTGTCTGCCGGGCTACTACCAGTGGACCCAGTGGTTCTTCCGCAAGTTTTACGACATGGGTCTGGCCTATCGCGAGAAGGCGCCGGTGGATTGGTGCCCGCATTGCAATACGTCCCTGGCCCGTGAACAGGTATGGGGCGAAGACCGCCACTGCGAACGCTGTGGTACCCCGGTCGAGATCCGCAATCTGGAGCAATGGAAGTTCCGCATTACCCGCTACGCCGACGAGTTGCTGGAAGACCTGGACCGGATTGACTGGCCCGAGCGGGTCAAGGTCATGCAGCGGAACTGGATCGGCCGCAGCGAAGGCGTCGAATTTGCCATGACCATCCAGGGTCGCCCCGATCTCAGCTTTCGTGTGTTCACAACCCGGCCCGATACCACCTTCGGCATGAGCTTCGCCGTGCTGGCGCCGGAACATCCGCTGGTGGCCGCGATCACCACGCCGGAACAACGCGCGGTCGTGGAGGCCTATGTGGCCGAAGCCGCGCGCAAAAGCGAGCTGGTGCGCCAGACCGAGGCCGGCGAGAAGAGCGGCGTCTTTACCGGCGCCTATGCCATCAATCCGGTCAACGGTCAACCGGTGCCCATCTGGATCGCCGATTACGTGCTGATGAGCTACGGCACCGGCGCCATCATGGGTGTGCCGGCTCACGACGAGCGCGACTTCGACTTTGCCCGCAAGTACGGCCTGCCCACGCCCATCGTCATCGTGCCCGAAGCGGTCTATAAGGCCGGCGATCCGCGCGCCTGGGACGAAGAGGCCGCCCGTCATCTGAGGGCCGCCTACACGGTCAAAGAGGGCGGAGTCATGGTCAATTCCGGCCCCTTCGACGGATTGGCCTGGCCGGCCAGCTTCGAGGCCACGGCCGACTGGCTGGTGGACCACGCCGACGGCGCGCGCAAGGTCAACTACCGCCTGCGCGATTGGCTGATCAGCCGGCAACGCATGTGGGGCGCGCCCATACCCATCATCTACTGCCCCGATTGCGGCATCGTCCCCGTGCCCTACGCGGATTTACCCGTCCTCCTGCCCGAGGATGCCGAGTTTCGGCCCACAGGGGAAAGCCCTCTCAAGTTCCATGAGGGCTTTCGTTATGTCAAATGCCCGCGCTGCGGCGGCGACGCCGAACGCGAGACCGACACGATGGACACCTTCCTCTGCTCCTCGTGGTATCAGTACGCCTATCTCTCGCCCTATTGGAAAGAAGGCCAGCCCCTCAGCCCGGACGATACGCCCTGGGACCCTGCCGTCGGCCGGATCTGGCTGCCGGTGGACCAGTACACCGGCGGCATCGAGCATGCCACCATGCATTTGCTCTACACCCGTTTCTTCACCAAGGCCATGCGCGATGCCGGGTTGGTCGATTTCGACGAGCCGATGTTGCGCCTCTTCAATCAGGGGATGATCCTGGGCGAAGACGGCGAGAAGATGTCCAAATCGCGCGGGAACGTCGTCAATCCCGACGATTATGTCGCCCAATACGGAGCCGATACCGTGCGGGCGTTTCTGATGTTCATCGGCCCGTGGGAAGAGGGCGGGCCCTGGAACCCGCGCGCGATCGAAGGCGTGCGGCGCTTCTTGAATCGGGTGTGGTCGCTGGTGGTCGATCCGCCGGGGCCGGCCGCCACGGGCAGCCCTGATCCCCAAGCGGTGACCGCGCTGCGTCGCGCCACCCATCGTACCATCGCCAAGGTCACCGAGGATTACGAGCATTTCAAATTCAACACGATGATCGCGGCCCTGATGGCCTTCAGCAATACCCTGATCCAGGCCAAGACCACCCCCGTTTACGGCACGGCGGCCTGGGACGAGGCCATCACCACCCTGTTGTTGTTGCTGGCGCCGGCCACACCGCATATTGCCGAGGAGCTATGGGCGCGGTTGGGCAGGCCTTACAGCATCCACACCCAATCGTGGCCCCAGGCCGATCCCGAGCTGGTCAAGGTCGAGATGGTCGAGCTGCCGGTACAGGTCAACGGCAAGGTGCGCGATCGCATCACCGTGGCGGCCGATGCCGATGAAAGCACCGTCCAGGAGGCGGCCCTGGCCAGTCCGCAGGTTCAGAAGTGGCTGAACGGTCGCACCGTGCGCAAGGTCATCATCGTCCCCCAGCGTCTGGTCAACATTGTGACCGATTGACATCGCCGGGTTGCGCGGTGGTTGCGCGCCAGCCGATGGGTTTGACTCCACCTCCTTTCCGGGCGATAATGGGGTTGTCCCGACCTGCTTACGAGGTTTTTTGTCCTATGGCCCGTCCTTCATCGTCTGCTAAAAACCGTGGCAAAAAGCGCGATTGGCGCACGACCGTCTGGTACGGCATCGCCATCCTCATCGCCCTGGCGATGGTCATTTCGCTGGTAGCCTCGGCCTTCGTTCAATAGCGTTAGCTTTTTTCGGTTCGTCGTGCGCCGTCGCCGCGTGGGATATGCCGTCGGCGACGGCGCTCTTATGTGTTCGGCGGCTATCGCTTTCCCGCTATGAAGACCGCATCGGCCGAGCACTCCCGCCGCGGTTTGCTCTATGTAGCCGTAGCCGTTTTTTTCTTTTCCACCAGCCCCGTCTTCGTACGCTGGGCCGATACCATCTCCAGTTACGAAATCACCTTCTGGCGGTTGCTCGTGGCGGCCGTCGGTGTGGGGACGGTCATGGTGTTCCGCCGCGAACGCTGGGCCATCCCCCGGGCGGAGCGAAAGCGGTTTCTCCTCTTCGGCCTGGTGACGGCCCTCCATTTCCTCTTTTACATTGCCTCGCTGAGCTTTACCACCATCGCCCATTCGCTGGCCATCGTCTATACCGCGCCTATTTTCGTCACCCTGTTTTCGTCGTTCTTCCTGGGCGAACCTATTGCCCGCCGCAAATGGCTGGGGATCGTCCTCGCCGTGGTGGGCGTGGCCATCCTGGCCGGGTTTCAACCGCAGTTCGACCGGCGGATGTTGCTCGGCGATGTCCTGGCCCTGGGCTCGGCCATTACGTTCGGTCTCTACAGCGTGGCCGGCCGCTCTCAGCGAAATCGCTACAGTCTCTTTACCTATGCGACCACCGTCTACGCAGCGGCGGCGCTGTGGGCAGCCGCACCGGCCTGGCTTCACTTCACTCCCAACGGCTACACCACGCGCACGGTGCTCAGCCTCATCGGCCTGGGCCTCATCCCCCTGGGCCTGGGTCACACCCTGTATAATGCCGCCTTGCGGCGCACCCATGCCACTTATGTCAACGTCATCGCCACCCAGGAAGTGACGGGTGGTATTCTCCTGGGCATTGTGCTCTTAGGTGAAATCCCCGGCCTCAACGAGATCATCGGTGCGGCCGTTACGCTCCTCGGTGTGCTTATCGTTATCCTCTGACCATGTTTCCTTTGCATCTCTGGCCGCTGACGGCCCATTTCTATCGCCAACGGCTCTATCTGCGCCATCTCGATCTGGCCGAGGTGGCGATGGAGCTGGGCACACCCCTCTATCTCTACGATGCCACGACCTGCGATGAGGCCATCGCCGCCTATCGGCGGGGGATGCGGGAGTGGCCGGGCGAGGCGCGACTGGCTTACGCGGCCAAGGCCTGGCTCACCCTGGCCATGGCCCAATTCCTGGACCGGCGCAACGTGAGCCTGGAGGTCGTCTCCGAAGGCGAGCTGGCCATCGCCGAGGCCGCCGGCTTTCCCCCCGAGCGCATCCACGTCCACGGGAACAACAAATCGCCCGCGCTTCTGCGTCGGGCCCTGGAGCTGGGCGTGGGCGCCATCGTCCTGGACAATCTCGATGAACTCGACCGGTTGGAGGTGCTGGCCGCTGCGCAGGCGTTGACGACATCGCAGGCTGTGTGGCTGCGCCTCAATCCCGATCTGATAGCGCCGACCCATCCCTATCGCCAGACAGGCCATTACGGCGCCAAATTCGGCTTGTCCTACGAGGAGGCCCTGAGGGCAGGGACCCGCATTGCCCGCCATCCCGATCTGAAGCTGGTCGGGGTCCATGTCCATATCGGTTCGCAGATGTTCGACCTCGACCCGATCCTGGCGGCCTGTGAACGGCTGATCGATCTGGCAACGGATCTGCACCGGCAAGGGCATATCATCCGTTTTCTAAGCCCCGGCGGTGGTTTGGGTCAGCCCTATCATCCCGATGATCCCCGGATGGACCTGGTGCAGGCCGTGGAACGGATCGTCCACCATAGTGCGGAGGTCTGGAGGCAGCGGAACGGTCACCTGGAACCGCCGACGCTGGTGCTGGAACCGGGCCGTTCCCTGGTAGCGCGGGCGGGGGTGGCTCTGTACACCGTCGGCAGCGTGCGCCATCTGGCCGATGGCAGCCGCATCATCGCCGTCGACGGCGGCATGGCCGATAACATCCGGCCGGCCCTCTACGGCGCTCGCTATACGGCTTGCCTGCCGGCGCGACCGCTGGCGCCCCCTCTCGGTCCCTGTCGCGTGGTCGGGCCGCTGTGCGAGAGCGGCGACGTCCTTATCACCGCCGTTGACCTGCCGGAAGTGCGGCCTGGGGATGTCCTGGCCGTACCCGTTTCCGGCGCCTATCAGCTCAGCATGGCCAGCAACTACAATGCCAGCCTGGCGCCGCCGGTCTATTGGCTGGAGGATGACCATCTCCTGCTCATCCAACGTCGCCAACGGCCTGCCGACCTCTTACAACGCGACTTGCCCTTGCCGCCATGAGCCGTCGTCCCGTCAACTGCCGGTATTTTTATGCCGACTATCACCGCGGCCGCGAGTACGAGGAATGTCGGCTGATCAAACGCAACCCCGATTCGCGGCCCTGGCGGCGGGCCTTGTGCGATACCTGCCCGGTGCCGCGCATCCTGCGGGAGACGAATTGCCCCGAAATCGCTTTGGAGGCGACGGTCGTGCGCCGATGGGGGGTGTTCGAGCGTGTAGAGGTCTTTGCCGTGTGCGCCCGCCATCTCATCGAGCTGGAAGATCCTACCCGTTGCCCTCACTGCGCGGCTGAGGGCCACGGCCCGTAAGGCCTCGCCCCAGGGGGCCACGGCCCGTAAGGCCTCGCCCCAGGGGGCTAACACCTCAGGAACCTTCCCATTCAATATCTACCGGACCGCGCGTGGATGGCGGGGCGGGGCGGGGATGTAGACGGTGGCGCAGGGTTCTCAGCAAGATGCGGGCGGCCTGCAACAATTCGCGGGCGGCCCGCTCCAGATGCTGCCAGAACTCCTCGGGCAAACCCAAATCGTAACGGCAAAGGACATGGCGCAAATGGCGCAGGCCTTCGAGCAGCCAGCGTTCCCAACTGAAGGTTTCGGATGCGGTGGGGGATTCAGGGGGCGTGGCCGACATGGCGTTCCTCCGGTTTGTGGGCCACGGCAACAATGCTCGTGCCAATGGGCAAAGGCATGCGTTTGAGCAAGGCAACTTCTAAGCGTCCGACCCGGTCGAGCAGGGCATTGAGCCAGGGTGGCGCCGGTTCCATCTCGACCTGATAGGCTTCGGGGTCGAAATGGGGCGAGGCCAGGTCCGGTTCGCGCCCCAACAGGCGTCGAGCCAGGATCAGGGTGGCCGAGAGGGGAAAGATAAGGGTAAAGGTGTAGCTACAAAAAGGGACGTGCCAGCCGAGGGCCGTGAGTTTGCGCCGCAGTTCGGGCACGGTATAGCGACGCTGGTGCTGGTTGAGTACATCGTTCTGGCTCCACAGCCACATGAGCGCCGGCACGGTGATGATCAACCAGCCTCCCGGTTTCGTCACCCGCCAGGTTTCGTGCAGGACCGCCGCCTCGTCCGGGATATGTTCGAGGGTGTCCAGGAGCGCCACCAGGTCAAAACCGGCGTCGGGAAAGGGGATGGCCGTCGCCGAGCCCTGGCGGACATCGAAGCCACGACTCCGGGCAATGGGGATGGGTTTGGGGTTGTATTCCAGGCCGATGACCTCGCCGTAGTGGGCCAGGTGGTGCATCATGTTGCCGGCGCCGGCGCCGACATCGAGCACCCGCCGGCCATGGTGTCCCGGTCCGACGTACTTATCGAGCAGGGCCAGGATGGCGCGCGTGCGGGTGGCAAACCACCAGTGGCGGTCTTCGTCAATTTGGATGAGCATGGGGGTGGAGGAGGGCATAGGCGCTTGTGCACGATAAAACAAGTTTGGAACAGAGGCGCAGCCGCTGTCAAATGGCACCGGTCGGCTGCGGCCAGGGTCTCGCACGCTTCCCGGCTATAGCCGTGAGGGCGATGGCGTCGACCGGTTGCCATTGTAACATGGAGAGGGCTTTCCCCAGTCCCGGCGCCCTGCTTGTCATTTATTCCGGCGAGCTTTTATACTAACCTTTGATGCGTTTTGGCAGTCGGTTGTTTCTTTTTTGGTATGCCTTTATCGTGCTATGTCCCTTCATCCCCTCGCCGGCCAACCGGCGCCTCGTGAATGCCTGATCAACATTCCTCGCCTGATCGCTGCCTATTACACCCGCCATCCTGACCCGACGCGGCCGGAGCAGGCGGTTGCCTTCGGCACATCGGGTCACCGCGGTAGTTCGCTGCAGCATACGTTCAACGAAGACCATATCCTCGCCATCAGTCAGGCCATTTGTGACTATCGCGCCGCCCAGGGCTACGATGGCCCTCTCTTTCTGGGGATGGATACCCATGCGCTATCCGAACCCGCTTTCATCACGGCGGTTGAGGTCTTCGCCGGCAACCAGGTGGCGGTGGTCATCCAGGAGGGGTTGGGCTATACCCCCACGCCCGTCATCTCCCATGCCATTCTGAGCTTCAATCGCGGGCGCACGCGCGGTCTGGCCGACGGCGTGGTGATCACCCCTTCCCATAATCCGCCGGCCGATGGCGGTTTCAAGTACAATCCGCCCACGGGCGGACCGGCCGATACGGACGTGACGCGTGTCATTCAAGAACGGGCCAACGCTATTCTGGCCGAGGGTATGGCCGCGGTCAGGCGCATGCCCTGGGAAAAGGCCATCCGCAGCGAGTTCGTACGGCGCCACGATTACGTCGCGGCCTATGTGGCCGATCTGGACCAGGTCATAGATATGGCCGCCATCCGGGCGGCAAAGCTCAGAATCGGTGTTGACCCTCTGGGCGGTTCAACCCTGGCCTACTGGCAGCCCCTTGCCGAGCGCTATGGCCTTGATCTGGAAGTCGTCAATCCGGTCGTGGACCCCACCTTTGGCTTTATGACCCTGGACCGGGATGGGCAGATCCGGATGGATTGCTCGTCGCCCTATGCCATGGCCGGGTTGATCGGGTTGAAAGACCGTTTCGATATCGCCTTTGGCAACGACCCGGACGGCGACCGGCACGGCATCGTCACCCGCAGCGCCGGGTTGCTCAACCCCAATCATTACCTGGCCGTGGCCGTGGCTTACCTGTTTCGGCAGCGGTCGGGCTGGCGGCCTGATGCCGCCGTCGGCAAGACCCTGGTCTCCAGTGCCATGATCGACCGCGTGGCGGCGCATCTGGGCCGACGGCTGGTGGAGGTGCCGGTCGGCTTCAAGTGGTTTGTCGCGGGTTTGGGCGACGGCTCCCTGGGCTTTGGCGGCGAAGAGAGCGCCGGGGCTTCGTTTCTCCGGCGGGACGGCACCGTGTGGACCACCGACAAAGACGGCATGATCCTCGGGCTGCTGGCGGCGGAGATCACGGCCTGCACCGGCCGCGATCCCGGAGAACACTATCGCGACCTGGAAGCCCACTTCGGCAGTCCCCTTTACGAACGGATGGACGTGCCCGCCGATCGCCGTCAAAAGGCGGCGCTGAGTAACCTCAGCCCGGCGATGGTAACGGCCAGGGAACTGGCAGGGGACCCCATCCTGAGCATTCTCACCCATGCGCCCGGAAACGGCGCTCCCATCGGCGGCCTCAAGGTCATCACGGCCAACGGCTGGTTTGCCGCCCGTCCGTCGGGCACCGAAGATGTGTACAAAATCTACGCCGAGAGTTTCAAAGACGCCGACCATCTGCGACGCCTTCAGGCCGAGGCGCAGGCCATCGTGGCTGCGGCCCTGGCGGCAGCAGGGGTCTGAATGAGGAGAACGTATGACGGCTTCTTCGACGACGCGCATTCTGGTTTGTGTGGCCTGGCCCTATGCCAGCGGTGACCGCCATCTCGGCCATGTGGCCGGGGCCTATCTCCCGCCCGACATTTTCGCCCGGTACCATCGCCTGGCCGGCCATCAGGTGCTTATGGTGTCCGGTTCGGATACCCACGGCACGCCCATCACCGTGCGGGCCGCGCAGGAAGGGGTCAGCCCGGCCGAGATCGTGGCCCGCTATCATGCCCGCTTCGTCCAGAGCTTCAAAGACCTGGGCCTGAGCTTCGATTTGTTCACCCATACCGACACCCAGAACCACTGGGATGTCACCCACGAGCTGTTTCGCAACCACCTCAGCAACGGCTATATCTACCAGGATCGCCAACAACAGCCTTACTGTCGGATTGACCGGCGGTTTCTGGCCGATCGCTACATCGAGGGTACCTGCCCCATCTGCGGCTACGGCGATGCCCGTGGCGACCAGTGCGACAACTGCGGCAATACGCTCGATCCGATTGACCTGATCCAACCGCGCTGCAAAATCTGCGGCCAGAGCGAGATCGAAATCCGCGAGACCGACCATTTCTTCTTCGATCTGGCCAAGGCCAGCCCCCATCTGGCCGCCTGGCTCAACGATGGCCGCAAGGACCACTGGCGGTCGGCCGTCATCAACTACGCCCGCCAGCAGGTCGAGAGCGGCGAGTTGCGCGGCCGCGCCATCACGCGCGACATCGATTGGGGTATCAGCGTGCCCGTACCCGGCTGGGAGAACAAGGTCATCTACGTGTGGTACGATGCCGTTATCGGCTACTTCAGCGCCACCCGCGAGGTGTGCGCCCTTATGGGCCATCCTGACGGCTGGCGGGATTGGTGGCTGGACCCCGCCACGCGGTCTTACTATTTCATCGGCAAGGACAACATCCCCTTCCATGCCATCATCTGGCCGGCCATGCTCATCGGCGATGGCCGTGGCCTCAATCTGCCCTACGACGTGCCGGCCAACGAGTATCTCAACATCGAGGACAAGAAAATCAGCACCAGTCGGCGCTGGACCATTGACCTGCCGGACTTCCTCAGCCGTTACGACCCCGATCCCCTGCGCTACGTGTTGACCATCAACGCGCCGGAGACCCGGGACGTCAATTTCACCTGGGATGAATTCGTGCGGCGCAACAACGACGAGTTGGTTGCCACCTGGGGCAATCTGGTCAACCGCACCCTGGGCTTTGCCTACAGCCGTTTCGATGCCCGCGTGCCCGCGCCCGGGCCTCTGGACGAACGCGATCGGGCTTTGCTGGCCGCATCGGAGGCGGCCTTTGCCGAGGTCGGCGCCGAACTGGAGGCCGTGCGACTGAAGCTGGCCCTGATCAAGGCGATGGACCTGGCTCACGCCGCCAATCGCTATCTCAACGAAAAGGCGCCGTGGGCGCAGATCAAAACGGATCCCGTGGCGGCGGCCACCACGGTCTACGTGACGCTCCAGGTTATTGACCGTCTGAAGGTGCTGCTCAACCCCTTCCTGCCCTTCACCACCCAGCAATTGCACCACTTCCTGGGTTACGACGGTGACATCTTCGGCCGGCTCTACGTGGATGAAGTCAGCGATGCGCGCGGGACCCGGCCGGTATTACGCTATGATGGGAGTCAGTTGGAGGCGCGTTGGGAACCGACGGAGCTGCGGCCCGGTCAGCCCTTGCGTCAACCCGGTCCTCTGTACAAAAAACTCGATCCCGAAGTCGTTGAAGCCGAGCGCCGACGGTTGCTGGAGCGGCTGGGCCTGGGGGCATAACCATCGGGCCCGGATGGCCTTCCACGCGTCGGCAGGAGGCCGTCCGGGGCCGGTTTTCCGGCCGGCCTTCTGTTCTCCGCCTCGCTCATGGGTATTGCTGCCGATATCGCCATCATCATCGTCGCCGGACTGGTGGGCGGTATCATCGCCCAGCAGTTACGCCAACCGCTGATCCTGGGCTATATCCTGGCCGGGATCGTCGTAGGGCCTTTTACCGGCGGCATTACGGTGAGCGAAGTGCACGATATCGAGCTGCTGGCCGAGATCGGGGTGGCATTGCTCTTGTTCGTCTTGGGGCTGGAGTTCTCGCTGCAGGAGCTGCAGCCGGTTCGTCGTATTGCCCTTATCGGCACCCCCATCCAGATGCTCCTCACCATCGGTCTGGGCCTGAGCATCGGCCGCTTATGGGGCTGGTCGTGGCATGATGGCCTGTGGTTCGGCGCTGTCATCGCCCTTTCCAGCACCATGGTGGTGCTGAAAACGCTGCGCGACCAGGGCCGCCTGGGTACGCTGTCCGGTCGGGTGATGATCGGGATGCTGATCGTGCAGGACCTGGCCGTTGTGCCGCTCATGATCATCTTGCCCCAGGTGCAAACGCCCGTAGCCAGTTTGCCCGTCCTGGTGTGGGCCGCCCTCAAAGCGGCCCTGTTTCTGACCACCATGGTGGTCATCGGCACCCGTCTGCTGCCCGGCCTGTTGGCCTATATCGCCGGTTGGAACTCGCGTGAGCTTTTTCTGCTGGCGATCACGGCCATCGGGTTGGGCATCGGCTATGTGACGTATCGGGTCGGACTCTCCTTTGCCTTCGGCGCTTTCGTGGCCGGCCTGGTCCTGAGCGAATCGGATTATGGCTATCAGGCCCTCAGCGATATTATCCCCCTGCGCGATGTGTTCGGCCTGCTCTTTTTCGTGTCCGTGGGCATGCTTCTGGACCCTGCCTTTTTGCTGGCCAATCTGGGAACGGTGCTGCTCATCGTCCTCATGGTGATCGCGGGCAAGGCCCTCATCTTCGGCGGATTGGCCCGTCTCTTCGGCTACGGTAACGTGGTCCCTCTCGCCCTGGGATTGGGCTTGTTTCAGATGGGCGAGTTCTCCTTTGTGTTGGCGCGGTTGGGCGTCGCCATCCAGGCCATCGGCGAGCATCTCTATGCGCTCATTCTGACCACAGCCATCGTCACGATGATGCTGACGCCGGCAGCGCTGGCGCTGGTCGACCCCTTGTATGCCTGGCAAAAACGGCGTTTTGGTCGCGAACGTCTGGAGACGATCAACCTGCCGGCAGGAGAGCTGCGCGATCATGTTATCATTGCCGGTGGAGGGCGTGTAGGCCAGCATGTAGCCCAGGTGCTGCAACGCCTGAGCCTGGCCTTTGTGTTGATCGAGATTGACTATCATCGGGTGAACGAGGCGCGCGCCAGGGGCTTTCCCATCCTCTACGGCGATGCAACCCAGGAAGTAGTGCTGGAGGCGGCCGGGGTTCGGCAGGCCCGGCTTGTCCTGGTCACCACCCCTGCCCTGATCGTCACCCGCGCCATCGTCGAGCAGGTGCGCCGTCTGCATCCTACCGTGCACATTGTCGCCCGCGCCGAAGGGGTGGAACAGATGCAGTTCCTCCACGAACAGGGGGTTTACGAGGTTGTGCAACCCGAATTCGAGGCGGGGCTGGAGATCACCCGGCAGGCGCTTTTGCATCTGGGTTTTTCGCCCACCGAGATCCAGCATTTCACCGACGCCGTGCGCCAGGAGCTGTATGCGCCTCTCTACCGGATGCACGAGGAGTACGAAACCGTAGCGCGGCTCCAGAACGTCAGCCGGCTACTCGACGTGAGCTGGGTGCGGTTGAGCGCCGACAGTCCTCTGGTGGGCCATAGCCTGCGCGAGATGCGCATCCGCACCCGTACCGGCGCCTCGGTCGTGGCGGTAATGCATCGGGGTCGGCTTATCCCCAATCCCCATAGCGATTATCGCTTTGCGGCCGACGATCTGGTGGCCGTACTGGGCGATGCCTCGCAAGTGGCTGCGTTTCAGGCGCTTACCGCTGCCGTTCCGGAAAGTCCTCCTGTTGTTTCGTAAGGCCTTAGCGCCACCTTTCTTATCCATCTTCGTGCCTTCCGCCAATCCTCTCAGGAGACGATTATGCGCGATGTGTTTATCGTTTCGGCCGTGCGTAGCCCGATCGGGCGACGTCGCGGCATGTATGCCGAAGTTCCGCCCCTCGATTTGCTCGTGCCGATTTTGCAGGCGGCGGTGCAAAAAGCCGGCCTGGAACCGGCCCAGGTCGAGGATGTCGTCCTCGGTTGTGTAACGCCCATCGGCGAACAAGGCGCCAACATCGCCCGCCTGGCCGTGCTCAAAGCCGGCTGGCCGGTGGATGTGCCGGCGGTGAGTCTCAACCGGATGTGTGGCTCCGGGCAACAGGCCATTCATTTTGCGGCACAAGCCATCCTGGCCGGCGATATGGACGTGGTGGTGGCCGGGGGAGTCGAACACATGACCCGGGTGCCGATGGGGTCGGATTATCCGGCGCAGTGGCCGGAATTGCCCTATACCCTGGTCCACCAGGGCATTGCCGCGGAGATGATGGCCGCCCGTTGGGACATCCCCCGCGCGGCCCTGGACCGCTTCGGCTACGAAAGCCATCAGAAGGCGGCGGCAGCCACCCGCAACGGTCACTTTGCCGCCGAGATCGTGCCCATGACCGTGCCGCTGCCCGCCACCGCAGACGGCGACGCCCGGCGAACCGTCACCATTGACGAGGGCATCCGTTTCGATGCCAATCTGGAACAGATGGCCACACTCAAACCGGCTTTCAAAGAAGACGGGGTCATTACCGCCGGCAATGCCAGCCAGGTCAGCGACGGCGCCGCCGCCGTGGTCTTGGCCTCGGAGGAAGCCATCCGACGGTGGCATTTGCAGCCCCTGGCGCGGCTGGTAACGCGAGTAGTCGTGGGCGACGATCCCGTGCTGATGCTGGCCGGCGTCATCCCGGCCACGCAAAAGGCCCTGGCGCGCGCCGGTTTGCAGGTGGACGACATCGACGTGTTCGAGGTCAACGAAGCTTTTGCCTCGGTCGTCCTGGCCTGGCAGCAGGAAATCGAACCCGATCCGGCCCGGGTCAATCCCAACGGCGGCGCCATTGCCCTGGGCCATCCCCTTGGCGCCAGCGGCGCCCGGCTTATGGCCACTCTGGTCCATGAGCTGCGCCGTCGTCGCGGGCGTTATGGCCTGCAGACCATGTGCATCGGCCACGGCATGGCCACGGCCACCATCATCGAGGCCGTATAAGCCTTGCGTCGCCGCCCGGCCGGCTCTGTGCCGACCCCTCAACGGCAGAAGGCCTCACCCCGGTTGAGGACATCGTCCAGCTCGCGCAGGCGCCGCTCCAGGTCGGCGATGGCATTGTTCAGCTCGAAGCTCACATAACGTCCCGTCGTCAGCAGCCGTTCGCGCTCGCGACGGCGTTCGGCCAGGCGTTCGCGCAGCTCCTCCCGTTCGCGGCAGGCCTCCCATAGCTTCCAGCACAAGACGGCCTTGCTCGCTTCCAGCTCCTCAATGAGGGTCTGTCGTTCCTTTTCCAGACGCTCGATTTGGAGATCGACCATAGCCCCTGCCGCCAGCAGCGGATTTTCGAGCTTCATGTTCGTCAGGGCTTCGATCTGGCGGCGTAGGAGGCCCAAACGCTCCTGTTGGGAAGTCACCACGGCGATCAGCGTGGCCGCCGTGTCATGCCGATAGCGCTGGCGCCATTCCTCGCCGGGATCGGGGACCGGCGGGCAGGGCGCGGGCGACGGTCCGGGCAGGGATTCAGGCGGGGTCACCGCTTCAGGTTGCGATTCGGAGCGGACAGGCGGGGTTTCCAGGGCGAAGAGGATGCCATCCTGGCTGCGCAGGTAAAGGATGGGGGTGGCAAAGCCGCGATCACGCGGGAAATCGCGCAGGCAGGCGCTGCGGGCCAGGGTCACGGCCATGTCCACCCGGCCGGCCCAACGTCCGGTAGTGAGGCGTTGGTAAAAAGTCTCGGCGAAAGTGACGGCCACATCGTCGCGGATGGAGAATTGCATGGCGATCACGGCCGGCACCCGCGCCCGCAAGATGGCCGGCGCCGTACCGATGAACCCGCGACCGCTGCGGGCTTCGGCCACAGCCGCGCCCTTGCAGGCATTGAGTACCACCAGCTTGAGGGTATCGCTGTAATTGCCCAACAGGTTTTGCAGCCGTGTATCGGTCACCCACTCCTCGTCTTCGCGCTCGCTCAGGGTCGGATCGGGTGCATTGAAACGCAGCGAACCGTGCAGGGCGCCGTCGTCCTGTTCTTCGAATTCGCCGTGCCCGATGAAATGGAGGATGTGATACTCGCCGGTGGCCAGGGCCTCTTCCATCGCCTTCACCGTGACCTTTCCTTCCAGGACGGTGAAGCCCAAACCTTGCCTTTGCAGCGCCGCGGTGACAATGTCCCGTTCGCGCTCGGTGGCCAGTCCGGATCCACGCGGGATAACCAGCAGGACACGGGGCAACCCCTTCAGCCTCAGGGACTTGATGGGCCCGGTATCCAGGTTGAGATAGTGCCGGGTGAAGAGGGTTTTGACCTGGGTGCCCAGGAAGACGCCGTTGGCACAAGCCAATTCCCAGGGCAATGCAGCTACTTCCGGCGCCGCTTCGTGGATATCGAGTCGCAGGCGTAAAAAGGTCTGCTCATCGGCCAGGACCTGCTGACCGTAGATGCCCAGAAACAGCTCGCGCACTTGCTCGCGAAACAGGGCGGCGAACAGGTGTTCACCCACCTCCTGAAGCAGGGCCTCATCGGTGCTGAAAGGCTCCTCGCGAATCCGTTCCAGACCGGCAGTCAAGTCGGCCCGATTCAGCATCGCCCAGTCGAGGGTTGTCACCGCCTGCCCCTGGCCCGGTGTCTGGGCCGTCACGAGATAATGCCCGCTGCCGGCCTTGAGCACGCGTATATCGAAATCGAGAAAGGTGGGGGCATCCGAAGCCGACACGAGATCCTCCTGCGAATCCAAACGGGGAGAAGACGGCACCATCATCCTCAATTGTGCCGGGGAAGGGGTCTTTTACGCAAACGTGGAGGGAGGAACTGCTCCGATCGGAGCGGTGCGTGCTACAATCCGACCATGACCGACTATCGTAGCCATCTCAGTGTGGCCATTTGGGCCGCGCTCGTGGCGCTGGTTCTGGGCCATATCGTCACGCTACCGACCCGCACCTTTGCCGCCCTGGTCTTCGGCTCGCCCATCACGCTGACGATTTCGTCGCGTCTTCTCACAGGGCTGGTGGCCGTGGCCATCGTCTGCGCCGGCCTGGAAGCCGCTATCCGCACCCATCCGCGCCAGCGCCAACTACGACACACGTATCGCTATTGGGGGCTACCCAGCGCCATTGTCATGACGGCCGGAGCCTTGCTACCGGCGGCGCCCTCCGATACCTGGTGGCTAATCGGGGTTATGCTGACAGGCGCTGTCCTGGCTGCGGCCATGCTGGGTGAATACCACGTCACCGACCGCCAGGACCCGGCTTTCCACGGCGCCCGGCTCCTCCTCAACGCGCTGTGTTACGGACTGGCAGCGACAACGTTTATTCTCATCTACAGCTCACGCAGTCGTTCCCTCATCTCGGCCACCCTGATCGGATGCATCAGCGGTCTCCTGACCCTCGACTTGCTGCGGGAAATAACCACGCGCCATCTGCCGGCCTTGCTGTTCGGCCTGGTCGTGGCCATGACCATGGCCCAACTGACCTGGGTGCTGAACTACGGACCGTATACCGCCGTGCGTGTAGGCCTGGTATTGCTGGTTGTTTTCTACCTGCTGGTCGGATTGGCCCAACAGCAACTGCTGGGGCATCTTACCCGACGGCGCGCGTTGGAGTACATCGCCCTGGCCATACTGGCGATTGCCATCTTGATGGGGTTTCCAGACGGATAACCAGAGCCGGTCAGGGGCCATAACCGACCGGGGTGGGAAGAGCTCGACCTGTCCCGATAGCCACCACAAATTCTTAAATTTTTTGCGCGAGCCGCGACCCCGTCCCCTAGCTGGCGTCCTCAAAAATGGTCAGGGTGATGCCAGGTCGGACGAGCAGGGGGAACTCTTTCGACTATGGATCACCCTGTACCATAGCATCTCACCGACGGAAGAGGACGACGGTAACGGCCCGGATGAAGGGGGACATCCGCCCGTGACCCGTCCTCTTTCCGTGGTCACGATGGCCAGGGATGAACAAGCCCGGTTCATCCCTGGCGTTTTTGTGGTGCCAGGGCGACGACCGCGCCTGAGAAACCACCACGCCCGGCATCTTCGCGCGCTGGTGGCTTGCTTCCAGGTGGCGCCGCAGCTCGTTGCGGTTCGGGCTTATGGTGTCTTGCCCAGGGCCTGGCGCCAGTCGGCCCGACGCAGGATGGGCAAGCCCAGGGCCGCCCGGATCTCGTTGCCGTGGTCGAGTTCGTGATGGGCAATGGTGGCAAACAACCCGGCTACGGTGGTAAGCATCCCGGCCGGATGCCGACCGGGCACATCGAGGGCGGTTTCGTCGAGACGGTCGAGCAAGGCCCACGTCTCCTCGCGGCTGGCCGCCAACTCGGCCAGCAGATCGGCCACGGTGGCGTCCTGGCGCCTGGCTACCTGCCGCCGATTCCAGCGATCGAGGTCAAAATCGGCCGGGAGTTCGCCACCGGCGAGGAAACGCTCCACATTCCGCAACAGCCCTCGTTCGGCTGCTGCCAAATGCGCCAGGATATCGCGCACCCGCCATTCCGGATTGGCCGTGGTGGTCAGAGCCGTCTCCTCGTCGAGCGCGGCAACGGCTTCTAGCAGGAGCTCACGCGCTTCGCGCAACTGTTGGCGGATGGTGGTTTTGCGGTCCATAAACCTCCGGATTCAAGGCATGATTTCGTAACCACCGTCCACGACGATGGTTTGACCGACAATGCCGACGGCGGCCTCGGTGCAGAGGAAGCCGACCACGCGGGCAACCTGTTCAGGGGTAACCAGGGCGCCGGTCGGCGTGCGTTGACGGGCAATGGCGACCAGTTCTTCCCAGTTGGGGAAGTGGTGCAAGGCCTCGGTCATGACGACCCCCGGTGAGACGGCATTGCAACGGATGCCATACGGTGCCAACTCGACGGCAAAGTAGCGGATAAGGGTCTCGATGGCGGCTTTGCTGACGCCGATGATGCCGTAGTTGGGCAGAGCGCGACGGGAGCCCATGGAGGTTATCCCGATAACACGGCCCCAGCCACGGGCCTTCATGAGGGGTGCGGCGGCTTTCACGCCGTAAAACAGCGAGCGGGCGTTGATATCCATGGTCCAGTCCCACTCGCGGGCATCCTGGTCGAGGAGGGGTCGCGGCACACCCGAGGCCGCATTGGCAATGAAGATGTCCACGGCGCCAAACGCGGCCGCGGCTTCGGCCATCAGGCGCTCAACCTGCTCGCGACGGCCGATGTGGGCTTTGACCACGAGGGCCTTGCGGCCCAGGGCCGTAATCGCAGCTGCGGTTTCAGCGGCGGTTTCGCGGCGACGAAAGTAATTGACGACGATGTCGGCACCCAAACGGGCCAACTCCAGCGCAATGGCCCGGCCGATCCCCCGGCCCGAGCCGGTGATGACGGCTGTTTTACCCAAAAGAGGCGAGACTGTATTATAATCCACAAAATTCACGTCTTATATAGTTTTGACTTCCAAAGCCACAGACCATCTCATTCGAAGTGATGCAATCAGTTTTCGTTCAAGCATAGATATGGTTTAGCACCAGTTTGTTGAAGGAGCGAAAGAGTTGCAACGGCCAAGCCTGACAGACAACTTGCGCATGTGGCTATCCTGATCCCATGCTAAGTTGCCTCGTCGCCGATCAGTCCTTTGGGAGCCACGCGCTCGCCCTGGCCGGTGAGAAGGCCGATACCCTCCCGTTCCGCCTCTTCCAGGGCGCTGCGGTCCAGGCGAATGCCAAAGACATACACCAGAAAGGGACCCGGCACGTGGCGGGCAGCCAGCCGTCGCCGCCAGCGGGCATCTTTGATGCGCCGGGCCCACTTACTCACATCGCCGCCGCTGAGCCGGGCCTTGGCC
>Ga0197142_1001106_pt1 | contig 24931 bp, 24 predicted proteins | sample GBS60_MetaG_FD_148614 | JGI IMG/M metagenome (GOLD analysis project Ga0197142, IMG submission 148614) | Sediment microbial communities from Great Boiling Springs, Gerlach, Nevada, United States - GBS 60_MetaG | ecosystem: Environmental > Aquatic > Thermal springs > Hot (42-90C) > Sediment... | reverse complement strand
TAAATTCGCATGTCAACCGCCCAGCCACCGGACCAGCTGGCCCGGGTCCAGGTTCCCCCCGCTCACCACCGCCACCGTCCCTTCCCAGGGGTGGCGCAGAGCGTAAGCCACCGCCGCCGCACCCGAGGGCTCCGCCACCACCTTGGCCTCCCGAAAAAGGCGCACCACCGCCTCCACGATCTCCCCGTCGGACACCGTGACGAACTCGTCCACGTACCGCGAGGCACATTCCCAGGTGACCTCGCCTGGTTCCACCGCCCGCAGCCCGTCCGCCACGGTGTCCACCCGCTCCAGGCGGACCCGCCTGCCGGCCTTCCAGGAGGCGTAAAAACAGCTGGCGCCCTCGGGCTCCACGGCCACCACCCGCACGTCGGGCCGCAGGTTCTTCACCGCCACCGCCACTCCGGAAACCAGTCCCCCTCCTCCGCAGGGCACCGCCACCCTCCGCACGGACGGGAACTGGTTTAGGATCTCCAGCCCCACGGTGCCCTGACCCGCCACCACGTCGGGGTCGTCGAAGGGCGGCACGTAGTGCAGCCCCCGCGCCCGGCTGATCTCCAGGGCAGCCGCGATGCGCTCCGCGGTGGTCCGGCCGCACCGGACCACCTCCGCTCCCCAGGCCCGGATGGCCTGCTCCTTCGCCGGCACCACGTCCTCCGGCACCACCACCACCGCCGGCACCCCCAGGCTTCTGGCCGCGTACGCCACCGCCTGTCCGTGGTTGCCCGAGGAAGCCGTGACCAGACCCGCCCGGCACCGGTCCCTGTGCCGCAGCACGTGGGAGAAGGCTCCCCGGGGTTTGAAGGAGCCCGTCACCTGGAGCGACTCCAGCTTCAGGCAGAGCCCTACACCGCCCCGGTCTCCTCCCGCTCGCGCGGCATTTCCGGGACCCGCTCCGAGGGCCCAGGCGGGCACCAAGGGGGTACGCAGGACCCTGCCCGCGATACGGCGCTGCGCCTCCAGGACGTCCGCGAGGGTCGGGCAGGCCACCTCAAGCCCCCCGCCTCAGGAGGTCCAGGAGCATCTGGGCGTTCACCGCCGCCTGCCCTCGCTCGCAGTTGTTCAGCATGAGGAACACCTTGTCCACCTCCCCGGCCAGCCGCCGCGCCCGTTCCGCCCACGGCCGCAGCTCGTCCTCCGAGTACAGGTAGTCGAACCGCTCCTTGACCTCCGCGCCCCTCGTGGACCACGCTTGCGCGTTCCGGCCGTGGAACCGCACCACCGCCCAGTCCGCGGTCACCGTCACGTCCGGCGGGACGGTCCACTCCAGCTGCGGCTCGTCCGGCACCACGTAGACCACCCCGCGCTCCCGGAGCGCCCCCCACACCCGGTCCCGAACCCCAGGTTCCACCCACGAACGGTGGCGGAACTCCACCGCCAGCCGGTACCCCTGGGTCATGCGGACCAGGGAGTCCAACCGCCGGAAGAACCGGTCCGAGTACATCACCCACCGCGGGAACTGGAACAGGAGGTAGCCGAGCTTGCCCGCCTCCCGGAGGGGCCGGCAGAAATCCAAAAACAGCTCCCAGCAGAGGGTCTCCACCTCCTCGGGCAGTTCCCGGTCCACCAGCCGCTTCCGGGACCGGAGGCGAGCCGGTAGCAGCGCCCGCACGGTGTCCGGAAGCCGGGCGGTCTCCGCACCTTGCCCCGTGAACAGCCCGAAGGCCTTGACGTGGAACAGGAACCCCGCGGGAGTCCACGCCACGTACTTGTGCGCCACCTCCGAGGGCAGGAGGGCGTAGTACGTGGCGTCCACCTCCACCGTGGGGAACACCGTGGCGTAGTACCGGAGCCGTGCTTCCGGCCGGCTGCGGTACCCGCGGGGGTAGAAGCCCTCAAACCCCCGGGTCCACGAACAGGTGCCCACGTACACCTCCGCCCTGCCCAGCCGCAGCGGCCGGGCGCCGGCCTGCGCGAACAGCTCCTCGGGAGCGCGGCCCACGGCTACCCCTTCGCTTGCTTCGCGGACCGCAGCCGGCCCTCCTCGGTGAAGTGCTATACTCGGAAGGCGGCCGTGCTAGGCGGGGAGCTGGCGGTTCCCTGTACCCCCGATCCGCCACAGGGGGGCTGAAACCCCGCCCGAGGCGGCGTGGCTACGGGTCCGGTCCGCGTCCCCCGACGAGGACGGTTGGGTCCTGCGCGACGGGGCCCTGTGAACCCCGCCAGGTCCGGAAGGAAGCAACGGTAAGCAGCCCGTCCCGGGCGCCGCAGGGGAACCTGGCCCGAGCCGGGGGCGCGGGGGCCGCCGCGGCGACGCTGGTCGACGGCGGGTGCACGGCCGCAAAAGTTCCTCCTGCCGCGTACCGCCTGCGGCGGCCCAGGCGGTGCCGGGAGACCGCCGCTGGAGAGGTCTGTCCGCGACACGCTCCTACCGCTGGGTGTAGGTGACCACCAGGGCCACCAGGTTGTTGACCCCGTGCATGGCCACGGCAGGCACCAGGCTACCCGTACGCTCCACGGCCGCCGCGAAGGCCCACCCCAGCACCGCGATGGGCAGGAAGTTGGCCACCTGCAGGTGCACGCCGGCGAACAGAAGGCCCGTGAGCACGGCAGCCCAGCCCCAGGGCAGCCTGTGCCGCGCCGCCCGGTAAACGAGCCCTCGGAAGAACACCTCCTCCGCGAGGGGGACGAGCCCGCACACCAACACCGCGAACAGCGCCACCGCGGGCCAGTCCCCCAAGGGCGGGATGGCCTGCACCAGGGGGTTCGAGTACTGCTCCAGCTCCGCCAGAGCCCGCGCCCGGTCGTGGCCGATCACCAAGCCCAACAGGTAGACCGCCGCGGGCTGCACCGCGTAGTGCACCGCGGCCACCAAGGGGATCCCCGCGAGGAGGCCCAGGCCTGCCCACCGCAGGCTCCCTTCCCGGCCCAGCCCGACGCTCCTCCACGAAAGCCCGCGCCTGCGCAGGACCTGCCAGCAGCCCGCCAGCAGGGCTCCGCTCTGGGCCACCACCACGCCTGCCACCGCGCCCAGCCCCACCCACGGCCCCAGGGCAAGGCTCGCCAGCAAGGGGGCCGCCACGAGTCCGAAGACGGCTACCGCCAGGAGTTCCGCCGCCCCCCAATCCTCCTCCGGCGGACGTGCCAGCAACACGTACGCGGGAAAGCTCACAGGCCCCGCCGCCGCCACCGCGAACCCCCACCACCACGCTGCCCTCGACCGACGGGCCGCGTCCTGGTAGACCCACACCGCGGCTAGGAGCTGCAGGGCCAGCAGCCCTGCCCGGGCCACCACGCCGAGGACCTCCGAGCCCACTTCAGGTAGAATACCAGTACCGGTAGCCCACGCACCCATGGCGCACCTCTCCTTCTACCGCAAGTGGAGGCCCCAGTCCTTCGACGACGTGGTGGGGCAGGAGCCGGTGACCCGCACCTTGCGGGCCGCCATCGCCTCCCGCCGTGTGGCCCACGCCTACCTGTTCAGCGGCCACCGGGGAACGGGGAAGACCACCACCGCCCGCATCCTGGCCAAGGCCCTCAACTGCCAGCTGGGCCCCACCCCCGACCCGTGCAACCGTTGCCCCGCCTGCGTGGCCATCGGGGAGGGGACCTCCCTGGACGTGATCGAGCTGGACGCGGCCAGCAACCGGGGCATCGACGAGATCCGGGAAATCCGGGAGCGGGTGCGCTTGGCGCCGGCCTCCAGCCGGTACAAGGTGTACATCCTGGACGAGGCGCACATGCTCACCGCGGAGGCGGAGAACGCCCTGCTGAAGACCTTGGAGGAGCCGCCCGCCCACGTGGTGTTCGTCCTGGTGACCACCGAACCCCACCGCCTCCCCGCCACCATCCTCTCCCGCTGTCAGCGGTTTGAGTTCCGCCGCATCCCCACGGCCCTGGTGGTGGAGCGCCTGCGCCGCATCGCCCGCGAGGAAGGCCTGCAGGTCTCCGAGGGTGCTCTCCAGCGGATCGCCCGGGCCGCGGACGGCGCTCTGCGGGACGCGGAGAGCGTGCTGGACCAGCTGGCCAGCAGCGTGGAAGGCCCCATCCAGGAGGCGGACGTGGTGCGCCTGCTGGGCCTTTTGGAGGACGAGGTGGTGGAGGCCGTGGCGGAGGCGGTGCGGGCCCAGGACGCCGCCGCGGCTCTCCGCTTGGCCGCGCAGGTGGCGGAGAGCGGCCGGGACCCCAGGGCGGTCCTGCGCCACCTGGTCTTGCACTTCCGCGACCTGCTCCTCCTCCGGACCTCGGAGGACCTCCGCGACCTGGTGGACGCCAGCCCGGACCGCCTTCCCCGGCTCGTGGAGCAAGCCCGGGGCTTCTCCCCGGAAGAGCTGGTGCGGGCCATCTCTGTGTTCACCGCCGCGGAAGGGGAGGCCCGGTGGAGTCCCCAGCCCCGGCTCAGCCTGGAGCTGGCCCTGTTGCGTCTGGCCCGGCCAGACATGGATCCCACGGTGGAGGGGCTGCGCGGCCGCCTGTTGCGCCTGGAGCAGCTCCTGGAAGGCCGGCGGCAGGCCGGTCCGCCCTCACCCCCCCAGACCGGACTGCGGCCTTCTAAGTCGGACGGCCCCGCGGTGCAGTCTGTCCTGCCCGTGGAACCGGAGGTGGACCTGCAGGCGGTCCTGGCCCGCTGGCCCCGGGTCCTGGAGGAAGTCAAGGCCAAGCGCGCGTACACCTTTGCCCTGCTCGCGGAGGGGAAGCCCGTGGCGGTGCAGGGAGACGAGCTCTTGGTGGAGTTGCCCAGCGAGTTCGCCGCCACCACCCTCCAGGACGGCCGGCACCGGGCGTTGGTACAGGACGCCCTCCGGCAGGCCCTGGGACACGGCTTGCGGCTGCGGTTCGCCGCTTCCCCGCGGGAGGACCGGCCCCAGGACCCGCCCCAGGACCCCCTGGTGGAACAGGCCACCTACCTTCTGGGTCCACCCGTGGCCTTCCGCCCCCTGGAGGCCCCCGAGGAATAGCCTGGCGAGGTGAACCGTGCGAGACGTGAGCAGGGTTCTGCGGCAAGTGCAGAAGGTGCAGGAAGAGGTCGCCCGCGTCCAAGAGCAGCTGGCCCAGGAGCGGCTGGAAGCCACCGCGGGAGGTGGCTTCGTCCGCGTGGTGGTGGACGGCCACGGCCGGGTCCTGGAGGTGCACATCGCTCCGGAGGTGGTAGACCCTGCGGACGTGGAGACCCTGGAGGACCTCGTGCTGGCCGCGGTGCACCAAGCCCAGGAACAGGCGAGGGCCCGGGCAGAGGAGCGTCTGCGCGGCATCGCGGGCGGCCTCGGACTTCCGGGCGCGTTTTTCTGAGGGATGGCGCTCCCCGAAGCCCTGACCCGCCTCATCGAGCAGCTGTCCCGGCTGCCCACGGTCGGACCCAAGACCGCGCAGCGGCTGGCCCTCCACATCCTGCGGATGGGGGAGGAGGAGGTGCGTCAGCTGGCGGAAGCCATCCTGGAGGCCAGAGCGCGGGTGAAGCCGTGTTCCGTGTGTTTCCACCTCACGGACACCGACCCCTGTGCCATCTGTACCAGCCCCACCCGCGACCCTTCCGTGCTGTGCGTGGTGGAGGACTCCCGGGACGTCCTGGCCCTGGAGCGGTCCCGGGAGTTCCGGGGCCGGTACCACGTCCTCCAGGGGGCCATCTCACCCCTCGACGGGGTAGGCCCGGAGGACCTGCGGATCCGGGAACTCCTGGAACGTCTGCGGACCGGCGAGGTCCGGGAGGTGATCGTCGCCACCAACCCCCGGGTGGAAGGCGACGCCACCGCCCTGTACCTGGCGCGCCTGATCCGGCCCCTGGGTGTGAAGGTCACCCGGCTGGCCCACGGGCTCCCCGTGGGCGGGGACCTGGAGTACGCGGACGAGGTCACCCTGGCCAAGGCTCTGGAGGGGCGACGCGAGCTGTAGACCACGTACCCGAGGCCGCGGCGGGGACGGGCTTCGGTGGCCGACTTTCCCCTCGGCGCCGTATACTGGCCTGGGAGCGCGGCCATGGAGTTCGTCAGCCCCAGCCTGGGGCGCATGACCTTCGAGGAGATGTTCCGCCACCTGGTGGACTTCGTGGAGGAGCAGCCGGAGCGTCCGTACCACCTCATCGTGGGCACCGACTCCCTGGTTTCCGACCACACGTGCTTCGTCACCGCGGTGGTGATCCACCGGGTCGGGCAGGGAGGGCGGTACTTCTACCGGAAGCAGTACAGCCGCAAGCTGGACAGCCTGCGGCAGCGGATCCTCTACGAGGTCTCCCTGAGCCTGGAGGTGGCCTCGCGCCTGTCCGCGGAGCTGGCCCGCAACGGGCACTCCCAGCTGCCCATCGAGATCCACCTGGACGTGGGGGACCGGGGCGAGACCAAGAGCATCATCCGGGAGGTGGTGGGCATGGTCACCGGGTCCGGCTACGCCGCGGTGACCAAGCCCGAGGCCTACGGCGCCACCAAGGTGGCGGACAAGCACTCCAAGTAACGCGGATCAGGTCTCCCCGCGGGCGTCCAGCAGCCGCAGGAACGCCTCCACCACCGTGGGGTCGAACTGGCGGCCGGCCTCCGCCCGCAGGTACGCCCGCACCTGCTCCGGAGGCCACGCGGGCCGGTAAGGCCGCTCGGAGGAGAGCGCGTCCCACACGTCCACCACCGCGAAGATGCGGGCTGCCAGGGGGATCTCCTCTCCCCGGAGCCCGCGCGGGTAGCCGCCCCCGTCCCAGCGCTCGTGGTGGCAGTACGGAATGTCCAGGGCGGGGCGCAGATACTCGATGGGCCAGAGAAGCTCGTACGCGTACTGTGGGTGGCGCCGCATGACCGCCATCTCCTCCGGGGTGAGGGGACCCGGCTTGTGGAGGACCTCATCGGGGATGGCCATCTTGCCGATGTCGTGCAGCAGGGCGCCGCGACGCAGGTGGACGATCTGCTCCTCGGACATCCCCATGGCCCGGGCCAGTTCCACCGCCAGGGCCGTGACCCGCAGGGTGTGTCCCCCCGTCTCCCGATCCCGGAGGTCCAGGGCCCTGGACCAGCCCTCCAGGGTGGTATCGTACGCCGCCGCCAGCTCCGCCTCTCGGGCTCGGAGGGCCTCCACCATCCCGTCGAAGGCGCCCGCCAGGGACCCGAACTCCGTGGGGTCGTGGCGCAGGCCCGTGCGCACCTGCAGGTCTCCCGCCCGCACCCGTTCTGCCGCCCGCACCAGGGCCCGTACAGGCCGGAGGATCAGCCAGCGGCTCCCGCCCCAGGCTACGGTGACCGCCGCCAAGGCGGCCACGGCAAAGGACAGCCAGCTCCTGCGCGCCGCGGCCTGCAGGTCCGCGAACGCCGCCTGCTCCGACACCGCCCACACCGCGGCCAGGCTGCCGTCCGCCAGGAGGGCGTGCGCCACCGCGTACCCCCCGGCCCGGCGGAAGTCGACCCACGTCCAGCTCGCCTCCCGCGCCACCGCCCCATCCGAGAAGGAGTCCACACGGGACCGGACCGAGGCCCACACCGGCCAGACCGCCCCCCTCCTCGGAGAGACTCCTTCGTCAGGCCAGGAAGCTGCCAGACGCCCCCGGGAGTCCACCAAAGCCCAGATCTCCCCCGGGCCCGCAGGCCGGCCGCGCACCAGGTGCTGGAGCCTTTCCCCGTCCACTAGGCCCACCAGGGCGCCTACCACCCTGCGGTGCCGGCTGTCGAACACGGGCACCGCCACCGCTAGCCCCCTGGCGCCCGGCCCGTCCACGTACCCGCCCACCGAGAATCGCGTGGCCGCCCCCAGGCCGCGGCTTGAAGGGTGCCGCAGCCAAGAGAGCCGTCCGGTGGGGTGGGAGGCGCACAAAGGGCCGCCCTTGGGGTCGGTGCGGGCCATGCTGGCCAGCACGGGTGTGTCCGCCACGGTCCTGGCCAAGCGCTCGGTGCAGCTTTCCTTGTCCGGTTCCCGCACCGCAGGGAGGAGGGCGAGGCGCAGGAGGGTCTGGCGGACCTCCTCGAGCAAGCGGCCCGTGTCGCTCCCGAGGAGTTCCGCGGACCGCCGGGCCTGTTCTCGCACCCGCTGCAGCTGCCTGGCCTGCTCGCGGCGGTAGGTGTAGCCCAAGCTCGCGGCCACGGGCACCAGGGCCGCCAGGGTGACCAGGGCCAACCTCCCCGCCAGGGACAAGGGCACCTCCCCCTCTGCCCGTCAGAGCAACCCAGGCGCCACCGGCAGGCGAATCTGGGTCTAGACCCGCAGGCTCAGCCGTTGCACCGCTTCCTCGTCCACCTCCACCCCGAGCCCCGGACCGGAGGGTACCTTGGCCCGCCCGCCCTCTACTTCCACGGTCCGCACCAGGTACGGGCTCTCCAGAAACTGCCTGCCGTTCAGGTCCGCGGGGTACCGCAACCCGAAGGCACTGAACAGGTGAAGGGAGGCCGCCAGGCCCACGTCGGAGTCCGTGAGGCCGGAGCCCATCAAGTCCAGCCCGCTGTCCTCCGCCGCCGCGCACAACTTCCACGACAGCCACAGGCCAGCGTTCCGCTGGACCTTCGCGATGGCCACGTCCAGGCAACCCAGGCGGACCGCGGTCACGAGATCCTGCGGGTGCCGGAGGGTCTCGTCCAGGGCTACTGGGATGGGAGAGCGCTCCCGAAGCCAAGCCAGTCCCAACAGGTCGTTGGCCCGCAGGGGCTGTTCGAAGACGGCGACCTCCAGATCCGCCAGACGCCGGGCCACGCGCAGGGCCTGCTGGGCCCCGTACGCCTGGTTCGCGTCCACCCACAAAAACCCGGACCCGGCGCGCTCCCGGACCGCCCGGACGATGGCGACGTCCTCCGCCTCTTCGTGGAGCCCCACCTTGACCTTGAAGGCCGTGTAGCCCAAGCTCAGCCCCTCGTCCACGCTGGCCACCGCCTCTTCCACACCCCCGGAGGAGACCACCCAGGCCAGGGGGATGACCTCGACCCTGCGGGCGCCGCGCCACACCCCCACCGGGAGCCCCAGGCGCTTGCCCACCAGGTCGTGCACCGCCACGTCTAGTGCACTCTTGGCCAGCGGGGCACCGACGGAGAACCCTCTTTGGATCGTTCGGTCCAGGAGCCGGTGGAGGCCGTCCAGATCCCAAACGGGGTGACCGCGGACGGCGGGCCCAAGATAGGCCCGCAGGGTGGCCACGATGGACTCCGTAGTCTCGTAGGTCCAGGAGGGGAGGGGAGTGGCTTCCCCCCAACCCGCCGCTCCATCGGTATCCGTGACCTTTACGAGCACACGGGGGGCGGGCTGGCCGGCTCTGGTGACCACGCCCCCCGAGATGCTGAAGGGCCGTCGGGCCGGCAACCCGACCGCGTACACGTCTACCCGGTCGATCCGCGCGTCCAGCTTCCCGTACACCCTACACCTCCCTTGGGGGCCCTGTACTCTCCCGTGCCACCACCACCGCGGGCAGGAAGAGCACCCGGAGCTCGTCCCCAGGAGCCTTCAGCGCCATCTCCATGGCGCGGACTCCCATCTCCTCCATGGGCACCCGCACGCTGGTGAGGGCAGGTGTGACGTCTCGGGCGATGGCCATGTCGTCAAACCCGGCCAGGGAAATGTCCTGCGGAACCCGCAGCCCCGCCAGGCGGAAGGCGCTCAAGGCCCCCACCGCCATCTGGTCGTTGAGGGCGAACACGGCGGTCACGGGCAGGCCTCTCCGGAGGAGTTCTTCAGCCGCCGCCACTCCGCTGTCCCGGCTGAAATCCCCCGGAAGGACTGCCTCCGAAGGCAGGTCCACCCCACGCTCCCGTAGACCCTGCCGGAACCCCTCTAGCCGGTCGCGGGTGGTGGTGAGCTGCGGGGGCCCCGAGATCACCGCCAGGCGCCGGTGGCCGAGGTCCGCTAGGTGGTGCGCCAAGGCGCGGGCCCCCCCGAAGTTGTCGGGCAGCACCGCGTCCCCCGGGAGGTGGTGGCGGCTGATGACCACCAAGCGCCCCCCGGCGGCCAGGTACGCCTCTACCGCCGCGAACATCTTCCGCCCGTACCGCCGGTCGTCCCTGCCGCTGCCCGCGAGGATGATGGCCTCTACCCGCTGGGCGTGGAGGAGCCGGACGTACTCCACCTCTCGGTCGGGGTCCCGGTAGGTGTTGCAGATGATGGTGAGCCGCCCAGCGCCGCTGGCCACCCGCTGGACGCCCCTCACGATCTCCGCAAAGTAGGGGTCGCTCACGTCGTGGGTGACCACGCCGACCACGTGGGTCCTCGCCCGCACCAGCGCCTGGGCGTGGGCGTTGGGGACGTAGTTCAGGCTGCGGGCAGCCGCCAGGACCCTCTGTCGCAGCTCTACCCGTACCCGGTACCCACTCCCGCTGAGCACCCGGCTCGCGGTGGCCAGCGACACCCCGGCCGTTTTCGCGACCTCCGCCAGCGTGGCCATAGAAATCGCTTCAGCCCTAGCGTACGGGGTCTGTCAACGCCGAGCGCGGACCCTTGAGGCGGGCCAGCAGGAGCAGTCCGGGCGGCTGGAGAAAACCCTTTCTATGACCCGGACGGTGCGCGTGATCATGAACGGCGTCACGGGCCGCATGGGGCGCAACCAGCACCTCGTGCGGTCCATCCTCGCCATCCGCCAGCAGGGAGGCGTCAGCCTACCGGACGGTACCGTGGTGCTGCCCGAGCCGGTCCTGGTGGGCCGCAACCCCACACGGCTGGAAGACCTGGCTCGCGCCTACGGTCTCTCCCTGTGGACCACCTCTCTGGACGAAGCCCTGTCGGACCCCGAGGCCCGCGTCTACTTCGACGCCCAGGTAACCGGGGCACGCGGGGGGGCCCTCCAGCGGGCGATCGCCGCCGGCAAGCACGTCTACTGCGAGAAGCCGGTCGCCTCCGACTTGGCCTCCGCGCTGGAGCTAGCCCGGCAGGCCCGCGCTGCCGGGGTCGCGAACGGCGTGGTGCAGGACAAGCTGTTCCTGCCGGGCATCCGCAAGCTCCGCAGGCTCGTGGACGCGGGGTTCTTCGGCCGGGTTCTGTCGGTCCACGTGCAGTTCGGCTACTGGGTGTTCGAGGGCGACTGGCAACCTTCCCAGCGGCCGTCGTGGAACTACCGGCGCGAGGAAGGCGGCGGCATCATCCTCGACATGTTCTGCCACTGGCAGTACGTGCTGGAGAACCTGTTCGGCCGCATCCGTTCCCTGGTGTGCCTGGGGGCGACCCACATTCCCCAGCGCTGGGACGAGGAGGGACGGCCCTACCCCTGTACCGCGGAGGACGCCGCGTACGCCGTCCTGCAGCTCGACGGCGGGGTGGTGGTCCAGGTGCTCTCCTCGTGGGCGGTGCGGGTGCGACGGGACGACTTGTTGCAGATCCAGGTGGACGGGACCGAGGGGAGCGCGGTGGCAGGCCTCCGCGACTGCTGCGTGCAGCACCGCGCCTGCACGCCCCGCGCCGTCTGGAACCCCGACGTCCCCAAGGACCACGACTACTACGCGGACTGGTCTGCGGTCCCCGACAACGAGTCCTTCGACAACGCCTTCAAGGTGCAATGGGAGCTGTTCTTGCGCCACGCGCTGGGGGGTGCTCCCTACCGCTGGGACTTCCTCGAGGGCGCCCGGGGGCTCCAAGTCGTGGAGGCCGCGTACACCTCCTGGCGGGAGCGCCGTTGGGTGGACGTCCCCGAACTGGAGCTGTAGCCGTGGAGATCCTCCTGCCTCAGCCTGACCGAACCCTCGTGCGGTACCGGCCCGGACCGCCCCGCACCTTCCCGCGCCCCACGCAGCCCATCCGCTGCCGGGTGGCCTACGCGGCTGCCCACGTGGTCGCGGACCCCTGGCTGGAGCCCTCCGACGGAACGTGCCACCTGGACTGGGAGGCGACCCTGGCCTATCGCAGGTACCTGTGGTCGTGGGGGTTGGGGGTGGCGGAGGCGATGGACACCGCACAACGCGGGATGGGGCTCGACCCCGGTACCGCCATGGAGCTGTGCCGCCGGACGGCGGAGATCGCCAGGGCCATGAACGCCCCGGTGGTGTGCGGCGTCAACACCGACGACCTCTCGCCCGGCCGGGCCAGCTTGCGGGAGGTGGAGGCGAGCTACCGCCGCCAGCTGGAGTGGGTAGAGCGGGCCGGGGCTCAGGCCGTCGTCATGAGCAGCCGGGCCCTGTGCGCCGCCGCCCGCGGGCCCGCAGACTACCGGCGAGTTTACCGTGCCCTCCTACGCTCCGCCACGCGGCCTGTGCTGGTGCACTGGCTGGGCGAACCCTTCGACCCGGCCCTGCGCGGCTACTGGGGGTACGAGGACCCGCGCCAAGCTCTTGACGTGTTCGTCGACCTCGTGGCCGAACACGCAGACCGGGTGGAGGGCGTGAAGGTCTCCCTGCTGGACCCAGAGGTGGAGATCCAGCTCCGCCGACGCCTCCCGCCGTCGGTACGGGTCTACACCGGCGACGACTTCCACTTCGTGGACCTCATCCGGGGAGACGGCGAGTCCGCAAGCCACGCCCTCCTCGGCATCTTCGACGCCATCGCGCCTGCGGCGTCCGCGGCCCTCCAGCTCCTGGACCGGGGGGACGTGGCGGGCTACGAAGAGATCCTGGCGCCCTGCGTACCTCTCAGCCGCCACATCTTCTGTGCGCCCACGTACCGCTACAAGGTCGGCCTGGTGTTTTTGGCGTACCTCAACGGCCACCAGGACCACTTCCGGATGGTGGGGGGCATGGAGAGCGCGCGCTCGGTGCTGCACCTCGTGGAGGTCTTCGTGCTGGCAGACCGCGCAGGTCTGCTGCAAGACCCTGAACGGGCCGTCCACCGCATGCGCGCCTTCCTCCGCCTCGCGGGGGTGGACGCCTGAGCCCTTACGGTCGCGCCGCGGGACTCTCCCGACACTCCTCCAGCAACCGGCGCAGGTGCCCCGCGGCTTGGCGCGCCGCCTGCTCCGGGCTGGGATGTTGCAGGCACTCCACGGTGACCCACCCGTCGTACCCCACGGCCAGCAGCACCGCCAGGACGTCCCTGAGAGGGAGGTGCCCCCATCCGGGGGCGAGCCGGTTCCCGTCGCACACGTGGACGTGCGCGAGCACCCCCTCCGCCCACGCCCGCGCGAAGGCCGCGGGGATGGAGACGTCTCCCAACTGCACGTGGTACACATCCAACATCAGCCGGAGCCCCGGGTGCCCGACCCGTCGCACCCACGCGATCCCTTCGGCGGTCGTGTTGACTAGGTCCAGCTCGTGGCGGTTGACGGGCTCAAGCACCAAGTACGTCCCGCGGACAGCCGCGTAGTCGGCGAGCTCGCGCAGCGCGTCGAGGGCCCGGTCGGCGGCGCCGGGGTCCCCGGCCGCGGGGCCGCGCAGCCGCCCCACGTTCACGGGCACCTGCAAGCGACCAGCGAGGTCGGTGATCCTCCTCGCCCGGTCCATGGCCGCCTCGCGCACGGCCCTCTGCGCGGCGCTCAGGCACAGGCCGTCCCGGCCGTACACCTCCCCCGTGCACACCGCAGCCGGGCGAAGCCCCGCATTCCCGAGCTGCCGCAGCAAGTCCTCCGGGTCCAGCTTCGTGGGCTCTACCACGTACAGTTCCACCCCGTCGAACCCCGCGCTCCGTACCCCCTCCAGGGCGGCTTCGAACCGCCCGGTCCAGGCTAGCGCGGGGCTGCCTCCGTCGGGCGCGGCCACGGTGTACGCGAGCCTCACCGGGCCTCCGCTCAGGTCACCGCGGGCGCTTCGGTCACCGGTTGACGGCGCCTCAGCCACGCGCCCAACGCCGTCTGGCCGACGACGGTCAGCACCACGAGGCCCAACAGCAGAGCCGAGATCGGCCGCGTGAAGAACGGGGTGGGATCGCCGCCCGTCAGGGCCAGCCCTCGGCGCAGGTTGTCATCCGCCATGGGGCCGAGGATGAACCCCAGGACCAGGGGCGCCACAGGATACCCCATCTCCCGGAGCGCAAAGCCCAACACGCCAAAGCCGAGCATGACCCACACGTCGAAGACGCGGGCAGAGATGGCAAAGCTTCCCACCACGCACAGCACGTACACCAGAGGCATCAGCGCCTCCCGGGGAATGAGGAGGATCCGCACCATCGGCCGGACCAGGGTGAGGCTCAGCACGAACACGGCCAGGGTCGCCAGGAGGAACAACGCCACCACCTGCCACACCGTCTCCGGGTGCTGGAGCACCAGCAGGGGGCCCGGTTTGAGCCCGTGGATGGTGAGGGCCGCCAGCAACACCGCCGCAGGCGCGCTCCCGGGCACGCCGAGGGTCAGCACGGGGATGCAGGCACCGCCGATGCAGGCGTTGTCCCCAGTCTCGGCCGCGATCAGGCCCTCGATGGCGCCCTTGCCGAACTTCTCGGGCTGGCGGCTGGTCCTCCGGGCCACGTCGTACGAGACCCAGGAGGCGATGTCCTCTCCCACCCCCGGAATGATCCCGATGAACGTGCCGATGAGACCTGAGCGCAGGATGTGCCACCGGTGGCGCAGCACCTCGCGGAAGCGCGGGAGGACCCGGTCCAGCCGTGTCTGCACCACGACGCGCTCGCTCCGCCTCAGCACCGTGAGAATCTCCGAAACCCCGTAGGCACCCACCAGCACGGGGATGAGGGCGAAGCCGCCCTGCAGGTCCACCCGGCCCAGGGTGAAACGAGGGTACGCGTGGATCCCGTCGTGGCCCACGGTGGCCAGCAACAGCCCGAGGGTCCCTGCGATCCAACCCTTCAACGGGTCCCCGCCCCCGGTCAGGCTCCCCGCGATGACCACCCCGAAGACCGCGAGCCAGAAGAACTCCCACGTGCCAAACCGCAGGGCCACCTGCCCCAGGAGGGGGGCAAACAGCGCCAACATGGCGACGCCGAACACCGTCCCCAGCGTGGAGGCGGTCACCGAGAGCCCGATGGCCTCCGCGGCCCGGCCTTGCATGGCCAGCGGGAACCCGTCCAGGCACACCGCGGCCTGCGCGGGGGTCCCGGGGATGTTCAGCAACACCGCCGACCGGCTGCCGCCGGTGATGGCGCCGACATACGCCCCCAGCAGCACCGCCACCGCCTGGCTGGCCGGCAGGGAAAACGTCAGGCCCGTCAGCAGAGACATGGCCATGGTCGCGGTGAGCCCCGGGAGCATGCCGAACACGATCCCGACCTGAGCGCCCACCAGCACCAGCAGGAGCGTCACGGGATCCGTGGCGAGACGCGCCAGCTCGGACAGAAAGGCCAACGCGTTCACGGCAGGGGTACGAAGAACAGCCGCCCGAAGACCACCGTCACCCCGACCGCCGTCCCCAGCGCCAGGAGGGCCGCGCGGAGCGGATCGAGTCCTCGGAAGGCGAGGGTCATGCAGAACACGAAGGCCGCCACCAGCACGCCAAACGGCACGCGGCCCATCAGCACCGCAAACCCCACGCAGAACACCAAGGCCAGCAGCACTCGCCCCGCGCCCCACGACCGCGCCCGCTCGACCCAGCCCGCACCGGCGTCTTCGACCCCACGCCCTCCCCGTGACCGCACGAGCAGGACGGCTGCCTGCACGAGCAGCACGCCTGCCAGCAGCGCGGGCGTGAGCCCCGGCGAGTCGTACCAGTTCCACAAAGCAGTGCTGCTGGGGATCCCCAGGGCCGCGCTGAGGAAGGCCCCAGCCAGCGCTGCGAGCCCCGTGCCCGCGAGGGTGTCCGCGGGAGCAGGCCCCTTCTTCCGCCCTTCGCTCATGCGAGCCCGTCCGCGGCGCTCAGGGCCTTGGGATGCCCAGCTCCGCGGGCGACTTCTTCGCCAACCCCGCCTCGAACAGGATCCAGGCCACCCGGCGGGCCTTCTGCTCGGTGACCTCCACCGCCTGACGGCCGGAGATGCTGACCGCCACCACCCCGTTCTGGCGCGCGAACAGCCGCACCGCGGGTGCCTCCGAAGCGGGCCGGAAGGCTGCCTCCACAGCCGACACGACTTCTGAAGGCATGTCCTTGGGCAGCATGAACCCGAAGTAGGAGCCCGTCTCTGGGAAGTTGGGGAAGAACTGCGTGATGGACGGGATGGTCCCGTACCCCTCTATGGTCAGCGGCGTCCGCGACATCACCGCCAGGGCCCGCAGGCGCCCGGCCCGCAGCATCTCCGCGACTTCCAAGGATAGCTGCATGACCGCCTCCACCTCCCCCTGCACCGCGGCCACCACCGCGGGAGCCCCGCCCGCGTAGGGAACGTGGCGGTAGGTTACACCGGTCACCAGCCGGAAGGTCTCCGCGCCCAGGTGCCCTGAGCTTCCCGCGCCCGCAGAAGACACCCGAACGGCTCCCGGCCGTGCCCGCATGGCCTCCGCCAGGTCCCGCGGGCTTCGGAAGGGCGAGTTGGAGCGTACCGCGATGACGTTCGGAGCGTAGAGAACGTAGAAGTACAGCCAGTCTCGATGCGTGATGTCCAGCTGTCCCAGCACGGGGTAGCTGATCACCGCTGTGCTGGAGTTGGCAGCCCACGTGTACCCGTCCCGAGGCCGGTCCCAGGCCTCTTTCATGCCGATGGACCCTCCCGCCCCCGGGGTGTTCACGATCACGATGCGCTGGCCCAGGTAGCGCTCCATCTGGCTCCCCAGCACCCGCGCGGTCATGTCCGTGGAGCCCCCCGCGGGCCAGGGTACGATGACGGTCACGGGCCGCACCGGTCGCCAGCCAGCGGCCGCGTGGACCACGCCCGGCAAGACCAGGACCGCGAGCAGCAGCACCACAATTCCCCTGTTTTTCATGGCTTCCCTCCTCCCTCTTGTTCTTCCGCCCAGTGGGCCACCAGGGTGGCCGGAGAGTACACGAACAGCAACCAGACTTCTTCCCCCGTCGGGTTGTGCAGGGCGTGAGGTACGTTGGGGGGTAGGTAGACCGCCGTCCCCTCACTCACCTCGAACGTACGGTCGCCCACCGTCATGAGGGCCCGGCCCTTCAGGATCAGGTACACCTCTTCGTTCTCGTGGGCGTGCCGGGGGATTCCACCCCCGGGGTACACCTGGCTGTGCCCCATGACGAAGCCGCGGGTGGGGAGCCCCGCCACGCCGGCAAACACCCGCGTCCGGCGCCCCGCGGGGAACTCCCACCCCTCAAGCTCAGGGACGCGGACCACATAGGGGCCTGTGTCCAAGCCCGTCACCTCCTTCGCCCCGAGAAAGCGTTTTCTCCAAGTTTCCGCCCGCTTCCTGCCCGGGATCCAACGACTACGAGCCGGGCTTCCAGCGCAGGTTGGGTTGGCGGGCGGCCCGCACCTCGTCCAGCCGGCCCACCGGGGTGTTGTGGGGCGCGGTGCGGACCTTCTCCGGGTCCTCCCGACACTCCCGGTCGATGGCGATCATGGCGTCCACGAAGGCGTCCAGGGTCTGCAGGCTCTCCGTCTCCGTGGGTTCCACCATGATGGCCTCCTCCACAATCAGGGGGAAGTACACCGTGGGGGCGTGGAAGCCGTAGTCCAAGAGGCGCTTGGCGATGTCCTTGGTGGTGACCCCGTCCCGCTTCTTCTGCCGCACCCCGGAGGCGACGAACTCGTGCTTGCAGACTCGGGGGTACGGGATCTCGTAGTACGGCGCCAAGCGCGCCCGCACGTAGTTGGCGTGCAGGACCGCGTGCTCCGCCACCGCCCGCAGCCCTTCCGCCCCCAGGGTCCGCACGTACGCGTACGCCCGCACCAGGTTGGCGAAGTTGCCGTAGAAGGCCCGCACGCGCCCGATGGACTGCGGTCGGTCGAAGTCCAGCCGGTAGCGGTCGCCCTCCCGTACCACCACGGGCACGGGGAGGAAAGGCTCCAGGTGTGCCTTCACCGCCACCACCCCGGCCCCCGGTCCTCCGCCGCCGTGGGGGGTGGAGAAGGTCTTGTGGAGGTTCATGTGCATCACGTCGAAGCCCTGGTCCCCGGGCCGGGTCACCCCCACCATGGCGTTGAAGTTGGCCCCGTCCAGGTACATCTGGGCTCCCACCGCGTGCACCCGCTCCGCGATGCGGTCCACGTGTTCTTCAAACAGGCCCAGGGTGTTGGGGTTGGTCAGCATGAGGGCTGCGGTGCGCTGGTCCAGCTGCTCTTCCAAAGCCGCCAGGTCCAGGTTGCCCCGAGAGTCGGACCGCACGGTGACCACCTCGTAGCCCACCATGGCCGCGGTGGCGGGGTTGGTGCCGTGGGCGGAGTCGGGGACGATCACCCGGGTGCGCCGCTCGCCCCGGGACGCGAAGTACGCCCGTACCATGAGCAGGCCCACCAGTTCCCCGTGGGCGCCCGCCGCGGGCTGGAAGGTCACCGCGTCCATGCCCGCCAGCTCCCGCAGCTCCTCCCCCAGCTCCCACAGCAGCCGCAGGGCCCCCTGCACCAGCTCCTCCGGGGTGTACGGGTGCAGGCGGGCAAACCCTGGAAGCCGGGCCACCTCCTCGTGCAGCTTGGGGTTGTACTTCATGGTGCAGGACCCCAAGGGGTAGAACCCCTCGTCGATGGAGAAGTTGCGGTGGCTGAGCTGGGTGTAGTGACGCACCACGTCCAGCTCGCTCACCTCCGGGAGGGCAGGCGGCCGGCTCCGCAGGGCCCCGGGCGGGACCAGCTGCTCCAGGGGCACGGAGGGGACGTCGGGGGCGGGCAGCCCGAACCCGCGGCGTCCCGGGACACTGCGCTCGAAGATCAAGGGGAAGCCCACCCTCACACCCGACCTCCTACCGCCCGTCGTCCCCGCCGCACGGCGCGCTCCAGGGCTGCCACGAAGGTGTCCATCTCTTCCCGGGTGCGGTTCTCCGTCACGCACACCAGCAGCGCGTCCCGGAACCCACGGTAGAACCTGCCCAAGGGCACGCCGCCCAAGAACCCCTCCCGGGCCAGGGCGCGCACCAGGGCCTCCCCGCTCCGCGGGGTCCGGACCACGAACTCGTGGAAGGTGGGCGCGGGGAAGGCCAGGTGGAACCCGGGGAGCTCCGCGATCCGCGACTTCAGGTAGTGGGCCTTGCGCACGCACAGCTCCGCCACCTGCCGGACTCCCTGGGGTCCCAGGAGGCTCAGGTACACCGCCGCGGCCAGGGCGTTGAGGGCTTCGTTGGTGCAGATGTTGCTGGTGGCCTTCTCCCGGCGGATGTGCTGCTCCCGGGTCTGCAGGGTCAGCACGAAACCCCGCCGGCCGTGGCGGTCCACGGTGGCCCCCACCAGGCGGCCGGGCATGCGCCGCACGAACTGCTCCCGCGTGGCCACGATCCCCAGGTACGGGCCCCCGAAGTTCAAGGGGTTGCCGAGAGGCTGTCCCTCCGCCGCCACGATGTCCGCCCCCAGGGCCCCGGGCGGCTCCAACAGGCCGAAGGCCAGGGGGTCCGCACAGGCCACCACCAGGAGGGCGCCGGCCCCGTGGGCGAGCTCCGCCCAGGCCCGCACGTCCTCCAGGCAGCCGAAGAAGTTGGGGTGCTGCACCACCACGGCGGCGGTGGTCCCGTCCACCGCCCCGGGGTCCGGGGGCGTGACGCCGGACTCGTGCCTCCACTCCACCACCCGGATGCCCAGGGGCTCCGTGTACGTCCGCACCACCTGCCGGTACTCAGGGTGCACCGCCTGGCTCAGCACCACCCGGTCCCGCCGCGTCAGGTCCCTGGCCATCACCACGGCCTCCCCCAGGGCGGAGGCCCCGTCGTACATGGACGCGTTCGCCACCTCCATACCCAGCAGCTCGCACACCATGGTCTGGTACTCGTAGGTGGCCTGCAGCTCGCCCTGCATGATCTCCGCTTGGTAGGGCGTGTAGGCGGTGAGGAACTCCCCGCGACCCACCAGCTGCCACACCGCGGGAGGGACAAAGTGGTCGTAAGCTCCGGCACCCGCAAAGCAGGTCAGCCGGTCCGCGTGGCCGTTCTGGTCCGCCAGGGCCCGGAGGAGCCGGATCACCTCGGGGTCGCTGAGGGCGGGCCGAAGGCGGAGAGGGCGCCTCAGCCGCACCGCCTCGGGGACGTCCGCGAACAGGTCCTCCACGGACTGCACCCCGATGACCCGCAGCATGTGCTCGCGCTCTTCCGGGGTCGTGGGGATGTACCGCACCTAGGCCTCCCCGATGTGCCGCCGGTATGCCTCCGCGTCCATGAGCCGATCAAGCTCTGTGGGGTCCGCGAGCTCCACCACGATCATCCAGCCTTCCCCGTGGGGGTCCTGGTTCACCAGCTCCGGGTGGTCCCGCAGCCGTTGGTTCACCTCCACCACCCGCCCGGAGACCGGAGCGTACAGCTCGCTGGCCGCCTTCACGGACTCCACCACCCCGAAGGGCTGCATGAAGCGCACCTCCGTCCCCACGGAGGGGAGCTCCACGTACACCACGTCCGTGAGGCGGTCTGCGGCGAAGCGGGTGATGCCCACCCGTACGCGGCCGTCCTCGCGTTTGGCCCACTCGTGCTCGCTGCTGTAACGGTAGTCCTGCGGGTACACCCTCCGCCTCCTCCCTTCCGAGTCGACAGCCCCACTATACCGGATCCGCGCCCTGCCTCCGGTAGAAGGGGAGCTTCACCACCTCCGCGGCTACGAGACGGTCCCGGACCTCCACCTCCACCCGGGTGCCCGGGACGGCCAGCTCCCGGGGCAGGTAGGCCAGGGCGATGCTCCGCTGCACCCACGGGCCGAAGGTGCCGCTGGTCACCCTCCCTACAGGCTGGCCTTCAGACAGGACCGGGCTCCCCGCACGGGCGATGTGCCGGCCCTCCAGCACCAAGCCACACAGACGCCGCTGCACACCCTCTTCCTTCTGCCGGCGCAGGGCTGCCGCACCCACGAACTCCCGCCCGTCCAGTTTCACGGTCCAGCCCAGCCCGGCCTCCAAGGGGGAGGTGGACTCGTCCAGGTCCGCGCCATACAGGCGGTAACCGGCCTCCAGCCGCAGGGTGTCCCGGGCCCCCAGGCCACACGGCACCGCGCCGAGCTCCACCAGGGCCTCCCACACCGCCTCCACCCGGTGCCAGTCCGTGAGGATCTCGAATCCGTCCTCCCCCGTGTACCCGGTCCGGGACACCCACGCCCGGACTCCCGCCACCCGCACGGGTCCGATCACGTGGAACCGGGGCAGCTCGGCCAGCTGCGCCTCCGTGACCTGTTGCAGGAGGTCCTGGGCACGGGGCCCCTGGAGCGCCACCAGGGACGCGAAAAAGGACACGTCCCGCACCCAGCAGCCCTCGGCGTGGTCCCGCACCCACTGGGCGTCTTGCTCCCGACGCGCAGCGTTCACCACCAGGAGGAAGCGGTCCTCGCCCACACGCCAGGCCACCAGGTCGTCCAGCACCCCCCCGTCGTCGCGGCACATGGGGGTGTACAGGGCCTGCCCCACCTTCAGACGCCTGGGGTCGTTGCACAGCAGCCTGTCCAGGGTCGCCAGGGCGCCAGGGCCGGAAAGCCGCACCTGCCCCATGTGGGAAACGTCGAAGAGCCCCGCCCCGGTGCGCACCGCCCGGTGCTCGGCCACGATGCCCTGGTACTGCAGGGGCATCTCCCAGCCCGCGAAAGGCACCATCCGGGCGCCCGCCCTCACGTGCCACCCGTGCAGCGCCGTGCGCAGAAGCTTCCCGCGTGGCACCCTGACCCCTCGCATCCCCGCCCAGAACCTGAGCCGCTCCGTGTGGGACAAGTAGTCCTGGGCCAGCTGGCTGACCGTGCCCAGCACCGTGAGGGGCTCGTCCCGCGCCCGCACCCCGAAGTCCCGGTCCCAGGCGCCACCCGGCAGGCCGCGCAGGAATTCCACCAAGGCCTGCAACGACCCCCTCAGCTCTCCCAGCAGGGACTTCCGGTCCAGCCCGCCCCAGCGGGCCACGGACTGCGCGTTCAGCTCCCGAAAGTCCTCCTTCGCCTGGGGGAGGTAAAAGGGCGGACGGCCCTCCAGGAGCTCCCGGATTCCCTCTTTCGCGTGGTGGTTCCAGCCCACCAGGTGCGCCACCACGTCCTTGGGGGTCCACCGCTCCACCCGTTCCCCGAGCAGGGAGTCCGGCAAGGCCGCCACCAGCCGCTCAAGCTCCCCGCCCGCCTCCTGCAGCCGCTGCACCGCTTCCTCAGGCCCCACCCGCGCCCTCCTTGCGCCAGAACTCCTCCAGCAAGCCCCGCACCTCCTCGTCGGAGACCTGGGTGAAGTCCTCGTAGAACTGCCCCACCGCCACGAACAGAGGGTCTTCCCGCACGCACAGGACCTCGCAGCCCTCCTCCCGGAGCCTCCGCACCGCCTCCGGAGGGGCCACGGGGACCGCCACCACCACCCGCGCCGCCGCGCGTCGCCGGGCGGACCGGACCGCGGCGATCATGGTGGACCCCGTGGCGATGCCGTCGTCCACCAACACCACGGTGCGTCCGGCCAGCTCCACAGGCGGACGGCCCTGCCGGTACGCTTGGACCCGCCGCCGGATCTCCTCCAGTTGCTGCGCCACCTCCTGCTGCAGGTAGTCGGAGGGCACCCGCAGGGAGCTGGCGACCCGCTCGTCCACGTACACGCTCCCGTCCTCCGCCACCGCGCCCACCGCCAGCTCCGGGTTGTGAGGCGCCCGCAGCTTCCGCGGCACCGCCAGGTCCAGCTCCGCCCCCAGGGCCCTGGCCACCTGGGCGGCCACCACCACCCCGCCCCGGGGGATCCCCAGGACCACCACGCGGCCGCCGTCGGGGCTCACGTGCGCCCGCACCAGTTCCCCCAGCACCGCCCCCGCGTGTCGCCGGTCCCGGAACACCCGCACCTCCCTCAGCCGGCCAGGGCCTGGGCCACCGCCTGTCGCTCCTCCTCCGAGAGGGGGTGGGAGGGCCTGCCGTCCCGCAGGGTCTTGGCGTACGCGTAAGACCCGTCCCGGCCGTGCAGCACGCTCAGGACAACCCCGTCGCCCCGGGCGTCCAGGAGGGCCACGCTGAAGGACAGCCTGCCCCCGGTGCCGGGGAAGGCGTCGTAGCGGACCATGCCGACCCTCTGCACACACCGGGTCAGCTGGTCTGCCAGCCGATCTTGGTCGGCGCGGACCCGCTCGAGTTCCCGGCGCAGGCGCTCCAGCTCCCGGAGGTGTTCGTCCCCCGCGGCCCCCTGGGCGGCCTTGGCCAACCGCCCCGTCCACCGGGCCAAGGCCGCCACCGTGCCCGCCACCACGCCCGTGGCGCCCAGCAGCAGCCAGTCCACCGCCCGCAGGTTCTCCACGCAGGACCTCCTAGCCCGCCGCCTGGGCCCCCAGGGTGCGCGCGTGCTCCTGCAGCAGTTCCCAGCACCGCCGCACGTGGCGGAGCTCCGTCCGCAGGTTGCCCACGGCCAGCCGCAGGACGTACTGCCCGCGCAGCACCGTGTGGGACAGGTACGCCTGACCCGTGGCGTTCACGGCCTCCAGCAGGCGCTCGTTGAAGCGGTTGGCCTCCTCCAGGCTCAGGCCCGGCGCCCGGTGCCGGAAGCACACGGTGGAGAAGGGGACGGGGGCTACACGCTGGAACTCCTCGGAGCTGTCCACCCACTCCGCGAACTGCCGGGCCAGCTGGAGGTGCTTGCGGAGGGCCTCCTGCAGCCCCCGGACGCCGAACATGCGGAGGACCATCCACAGCTTGAGGGCCCGGAAGCGCCGGCCCAGCTGGACCCCGTAGTCCATGAAGTTCACCGCGTCGGAGATGGGGGTCTGCAAGTACTCGGGCACCAAGCTGAAGGCCCCCCGCAGGGCCTCCGGCCGGCGGGTGTAGAAGGCGGTGCAGTCGATGGGGGTGAACAGCCACTTGTGGGGGTTCACCAAAAAGGAGTCCGCCCGCTCGCACCCGTGGAGCACCCACCGCATCTCCGGGAGGATGGCCGCGGCCCCGCCGTACGCGGCGTCCACGTGCAGCCACACCCCGTACCGCTCACACACCTGCGCGATCTGGTCCACGGGGTCCACGCTGGTGGTGGAAGTGGTCCCTACCGTGGCCACCACGCACGCCGGCCTCCACCCCGCCCGCAGGTCGTCCCGCAGGGCCTCCTCCAGGGCGTCCGGCCGCATCCGGTACTCCGCGTCGGTGGGGACCTTGCGAACGCCCTCCTGGCCGAAGCCCAACACGATGGCGGCCTTCTCCACGCTGGAGTGTGCCTGCTCCGAGGTGTACAGCCGCAGGCGAGGTAGCTCGGGCCGACCCGCCATGCCCCGGGTGCGGATGCCCAGGTCCAGGCTCTCCCGTGCCGCCGCCACCGCGCACAGGGTCGCCACGGAGGCCGTGTCCATGAGGACCCCGAACTGCGGGGGAAGCCCCAACATCTGGCGCAGCCAGTCCAGCACCACCTGCTCCAGCTCCGTGGCCGCGGGGCAGGTGCGCCACAGCATGGCGTTCACGTTGAGAGCCGCGGACACCAGCTCCCCCAGCACCCCTGGGGCCGAGCCCGTGATGGCGAAGTAGGCGAAGAAGGCGGGGTGGTTCCAGTGGGTCACGCCGGGCAGGATCACCCGCTGGAAGTCCTCCCACACCGCCTGGAAGGGCTCGGGCTCCTCCGGCGGCGCCGCAGGCAGACCCTCCCGGACCTGTTCCGGGCCGGACCTGCGCGAGCACGGGGTAGCGCTCCGCCTGCCGGAAATACTCGTCAATCCACCGCACCACCTCCGCGGCAGCCGGTGCAAACTGGCGTTCGACTTCCTCTGGTGTGCGCATAGTGGCTCCTCGCTTGCTCTGTGCCCTCCCGGGACCGCCCGCCGGCGGGCCCTGTCGAGGAGGTTTGAGGTTGACCACGACGGCAGTCCCTCGGTCCGTCGGTGCGCGCGGGGGCGCGTATCGAGTGTACACCCTGGCGTGGGCAGCCGCGGGGGCGGTACTGCTGTGGCGTTCCGTGCCGGAAGTACCCCGCCTGCCCCCGGAGTACCTGCTGTTTGCCGCCCTGTCCGTGGCTGGCCACCTGTTCTTCGTCCTGGAGTTACCCGGAGACTTGCGGCTGAGCCTGCAGGCCATCCTGGCTCCCGTGTGGCTGTACGGATGGCGGGCGGGCCCGCCCCTGTTCTTCCTCACCGCGCCCCTGGTGCTGCGCAGCAGCCGGGACCCCCTCCGGACGCTCCTGTACTTCGGCAACGGCTCCGTCTGGGTCGCCGCCGCGGGGGCGTTGTTCGACTGGATGCGCCCGGCTCCCCTGGACCCCTTCACGTGGGCGGGGGTGGCCGCCCTGCTGCTCTCTGGCTGCGTGTTCGTAGCCGGAAACCTTGTC
>Ga0197142_1001105_pt1 | contig 24940 bp, 24 predicted proteins | sample GBS60_MetaG_FD_148614 | JGI IMG/M metagenome (GOLD analysis project Ga0197142, IMG submission 148614) | Sediment microbial communities from Great Boiling Springs, Gerlach, Nevada, United States - GBS 60_MetaG | ecosystem: Environmental > Aquatic > Thermal springs > Hot (42-90C) > Sediment... | reverse complement strand
GTGACGCAGACATCGTCACCGACCGCCACCGACGAACCGACGCTGACTCGCACCCCCTCGCCGACCCGCACCCCCTCGCCGACCCGCACGCCGACGCCGACGCGAACCCCCTCGCCGACCGACGAGCCGACCGCTACCGACGAACCGACGCCAACCCGCACCCCCTCGCCGACCCGCACCCCCTCGCCAACGCGGACGCCCTCGCCGACGCGCGAACCTGTCGCAGGTATCGAACCGACAGCAACGCGCACACCCTCCCCGACGAAGACGCCAACCCTGACGCGCACACCATCGCCAACTCGAACCTTATCCCCCACCCGCACCCCGTCACCGACCCACACGTCGTCACCGACCCGTACCCTGTCACCGACCCGCATAACATCAACGGGCAGCGCTGCTCCGCCTGATTCGAGAACAACCGCGTCGCCATCGACCGACAAACCGGGGCATGGAAAGGAGAGCGTCACACCCCTTGTCACACGTCGCCCCTACGACCGTCTGCCTGCGTGGGCGCCGGGCGGGTTGCCGACCGCTGCGCCATTCGTTGTGTCGGGAGAGGGTGCGGAATATGGCGCACCGCTTCCTCCCTCAGCCACTCTCTCCGTCACACCGTCGGCAACGGCGCCTCCTCCAGGTGCGACAACATCTGCACCCATCGCCGCTTCACCGATCATCGCCATCAGGATAAGCGTTGGCGTTCTTATGATGATCGCCGCCGGATGGCTTGGCGCGCAATCGCGGCGGCGCCAGACAACGAGCCGCAGCAACAGCGATGATAGCGGAGCGGAATGGTTCTACGACATATGACGCAGCGTGGTTCACTGTGCTATAATTGCGTTTCCAAACCGCACTCGCTCGCACTGTTGCGCTATCGCAGGGAGGTTGCCATGCTCGATCCGACGCCGCTCATCCAGGAGCGATTGACACACAACCGCTGGGGACTGCTCGGCGGTCAGGGATGCGTCCTTGGTTTCGATGTCGGCAGCTACGGATTGCGGGCAGCACTGGTGGATCTCAGCCGGCACACCTTTTACGCGATGCATCGCGAACCGGCGAACGAATCGCCACAGGAACTGGTCGGGGGCGCCATCGATCTGGGAAATGAGTTGATGGCAGCGCACGGTGTCACTGCTGCACACCTGGTTCGGGTTGGCGCCGGTTTCGGCGGACCGGTGGATGTGCGGCAGGGTATCGTTCTGCTCTCCCCGCGTGCGCCGGGCTGGGAACGTTACCCGCTGCGTGAAGCGCTCGAAAACGCTTTTGGCGCCTCGTGCGTTGTCGATAACGATGCCAACCTGATCGCTCTGGCAGAAGCCACATTTGGGGTTGGGCGCGACACTCAGCACATGGTGTACATTCACCTGAGCACCGGTGTTGGCGCCGGATTGGTGCTCGATGGGCGCCTGTACCACGGCGCAACGACAACTGCTGGAGAGATCGGGCATGCGGTTATCGGTCCGGTGGATCCGACCCGTCCCGGTGAACGACCCAAAACGCTGGAAGAGCACGTATCGATCAAGGGGTTGCTGAACCGCGCGGCAGAACTCGGCTTCCATACAAACCTGTTGAGTGACATCTTCAGCGATCATCCCGTGGGGCGTCAGGTTGTCGCCGAAGCCATTGACGTGCTGGCAGTGCGGATCGCTCAGATCGTCGCGCTTATCGACCCGCAGATGGTGGTCATCGGCGGGGTTGTGGCACGCAACGGGGGCGAGGAGTTCATCAACGCCATCCGGGAACGGATGCACACCTATATCGGTAAAGCGGTCGAACGACCGGTGCAGGTGGTCTCCGCCATGTTGGGCGCCGACAGCGTGGCAATCGGGGCAGTGGCGCTGGCGCTTGAGAGCATGCGCGATTGACCCGCCCCAAGGTATCAGCACCCTGGACGCCGGTCCGGTTCTATGGTACACTGATGCTATAAGCGTAAATCAGGCGCATCTGTTGCTTCAGGATTTTCGCCCCGGCCGCAACGGTCGGGGCATTTTATGGGTGAACGAGATGATCCGACGGAACGATATTCGGAACATTGCGATAATTGCCCACGTGGACCACGGCAAGACCACGCTGGTCGATGGGTTGCTGCGTCAGGGTCGCATCTTCCGCGATAATCAGCAGGTCGCCGAGCGCGTGCTGGACTCGAATGATCTGGAGCGCGAACGCGGCATTACAATTATGGCGAAGAATACCGCCGTCACCTATCGTGGCGTCAAGATTAATATTGTTGATACGCCGGGACATGCCGACTTTGGTGGTGAGGTCGAGCGGGTGATGAATATGGTCGACGGCGTGCTGCTGCTGGTCGATGCCGTCGATGGTCCTATGCCGCAAACGCGGTTCGTGCTGCGCAAAGCATTGCAGGCAGGGCATCGCGCGATTGTCGTCGTCAACAAGATTGACCGTCCCAACGCCCGCCCCAACCACGTCGTCAACGAAACGTTCGACCTGTTCATCGAACTTGGCGCCACCGACGAACAGGCGGAGTTTGCAACTATTTACACGAATGCGCTTAAAGGAGTCGCCGGTCGATCACCGCTCAAAATCCACGACTCGCTGGAGCCGCTGTTCGACGCCATCCTCGACCAGATACCTGCGCCGGAGGTCGATCCGGACGGACCGGCGCAACTGCTGGTGACCAATACGGTGTACGACGATTATAAGGGAAAGATTCTGATCGGACGCCTGCGGCGCGGCGTGCTGCGCAAAGGGCAGATGGCGGCGCGGATTGCGCGCGATGGCAGCGTCACTACGGCAAAGATCGGTCAACTCTTCGTCTTCAATGGGCTGGAGCGGCGTGAGGTCGAAGAAGTCACGGCAGGCGACATTATTGCTATCGCCGGGATTGGCGACGCCGGTATCGGGGATACGATCAGCGATGCCCATCATCCGGAACCGCTGCCGCCAATCGCCGTCGAAGAGCCGACGGTGCGGATGACGTTCAGCGTGAATACCAGCCCGTTTGCCGGACGTGAAGGGACACACGTGACGTCGCGGAAACTGCGCGAACGTCTCTATCAGGAACTCGAACGCGATGTGGCGCTGCGCGTCGCCGATACCGCCTCGCCCGACGCTTTCACCGTCAGCGGACGCGGTGAACTGCATCTTACCATCCTGATCGAGACGATGCGCCGTGAGGGGTACGAGTTTCAGGTGTCGCGCCCCGAAGTGATCTTCAAAGAGATCGATGGCGTTAAGTACGAACCGATCGAACAGGTCGAACTGGAAGTCGCTGAACAGTATCAGGGCGCGGTTATCGAGTTGATGGGACAGCGGCGCGGACAGATGCGCGATATGAGCATCCGCGACGGCGGATTGGTCCACATGATCTTCCACGTTCCTACCCGCGGTCTGCTTGGTTTTCGCCAGACGTTTCTGACGGCGACGCGCGGCGAGGGGGTGATGAACTCGCTGTTCATCGGTTATGAACCGCTGGCGGGCGAGATCGTTACCCGCACCAACGGCTCGCTGATCGCTTCCGAAAGTGGTGTCGCTACGGCCTACGCTCTCAACCAGGCGCAGGAGCGCGGCACGCTCTTCATCACGCCCGGCGCCGAGGTCTACGAGGGTATGATCGTCGGGCAGCACATCCGCGAGCGTGACCTGGAGGTGAATGTCTGTCGTCGCAAGCATCTGACTAACATCCGTTCTTCGACGGCGGAAGAAGGGATCCGGCTGGAAACGCCGCGCATCCTGAGCCTCGACGATGCTATCGAGTATATCAGCGATGATGAACTGGTCGAAGTGACCCCCAAGAGCATCCGACTGCGCAAGCGGTTGCTGACCCTCAATGAGCGTCAGCGTGAACAGAAACGACGCGAGATGATGCTGGCAGGGGAGCGGTAATCGCATGAACCCAACTTGCTCCTCGCTGCGCTCGTCGCAAGCGGGTTATGTCGACTGTTCAGCGGAGGAGGTAAACGGATGGCGTAGATGATCGAAGACCCGGCGCCTGGCTTGTTAGAGTGGTACGAGGAACTGCGTTACTGGCACGGTTTCCTGACCCTCGCAGCCGGCCGGACTGCTCTCCTCGATATTACGCCCGCGACCGACAAGCAAGCCGACAACCCGGATTCCCCGAGGTGTTCGCGGCAGCGCATCTTATAGTCGCGTGGCTGCGTGCGGAGATCATTCCTGGTTCGCGTATCTCAATGTTTCTGACGCCGCAGAGTTGTATGCCGAGTATACGTCGGCGGGAGTTCCGATTTGGCATGAGCTTTCCGACAAGCCGTGGGGCTTCCGGGAGTTCGGCGTCGTGACCCCAGACGGACACAAATCATCTTCGGGCAGGACCTGGAGTAATGACGGGCCTACGCGACCTGACTATTCACTCAAGCGGACCGATCAATCGCTTCGCAATGGATCGGTCTGCTTAGTTCACGCGTTCGGCGCTTCAGGTTTTCGATGATGAGAAAATATATTTTGTTTAGTCTCCTTATTGGAACAATAGCATTATCCGCGTGTGCTCCGGGTTCATCTACGGTTGGAGCAGCAACCGCCACAACTCTTCTCTGCCGACACAACAAATCTCTCCAACGCTCACACCTGAACCCACTGCTGAGCCGTATCTCAAAAATATAGAAGGTGTCCCGGTGTATGTTCGCAATGGTCGAGGATTCTTGATAGCGTTCAGTCTGCTGGCGGCGCACCGCACGCGCCTGCACACGGTGAACGCGCTGGAACGGCTGAACCAGGAGATCCGCCGGCGCGCCCGTGTGGCGGGCGTCTTTCCGAATGAAGCGTCCTGCCTGCGCCTGGCGACTGCGCTGGCCATAGAAACCAGCGACAAATGGGAGGACAGCAAGGTCTATCTTGTGTTGACCGACTGAACGTTTGTTTGAAAAGCACAACGTTATTGTTTGGTACACCACGAGTCAATTTACCGAAAAACACTTGACCGATCCCCCGATCATCACTCACTCAAAAGTACAGTTCTATTTCACCAATGTTGGTGAGTGGATTTCAGACATAATGCGGTATGCTATAAGAGATCTGGTGATCTCCCGTTTCTAATGTGTAAGGAAGGCTTCACCTATGCAGCGAGCATGGTATGGTTTACGGTTAAGGATGGCCTTAACCTATGTTGGTGTTACGGTCTTATGTCTGCTCTTGCTTGAAATTGTGCTCGTGATTGGACTGGCAATGTTCTTTCTTGACACTGATGCATTACGTGCACGAGTTGAACACACAGCAACACACCTTGCCGGAGAAGTAGTTGCTCAAGGAGTTGATAATGTACAGCAGCTTCCGGGTGGTTTCTTGTTGGGCAATCCGCAATCGCAACTCCAACCAGGCGCGATTGCCTTTCGTGATAATCAGGTTGAGATCCCATTTATTACTACTGTGTACCCTGATGAACGACCAGTATCGCTTGCGTTATTGGTCGACCCGGCAGGTACTGTTGTAGCAAGTTCATACCCAGGTCGTTATCCGCCTGGTTCATCAGTGCAAGAAATAGCGGAGACAGCCAATACATTGGTGATGCGGGCTGTGCAGGGGAATCCGACAACGGGTGTAGAGGTAGCAACGACTGCCGGTCCGGTACTCGCTGCTGTTGCACCACTGCGATCTGCTACTACTGTACCAACCGGTTTCGTGTATGTGCATGTACCAATTCCGCCACGAAATGCGCTTGCTCTCAGCCAAATCGGGTTGCCAGTTCTCCTGAGCGGATTAGTGCTGCTCATTATCACGGCGCCGGTGGGATTGGTGTTTGGGTTGATTGCAACTCGTGGTCTGATACATCGCCTACAGATACTGGCACGGGCAACCACTGCCTTTGCCGAGGGCGATTTCAGCCAGCGTGTACCAGTGCGCCTAAACGACGAAATTGGGCAGCTTGAGCAGCATTTTAACGAGATGGCAGATCAGGTAAATGCCAGTCTGCATGCCCAGCGTAATCTTGCTGCGCAGAACGCTCGCCTTGCTGAACGTTCACGAATTTCACGCGAGTTACACGACTCCATTTCACAAGATCTTTTTTCATTGCGAATGCTTGTTGGTGGTCTTCACAACCTTCCTGGCACTGATCCAATACAGGAGCAACTGACACTGATTGAACAAACACTTGGACGTGTGCATCACGAAATGCGCGCGCTTTTATTAGAATTACGTCCACATGTTCTGGAACAACAGCGTCTGGAAGATGCTATTGCCACCATTGCCGACGCATATGCAGTGCGGCTGGGTATCAGAGTACATGCCGACCTCCAGCCGCCGCCGTTGCCTGCACATGTTGAGCAGGCGCTTCTCCGGATCGCACAAGAAGGCATTGCCAACGCAGCGCGTCACGCCAACGCCAATCAAATTTCGCTGTCGTTGTTAGCGGATGATTCTACCGTGGTACTGCATATTGCCGACGATGGGGTTGGCTTTGAACCATCAAGAGAAGATGCATACGGTTTGGGCCTGCGTCTTATGCGTGAGCGCGCTGAAGGACTTGGCGGAACGTTTGAACTCAAAAGTTCGCCCGGGACCGGCGCCCAGTTGCTGGTTCGCTTGCCAGTGCAAGGAGTATCGGATGATTAACCTGTTGCTCGTTGATGATCATACGGTGGTGCGTCAGGGGCTCCGGTTTCTACTCAGCCAGCAGCTCGATATTCGAATTGTAGGCGAATGCGCCGACGGCGCCAGTGCAGTTGCTGAAGTTGAGCGTTTATTGCCCAATGTCGTGTTACTCGACTTATTATTGCCCGATCAAGATGGGGTCGCAACCTTACGATCCATTAAGACGGTCGCCCCAATTACTGAGGTTATTATTCTGACTTCCTATTTTGAGGATGACTTGATTTTTCGTGCAATCAAGAGTGGTGCTCGTTCCTACCTCCTCAAAGACGCCAGTCCACAACAGATTATTGATACTGTGCGGGCGGCGGCACGAGGTGAAAGCATACTTCCTCCCCTAGTAGCGGCGCGCGTACTTCAGGAAATGCAACAACAGCGGAACACTCCCCTCGATGTGTTGAGTTCTCGTGAGCGAGAGGTATTGACATTAATTGCTCGTGGACGCTCAAACCGCGAGATCGCCAGTGCACTTACGCTGAGTGAGCAAACCATCAAAAGCCACGTCTCCAACATTCTCTCGAAACTACATCTCGCTGATCGAACTCAAGCGGCGATCTTCGCGCTACAGCAACGACTTGTACCGTTGCAAGAAGCCCTTAATCCCGATAAATCACAAACAGAAACGTAGACGGAGGTGAGCACATTGGTTTATTCTCAGACAGCCAATCCGGTGGTTGCTGTGCCACACTACGAAACAGCATCCACATTCAGTTCACCATTACACCTGGCCATTGCTGATTATAGCGAGGTTGTGCGCCGGGGTCTTCAAGCACTGCTGCATGATCAACCAGCAATACGTATTGCGGCTGTGGTTGATTGCTCGGATACGCTTCTGAACGTTCTGGAGACTCAATCGATTGAGGTTGCCTTGATTGATCTTGGCGAGGATGATCAGGATCGTCTCAGGCTTATCAATCAAGTGCATCGATTTGCTCCCCGTACCCGTCTCATCCTCTTTAACTCACATCTTACGCTTTACCACATACTAGAGTTAGTGCAGGCAGGAGTAGCTGGTATTGTCCCGAAGCATGCGGCTCTACCGCAGATTCTCCTTGCGCTTCACAAAGTTCGGGCTGGTCGTTTAGTACTTCAAACGGATACATTTACTTATGGAAGTCTGGTTCAAACTATGGTTGCCCCCGGCGTCTCTCATGATGCTCAATTACTCCCACGTGATCTTGAGGTATTGCAGCAACTTGTTGCCGGAGCGACCAATAAGGAGATTGCGGCGTTGCTTCATCTATCCAGTAAAACTGTTGAAGTGCGAGTAGCACAAATATGTACAAAATTGGGAGTACGTTCACGTACCGAAGCTGCTGTAAAAGCAGTTTCTCTCGGTTTGGTCAGACCTCCACCTTTTACCCGGCTACTTAACTCGTAAGAATGGTATGTCGCATTTGAGGCGCGCAAAAAGTACCCTGCGCGCCTTTTCGGTGTTGTTCGAGTTTTACATTGTCATGAAAATTCGGATAGTTACCTTAGAAACAATACGATGGTCAATTTTGAGTACTTAACAATAGAAATATCCCTGCTGTTCAAGCGGGATTTCCATGTAGGTTCTTCAGGACAATAGTGCTACCATACCACATGTGAGATATAGCTCACGCCGCGTAATCAGACGTGTGTAATGCAAAGGAGAAACCCGATGAACCAACTGCTCGCCTTCCACCTCGCCCAGGATCTGCTGCCACAAGAAAACCGCGGTCATTATGATGTGGAAACCCAGATGTGGATCGGCGCCTCTGTGAGCGAAGCCAGCGACTCTACCGATGGTCTCACTTTGAAGAACCCGACGGGGACAATCACTTTCCCGATTATCCCTGATGCTGACGCCGATTTGGATTGGGTGTAGTCTAATTGCTAACGCTCCGCTTACGCTACTGACCTGCCTGACTGCAGCGGCGCATCTTTGAAAGGTGCGCCGCTGTGTGTAGAGGGAGTCTTTCGATGTCGATCCCTAAACGTGTGGTTATAGTTACTCAAGAGTACGATCCGCATGCGGATGCACTCATGCCGCTGCTGATTGCCGGTGGCGGTGATCCTTTCCGCTTACACCCGGCTGATTTGCCCACTGCGGCGTATTTACGGATGGAATTGAAAGATCGACGGTGGGTTGGACTATTTGCTGATCGGCGACGCAAACTTGAACTCACCGATATTCGTGCTGTCTGGTGGCGGCGTCCAGCACGCCACAGACTACCTGAAAGTCTTTCGGCCGACGAGCGGCACTTTGCCCAACTTGAACTTGAACATACTCTACGGGGGTTCTGGGCGACACTGGACTGCCATTGGGTTAGTGCTCCTGAAAGTATCCGCGCTGCCTCATACAAACCGGCACAGCTTGTACGTGCTGCATCATTAGGCTTAGAGGCGCCACGAACGCTAATTACTACTGAAACTGATGCCGCCCGCGAATTTATCGCTCGGTGTGGTGGACGAGCGATCTACAAAGTACTCTCAGATCCGATGCTCGGTTTTGCAACACGATCGGATGAGGTAATGGCAAAGTGTCGAGTTGCTGGCAAACCGGGCGAACCTCCAATAATTGATTGGAGCCGGGCTAGAACCCGTGCAACATATACCACACTGATTGATGAGCATAATAACGAACTCCTTGAGTCTATCAACCTGGCGCCTTGTCAATTTCAAGAGTACATCCCGAAGAGACACGAACTGCGTGTCACGGTAGTTGGTGATGATTTGTTTGTTGCAGAAATCCATTCCCAACAACACGCACGGACGACCGTGGACTGGCGGCATTACGATGTGACGATCCCATACAAGCGCGGTAGCCTGCCTATCGAGATTGCCGAGCGTTGTATGGCTTTAGTACGCGGCTATGGGCTTACATACGCAGCTATTGATTTGATTGTCGCTCCTGATGGTCGGCACGTCTTTCTTGAAATTAATCCGAATGGGCAGTGGCTATGGGTTGCGGAATTGGTGCCAGAATTACGCATCGCCGAAGCCCTTGCAGAATTGCTATTGAACGGGAAGTCATCATGTACGCTGAAGGAGGTGCTATGAGTACATCCAGCACTTCATTTGCTGCCACGGCTGGCGCCATAGCTATGCTTGTTTGGAGCGCCAGTCCGCTACTTTTGATAGGGCTTTCCGTCATTACGGCCCTGAGTGGTTTATTGCCGGTACTGAACATTATTGTCGTCGCCGCATTAATTGATCGCGTGGCTATGCTTGCCACCGGGATGGTAGTCCCAGACGATCTCAGCACATTATTGCTCACCTTCGGTGGCATTACCCTGGCTGAACAATTGCTGTTGCGACTCCGAGCTGCCGTTGAGCGCCTCTTCCAAAGTCGGGTTCAAAATCACATTCAATTGCTCATTGCCGATCACGCTGCCCGGCTGGATCTAAGTGTTTTCGAAGATCCAGCCTTTCACGATCAGTTGCGCAATGCATCAATGGAAGCCTCTTATCGCCCGGTCGCTATGGTCAGTCAATCCGTACTCGCGGCCGCTGGATTGGTCACTGCTGTTGGTACCGCTCTGGTATTGCTGCGTTGGGAATGGTGGATCGTGCCGATTCTTGCGCTGGCTGCTGTAGCCCTCTTCATCGTTTCGGCTCGCTTCGGCGCCGCCAATGCGTCGCTCGTGCTCGGACGGACACCTCGCGCACGGAAAGCTCAGTACCTTGCAGCCCTCCTCACTTCGGACGTTGCTGCAAAAGACGTGCGGCTATTCGGTCTACGCGAGCATTTTGTCGGCGCGTATCGCACATTACTCGCACAAATGTACCAGGAAGATTGTGCCTTGTTGCGACGGCAAACGGCTACCAGCATTGGGGTCGAGATGTTACTGGCTGGCGTACGACCGGCACTAATTGGCTTTGCTGCATTACGTGCATTTACCGGAGCCATAACTGTTGGCCAGTTTACTTTATATGTTCAAGCAATCGTGCAGCTTCACACCGTGCTCTACCAACTTATGCATTTGCTGGCTCAACTCTACGAGCATCGTTTGTTTGTCGATACACTGTTTCGCTACCTCGCCTTGCAGCCCTCAATCGAAGCGCCACGCGCACAGCCTGCGCATCTTCCACCCCATAGTGGACAGCCGCCACGGATCGAGTTTCGCAATCTCGTTTTCCGCTATCCCAACCAGGATCACCCGGTGATTAACGGCGTCACTTTTACTATTGAGCCTGGTGAGACGGTAGCGCTTGTGGGAATGAATGGAGCCGGAAAATCGACCCTGGTAAAACTCTTAGCCGGTCTGTACGAACCGAGTGACGGTGTCATCCTGATCGACGGAGTAGATATTAGCCGTCTGGAACGCGCCGAATTGCGTGAACGCCTCGCTGTCATTGTGCAAGATTATCCAATTTATCACCTCTCACTCTATGAAAATCTTGCGCTGGGGCGGATTAAGGACTATCACGAGCGCGCCCACGTCATCAAGGCAGCCGAACAGAGCGGATTAATTCGGCTGATTCCTGAGCTTTCTGATGGATACGATACCCTGCTCGGACGCTGGTTTGAACGTGGCCATGAACTTTCCAGCGGTCAACGACAGTTAGTCGCAATTACACGGGCCTTCGTACGCAACGCTCCTGTACTTGTGCTGGATGAGCCAAGCGCTGCCCTTGATGTGGACGCAGAGCGACATCTGTTTCACCAACTCATTGATGCACGCTGTCGCGGCACCCAGAGTCTGCTGTTCATTTCACATCGTTTTGCGACTGTGCGCCGTGCAGATCGTATCATCGTTCTAGAACATGGTCGCATCATTGAGCAGGGAAGTCACGCACAGCTACTGGCCCATGGTGGGCGCTATGCAGATATGTTTCATGCGCAGGCAGATCTGTATCTTGAATCGGCTGGGAATTCCACTTCTTGAGCAGATTGCGCCATACGGAGAAGAAGATTATGACGGTTCAAGCAAACACCGCACCATTACAATCTCAAATTGCGCATTGGGAAGCACACCATAATCGACGGCTGTTGATCTACCTGGCTGGTGAGGGCGGAACGAGTGCGAAAGGGATTGATGAACGAGATGTACTTCCGTTATACACAGCGCTGCGCGCAATTGGCAATCAAGAGCGACTCGATATCTTGCTGTTCAGCGGCGGTGGGCGTGTTAACAGTAGTCGCCGTATCTGCCTTTTGTTCCGTGAATATACATCGTTCCTTCGTATATTCGTCCCATATAAGGCTCGCTCGGCGGGAACCCTGCTTTGTCTTGGCTCTGATGAAATCGTTTTGGGGCCGTTAGGTGAACTTGGTCCAATCGATCCGCAGATTATGGCACAAGGTGATCCAGCAGGCGGTCCACAGGCGCTGTCACCAGAAGATCTGCGCGCACTCTTCAGATTGAGCGAGGATTGGCTTGATTTGCACACATCCGAGCAGCGACTCGATGTGTTGCGTATGATTAGCAATCGAATCTTTCCACTGACACTTGGCACACTTTATCGGGCTGATCGCCAGATACGGCAGATCGGACAGGAGCTGTTACGCTACCAACTTCCCGACCTCGAAGACTCCATTCGCTCTGCAATTATTGATCGCCTCGTCTCGGGATTTGGAGCCCACGACTACTCCATCACCGCTGATGAAGCTCGGGATCTGGGACTGAACGCTCGACGTACCCAACCTATTGAACACGATTTGCTTTGGGAGGTCTGGCAAACTGCATCTGCCTATCTTCAACCGTCATCGCCAAACACTGTCAATCCCGCTGAGACAAGCAGAACCGATGCATTCATTGCCTGCGCCGATTGTGCTTTTCGCCATATCACACGCAGTTTCAGCTACCTACCAAATGCAGCATCTACGCAGGCCGGACGTGTGATTCAACTACCGATTGAAGCAGAGTGGCAACCGTTTGACCCCCTTCGAGATCCCTCAAAAGTATGAGCGATTTCTCCCCCCAGGCGGGATTGTTTTGGCAGATCAGCGTGTTAGGATGAAAACGAAAAGTACAGCGATTATCTACACCCGTGAGAGGAGACCTGTTGATGCTCATGCCTCATTCTTCAGAATATCCGGTAACACCTGCCGGTACTGAAACAAATCGCGTGCCTGTCATTCAAGTACGCGGTCTTACCAAAAGCTACGGTTCGACTATTGTCGTTGATCATGTCAACCTTACAGTTTATCAGGGCGATATTTATGGTTTGCTTGGACCAAATGGTGCAGGCAAAACAACCTTAATCGCATTGCTGCTTGGTCTCATTCGACCGAGCGCCGGTGAATGGCACATTTGCAATCATGATCCTCGCCGTAATTTGCAGGCCGCTCTACGCCACGTCGGGGCAATGATTGAAGCGCCAGCCTTCTACCCTCACCTCACGGGTGCTGAGAATTTGCATGTTCTTGGGGGAATACGCGGGCCATTACCCTCCGGGAAGATCGACGACGTATTACGCCAGGTTGGTCTCCAAGATCGTGGTCGGGATCGCTATCGCACGTACTCACTGGGAATGAAACAACGCCTGGCAATCGGACTCGCGCTGGTACATGACCCCGCAATCTTGATCTTGGACGAACCAACTAACGGAATTGATCCCCAGGGGCGTGTCGAGATACGTGAGCTATTGCGCACCCTATCCCAGGCCGGTAAAACAATTGTACTTTGTTCGCATCTGCTTGCCGAGGTGGAACAAATTTGTACGCGAGCGGCCATTTTGCGCCGTGGACGAGTTGTTATCGAAAGTAACGTTCGCGATCTCGTCGGTCAGGGTAATCTGGAGTTAACCTTTTTGGAACTGACGAAGGAGGTATCGTAATGAATCGGCTTGTTCGACTTGAACTTTTGAAATTGCGTCGCCGGTGGCTGATCTGGATCCTTCTCGGACTGTTAGTCGCAGGTGAGGCACTCACTATCTTCGGAGGGTACTATCTCGCGGTAAGCGGCACAATGACCTTTTTAGATGAGCGTGGTCAGATCTTGCCGATAGAGATGGTATTACCAAATTTTATTTTACCCGGTGCACTGCGCGCGGTACTCGGTCTGGCACAGCAGGTTGGCAGCTGGCTCCTGGTTATTCTAACTGCAGTGGTCATTGGGATGGAAGAGGCGTATGGTACGCTGCGCCTGATCTTAATTAGCGGGATCGGACGCACTCGCTATCTGGCGATGAAACTCACAACCTTGTTCATCGTCGTCGTTAGCTTTGTGGGTACGGCAGTGATCAGCGGAATGGGTTTCGCCCTGATTGTCGCTAATGTGGCCGAAATTCCAATCACCCCGACACCGGTTGAAGGCTCAGTCTGGCTCAGCAGTTTTGCAATGGCAGTACGTACAATCGTTGCACTCACAGTGCCGGTCGTGATCGCTTTTGTTGCAACACTCCTGAGTCGATCACAAACTATCGGTATTGCTATTGGTCTTGTTTACTTCCTGGCAGAGTCAGTTGTAAATGGCCTCCTTGCTTTGCTGGGTGAAGCCGGGCAGCAGATTGCGCTATTGCTACCGGGAACGCATATTCAGGCTTTGATGGCGCACAATCAATTCAACAGCCAGGGGCTTATTCCCGGATATTTGCCATCACAGCCGATAGCAGGGCTGGTTTTACTCAGCTACATCCTCGTTTTGCCTGGCATAGCCTGGGCTCTATTTGTGCGCCGTGACATACGAAGTGGAAGTTCGCAGTAAAAACTGTGAAGACTCGATTGCAGCGTGCGGTCGTCACAGATCGCCGCACGCGGTTCGGGCATACGGTCGGCGATTCACGTACCAGCCGACGCGAGTTGTGAACCAGGGTCTCAAAGACCTCCGCCCTCAACCGGGCGCAGGAGTGCGGCACGCTCTTTATCACGCCCGGCGCCGAGGTCTACGAGGGTATGATCGTCGGGCAGCACATCCGCGAGCGTGACCTGGAGGTGAATGTCTGTCGTCGCAAGCATCTGACTAACATCCGTTCTTCGACGGCGGAAGAAGGGATCCGGCTGGAAACGCCGCGCATCCTGAGCCTCGACGATGCTATCGAGTATATCAGCGATGATGAACTGGTCGAAGTGACCCCCAAGAGCATCCGACTGCGCAAGCGGTTGCTGACCCTCAATGAGCGTCAGCGTGAACAGAAACGGCGCGAGATGATGCTGGCAGGGGAGCGGTGAGGAACAGGAGTGCGCCAGGAAGGGGTGGATTGCACTGGCGCTCTTCCCCTTTTGCACTTCAATGATACCCGTTCTCCTCAGTCCCCACGACGCCCGTTGGCATTATTGCGACGTTGCAACATAATCGCAATCCAATTGCGATCCTCGAACCTTGACTTCCCCCTGTTAAGAAATGGTATATTCATCCTCAAGAGAGGACACACTCAGTTGAAAGGAGCACATTCATGCACCGCTTCCTCCTCGCGCTGCTTGCTCTGTTGCTCGTCCCCGGCGCTGGCAGCGCATCCGCCGCCCCCTCCCGGCAAGAGCGAACCACCGCTGTCTTCTTCCGCGAAACGCAGAACTGGGTCGCGCCCCCCTTCTATGACTTCTGGAGCGGGAATGGCGGTCTGCCGATCTTCGGGTATCCCCTCGCCCCGACCGATCTGATGACCAGCCCCGACGACGGTAAGGTCTACGCCACCCAGATCTTCGAGCGCAATCGCCTGGAGTACCACCCCGAAAATCCAGAGCCATACCGCGTCCAACTCGGTCGTCTGGGCGTCGAGGTTCTGCAAAAGCAGGGGCGCAACTGGCAGGATTTTCCGAAGGGCGAGCCGAAGCGTGGTTGCGACTTTTTCCCCGAGACCGGGCATACCCTCTGTGAGCCGTTCCGCAGTTACTGGCGTCGCTATGGGTTAGACCTGGGCATGCGCGGCGTGGCGCGCGCCGAGTCGATCGCCCTCTTCGGTCTGCCGATCTCCGAGCCGATGATGGAGACCAATGCCGATGGCGCGACCGTTCTGACCCAGTGGTTCGAGCGCGCGCGCTTCGAGTACCATCCCAACAACCCGCCGCAGTACCGCGTCCTGCTCGGTCTGCTCGGCAAGGAACTCTACGGACCCTACCGCCCCGGCGCTGCGAGTGTGAGTGGAACGGTCGGTGCTGTTCTCAGAAATAAAGAAACGATAGAGGCAGGAATAGACGCTGGACTCTTCTGGGAGACAGTCAATCGGAGCAGCAGCGGTATGCGGATCAGCAAAGCATCCATCCTGATCCGCGGACCGTTCTATCCTGAAGATCATCCGCTGTTCGGAGTTGCCGATGATTGGTTCGGCACCCTTGTGGAGATCAAGCCGGATAATACTTTCACATCTCCCGACTTCATTCCCGAAGCGCCGGGGGGGAGGATGGAAATCTGGCATGGGATGATCGAAGGCGTGTGCAACGATGGGCAAAAAGCAGCTTTTTTGCCGTTCGGCAGCACGGAACTGCCGCTTGCAGGCGGTCAACCGCTGAATGATGTGACGTTCTCTGCAAACATTTTCTGCGGCGATCCATTCTCTGGGTTTTAGTTCACTCCGGGGCGCTATCCCGATATTCGACATTTGAATATGGGGAAACATACGAGACGGGGTGAATGGAGATTGAGCACTTAATCCGGTACGCGCCCTTGCCGTGGGGCTGAAGCCCTCGGCTATGGAATGCAAAGCCCGCCTGCGCGGGCTATACCGGATTATTTCTTCAAAGACCATATACACCGTCTCGCACCCTTTTCGGCATCCAGCCATCCTAACGCCCTGCCTTCAACCGCTCGACCAGGTCGATATACCGCTGCATTGCGGCATCCTTCGCAACCCCTTTGAGTTTTGCCCATGCGTCGTACTTCGCCTGTCCGACGAAATCCAGTCCTCCCGGGCGCGATCCGCTGACGTCGCCGACGGTCGCCTGTTTGTAGAGTGCGTAGAGTTGCAGCATTGTTTCGTTGTCGGGACGCCTCGGCAGGCGTGTGGCTGCATCCGCCGCAGCCGTGAATCGGGTTTCCAGATCACTGCTCATCGTTCATACTCCTGCGACTTCTTCTCCACCTTCGACACGATACGCATACGCCATCCGCGGCGTATTGAACGCAAATCCCACCCGACCGCGCGCGTCGATCAGGATGACGCCCCCCAGTCCATGAACGCGCTGTTCGAGCCGTTCGATTGCAGCGCGCGCCGCCTCGATGGGCGCGTACCCGGCGCCCAGGAAATCGGTGGCGGTCTTTGCCAGTAATACCTTCATGATCGACTCGCCCCATCCGGTCGATGCGCATCCGCCGGTCTGCACATCGGCGTACAGACCGGCGCCGATCAACGGCGTGTCACCGACGCGACCCGGCAGTTTGAACGGCGTGCCGCCGGTCGAGACGGCAGCAGCCAGGTTCCCGTAGCGGTCGAGCGCCACAGCGCCGACGGTGTCGCCGGGGTGCTGGATGCGCAAGCCGGGTTGGTCGGGCGCGTGATCACCACCCGCTACGATGCCGCGCAGACCGGCAACCTCACCCGGCGGGCGCTGAAAGGCGTCCGGCATGCGGTACGCAGCCAGACGGCGCAGTTCTTCCCAACGGGCGCGTTCACGCGGCACGATCATATCCTCGTCGGCGCAACGTTCAATGCCCACCGTATCGGCGAAGCGTTCGGCGCCGCGACCAACCAGCAGCGCCGCTTCGCTTTCGAGGACGCGACGCGCCAGTGAGATCGGGTTGCGAATACCGCGCACTGCTGCGACGGCGCCTGATCGTAACGTCGCACCGTCCATGATTGCAGCGTCGAGTTCAACCAGACCATCACGGTTGAGCACCGAACCGACGCTGGCGTCGAACGTCGGATCGTCCTCCATGATACGCACTGCAATCTCAACAGCATCGAGCGCGCTGCGACCGTTCGTCAGCGCTTCCCATCCGGCAGCCAGCGCACGACGGCATCCTGCCAGGTGCGGCGCCACCTCATCGTCGGGAATGTCCCACGCGCCGCCATGGACGATCAGAGCGAGCGGCACTTCTTCCTCCGTACCGGTGTTCAACCCATGGGATCAATCGGACGCCTCGCCGGTCGCCTGGATCAACTGGCGCAGGTAGACGAACGCCGAGAGCGCAAAGGGCGCCATCGCTGCATACAATGCAGGGCGCCCGCTGCGTGGACCATCGGCGATGTAGAGTAACATTGCCAGCGTTAGCGCCAGCGTCGTTGCTTTCCCGGCGGGATGCGCCGTTGCAATGATCCGTCGCCGACGGTAGATCAACAAGCCGCCCAGGATGATCGCAACATCGCGCCCCAGAATGAGCGTCGTCGCCCACCACGGAAACCCGCGCACCCGCGAGAGGGTCACCGCTGTTGCATCGATCATCACCTTATCGGCGACCGGGTCGAGCAGTTTCCCCAGCGGCGACACCTCATGCCGACGGCGCGCAATCGCGCCGTCAATGGCGTCGGTGAACATTGCCGCGCCAAGAATGCCCAGCGCGCGCCAGCGTTGCTCCGGGCGTTGCATGGCATGCAGCGCAGCCGGCAACATCAGCAGACGCGCAAGCGTCAGCAGATTGGCAGGGTAGAGCGCTTCACGCCAGTTGAATGCGTGGCGCAAACGTGCAGGCTTCATCAGTATGACGGCGGAGGTCCATATCCCGGCGGCGGACCGTAGTAGCCGGGCGCGGCATAGACCGGTTGCTGGGGCGGGAAGATGCGCTGCATCGCCTGACCGATCACGTGTCCGATCACGCACTGCGCATAAAACACGGCAAAGAAAGTGCCGATACCGCAGGTGATCACACCCAGAAGACTGGAAGCCAGAATCGCCAGGAAGCCTACAACCAGAATCATCAGGAACGACCCGATATGACTGCGCAGGGTTGCAATCACCTCGCCAAACTTGAACGCCTCACCGAGCGAGTCGGTCGCCAGGTAGCGCATAATCGCCGCCAGCGATGCAAAGACGCACACCAGCGCTACGACCAACTGGAGCGGAATGAGGCACAACGAGAGCAAACCGAGAACCCCAGCGACTGCCTCCGAATCTTCTGCTGCCGCTGCACCTGCAACTGTCAGGAACACGAAAACGCCATAGAGCACGATGAGTGGCAGCAGGTACACGATCTGGATGACCAGCGCCATGAAACCCCGTCCCAGGAAGTCGCCAAACTCGCCCCACGCCGGCAACGGACGCGGATTGCCGCGCGCCACATTCAGCGCCACGCGATAGGAGTATCCCAGAACAGCGATCGCTCCCAAAAACGGTATGAATAGAATGAGACCGCCGATCAGCACTTTAGTGATCCACTGTTCGTCTTCGGTCACGAAGCCGAATGCCTTGCCAATCTCCATCGTTCTTGCTCCTTTCTACACCAACTCACGGGCACGAGCCAGTCCCCGCCGTTCGAGTTCGCGTTCTGCGGCAACATAGATCTGGACGACGATGAGATGCGCATACAGTAACGCGCTCAACGTCAACCAGATCAGCAGCGCCACAATCAGCAACGTACCGGGAATGGTCAAACGACTGGCAGCCAGGAACGTCAGCGCACCGAGCGCGACTGCCGGCAGGTATGCGGGCAGCGACGCCAGGCGGGCGCGAAAATACACAGCGCGCGCTCCGGGGCGCAACGCCTCACGCATGGCGCGCATGCTCATTGCGTGCTCCGGCGAAGCGTCCTGCACATAGATCAGACGCCCCACCATCGAAACGCTGCTCAGAAAGACGAATGTCAGGTAAAGAGCGAGAATGGCGCCCAGCACTGCGAACAATTGCCCGGCAAGACCGGGCGAGTTGCTCAACACTGCTGAAAATGCAACGCAGAAAAAGAGAACGCCTGCGATCATGAGCGGCATCACATAGAACAGAAAATCGATGATCCAGGCGAACATGCCCATAATCCAGCGCGTCGACCAGTCGAACCAGGGAGGCAGCGGCGTGGCATACCCTTTCCGTGAATTATCGATATACTCGATAATCCACCCGCCGGCAAACGGCGCACCAACGATCGACATGATTAACGCGCCGCCTGTCAGGATTTTGCGCCACCAGAGCGGGTCGCTGTGGACAGTTCGGATAGCAGTGCGAAGATCCATGCAGTCACGCAAGAACGGCGAGAGCGACCATCACCTATGCTGACACAAGGTGCTGGCGCAGCGCATCGAGCGCCATTGTTCCGGCAAAGTCCCAGACATCGTCACTTCGCATATCGAAGCGGCGTTGCCATTCATCGACCCCGCTGGCGTGCGCAATTGCCACGCATACCGTTGCGAAGCCATCAGAGGCGATCAAACCGGACGGTTGCAACGCCAGTCCGATGTCGGTGCGCCAGCGATGACGCACATCAACGGCGCCGGTGCGCGCAAGACTCTGCGCTGCATCATCATCAGCCGGGATGTCGGTGGGATGCATGATAACCCCGCGCACGCTTTCGAGCGCTTCTTTGCTCAATGCACGGTAGAGCGGCGCCGTCACCGCGCCCTCATACAGCGCAAGCGTCTTCCCGCGCTCGCGGAGCATTCGGGCGACAGTCTGATCGAGCCGTTCATCGCCGAGCAGGTGCGAACCGAGGCGCTCGCGGATGACCGCCTCGACCTGTGCGATCATCGTTTCGGCGGCTGCGCGACTGCTGGCTTTGGCGCCGATACGCAATTCATACTGGGCGCGCTTGGCAGAAATGCCGAGCGTCGGATTCGTCTGAACCATCAGGTCGGCAAGCCTCTCACCGATCACGCTCTCGCCGAGACCGACGGCGTGGAGTGTGCGCACCAGGATAACCCCGGTTTCGCCGCGTTCGTCGCGCAGGTATGGCAGAATGGCGTTCTCCCACAGGTAGCGCATTTCGGAAGGAACGCCAGGCAGAACCACCACAGTCCCGCGAGCATCCTCAACAATGAAGGCGGGGGCGGTGCCGCGCGGATTTTCGACAATGCGCGCACCCTCAGGCACATACGCCTGCCGACGGTTGCTCTCCGGCATCGGCCGACCGAAGGCGCGGAAACGCGCTTCGATCTGATCGAGCAGGTGATGATGGAACACCAGCGGTCGTTGCAGGGCGCGCGCCACTGCCTCGCGGGTGACATCATCGACCGTTGGACCAAGCCCGCCCGTGCAGATGACAAGATCGGCGCGATTGAGGGCTTCGTCAATGGCTGCGGCGATGCGCACTTCGTTGTCGCCGACGACCGACTTGCGGAACAGGTCGATGCCAATCGACGCCAGTTGCCGCGCCAGATATGCGCTGTTGGTATCGATTGTCTCACCGAGCAGCAACTCCGAACCGACCGCCAGGATTTCAGCGTTCATACGGCGCCCCCAGCGGATCGGGCGGATTCCGATCAGTGTGCGCTGCACCGGAAGCGCGTCGGCGACGCACATCAGCCCACATGTCCTGTTCGCACGCTTCCATCGCCTGGCGACCGACAGCGAGTGCGCCGCGCACCCGTGCAGCCAGCGCCTCGACCCCGCCAAAGCGCGACGTTCCAATTGCGACGGCAGCCGCGCCGATGGCCACACCGACAGCAAAGCCGATCACAAACCGCTTCATCGATGCTTCCTTGTTGCTATGCCTTTGCTTCGATTTCAGCCCGGGCGCGTTCAATGAACGCCGCAACCGGCATCGCGCCAAGGTCCTCGCCGGATCGGGTTCGTACCGCAACCGCGCCAGCGCGCTGTTCCCTGTCGCCGATTATAAGCATATACGGTATCTTCTGCAACTGCGCCTGTCGAATCTTGGCTTGCATGCGATCTTTGCTCAGATCGACCTCGACCCGCAACTGAGCTGCTGTCAACTGGCGTCCGACCTCGGCGGCATACGCGCTGTGCCGCTCGTCGGAGATAGGAATGACAATCGCCTGAACCGGCGCCAGCCAGAGTGGAAACGCGCCGGCATAGTGCTCGATCAGGACTCCCAGAAAACGTTCGGTCGACCCGGTGACGGCGCGGTGCAGCACCACCGGTGTGCGTGGTTGTCCATCCTCGGCGATATATTCAAGGCCCAACCGACGTGGTTGAATAAAGTCCACCTGAATGGTCGACAATTGCCACTCGCGACCAAGCACATCGCGCGCCAGAAAATCGGCTTTTGGACCGTAGATCGCCGCTTCGCCGGGCGCTTCCTCATACTCAACACCGTAATGGTCGAGCGCCGCGCGCAGTGCGTTTTCCGCCAGGTCCCACGCCTCGTCATCGGCAATATACTTGCCGCCCGCACCGCGCAACGAAAGGCGCACGCGATAATCGGTGAACCGATAGGTTTCAAGCACCTCGCGGATGAGACGCAGCGCCAGGCCGAATTCCTCCTCGATCTGATCAGGACGGCAGAAAATGTGACAGTCGTCCTGCGTCAGCGCCCGCACCCGCGTCAACCCGGTCAGCGTTCCGCGATCCTCATAGCGGTAGAGCGTCGCAAATTCGGCGAAGCGCAGCGGCAGATCACGGTACGAATGGATCCCCATCTCCTTGTAGAGAGTCATATGACTGGGGCAGTTCATCGGCTTGAGCCGGTAGATATGCTCTTCATCCTCGACCATCGGCGGGAACATGTTCTCGCGGTACGCTTCATAGTGACCGGACTTCTTGTAGAGCGTCTCCCTGACGATATGCCCGGTCCAGACATGCTGATACCCGTAGCGCGTCTGCACGTCGCGCACATACGACTCCATGAGATGGCGCAGCATCTCGCCCTTTGGCGTAAAGAGCGGCAGACCGGGTCCGATATCATCGGAGAAGTAGAACAGTCCCAACTCTTTCCCAATGCGACGGTGATCGCGCCGTTTTGCCTCTTCAAGGCGATGCAGGTAGGCATCGAGTTCTTCTTTGCTGTTCCAGGCAGTACCGTAGATCCGTTGCAGCATGGGACGGTTTGAGTCGCCACGCCAGTAGGCGCCGGCCACACTCATCAGTTTGAAGGCGTCCGGCGGTATCTGCCCGGTGTGTTCAAGGTGCGGACCGCGACAGAGATCCTCGAACGTATCGTGTTTGTACGTCGAGATAACAGTTCCTGACCCGCTCTGCTCGCCATACTCGTCCTGACCGTGCAGCAACCCTTCGATCAACTCCAGTTTGTATGGTTGATCGCGAAAGAGCGCACGCGCTTCATCGGGATCGACAACACGGTAGACAAATGGATGTCTGCCGGCGATAATACGGCGCATTCGCTGTTCGATCTCTTCCAGATCGTCGGGTGTCAATGGGCGCGGCAGATCGAAATCGTAGTAGAACCCATCCTCGATGGGCGGACCAATGGCGATTTTCCCTTCAGGAAAGATTTCGAGCACTGCCTGCGCCATCACGTGCGCAGCAGAATGGCGCAGACGGTAGTAGGGATCTGTGTCTGGTTTGACTGGCATACGCAAAACCTCATTGTCGTTATGCGTCGGTTAACGTGACGACCAATGCACCGGGGATGATCCGCAGATCGGTGATCCGGCGACCCTGCGCTTCCAGCTGGTCGTTCAACTGCTGCTCAAGCGGCGCCAGCAGTTCATCGAGGGCAACGAGACGTCCAAGCGGACCGTCAAGACGCGGATTGAGCGCAATGACTCGACCATTCTGGAGCGCCAATCCCATGCGCGCCGTGCCGTCGAGACCGAAGGCGCGCACATCGACTTCCAGACCATCGGAGACGAACCGGAGGCTTGCCTGTTCGATCGGCGCAAGCAGATCGGCATGCGCCTGAAGGTAGGCATTCGCCTCTTGCTCAGAGATCCGCACCTCGCCAGCAGGAAGCGCAGCGACCAGCGTCGGCAGAACGCCGGTTGCTGCCGCAGAACTGCCGGTATCGAGCCGTAGCGCGGTTTGTTCGCCGATCATGCGGCTGAGAGACGGGCGCAACCAGAACAGGTAGAGCGCCACCAGCGCCACAAACAACCAGATGAGCGCCACAGTCCACCCCAGGCAGGAAAGACTGCGCCGCGGGCGCGCCTGAAATCGTGTCGAGCGAGAGCGCATTGTCGTTCTCGAATAAAAAACCCCTCATCCCCTGATGGGACGAAGGGTTGCTTCGTGGTTCCACCCATGTTCGGAATAGCGTTGCAATGGTACATGTCCGCAACGCTTTCCCTCGTGATCGCTGTATCGGGCGAACCCGCGCTTCCATACTTGTCGGAGACGTTCAAGAAGCGGCTCGGAGGTGGTTTTCGCTGCGTCTATCGCCGGGTGCGCTCACAGTCATCGGCGCGCCCTCCCTGAAGGCGGTCTCACAGCTACTCGTCCTCGTCAACGCAAACGGATAAACTATCGATGTACCATACACACGCTCGCATGGTACACGACCGGGATGCGCGTGTCAAGTGCGCCATTCCGTATGCACCTGCACGTTCTACGGGCGTCGAATGGCATCGATCAACGTCTGGGTCGCCGGTGGAGGCGGGGATGTCAGGAGGCTGACAACGATGGTTATGACCAGTGCGGCGACCATGCCGAAGATACCGGTTGCAGGACCAGAAATACCATAGAAGTTCGTGGATGGACTCAACAGGTTGATAATGATTGCGCTGGCGACAGCAAGCAGACCGGCGATCATACCGGCAATCGCACCCTGACGATTGGCGCGTCGCCAGAAGATGCCGAGCGTCAGCACCGGGAACAGCGTTGCCGCTGCAATGGAGAACGCCCATGCAACCAGTTCGACAATAATGCCCAGCTGGCGCAGTGCGGTGAGCGCAGCCAGCACCGCTGCCAGGAAGAGGGCGATACGCCCGATCGCAAGCAAGGTACGCGCCGGTGCGTGCCGGTTCAACGATTGATAGACATCGAGCGCCACCGACGACGTAATGACGATCAACAACCCATCGGCAGTACTCAGCGCTGCCGCCAGCCCGCCGGCGATCACCAGTGCAGCGACAGCACCGGGGAGACCGACGATTTCAGGCGTCGAGACCACAACCAGATCGGGGCTGATTTTCAACTCGTTGTACTGTAAGATGCCGTCAATCGACGTGGGAGTGACTGCGCGCCCGCTCAACTCTTCGATCTGGATACGCCCATCACCGTTCGCATCGACAAATCGCAGCGCCCCACTTTCCAGCAGACTCTTCGCCCATCCTGGCACGGTCGCCACCGACTCTCCTTCAAGCGTCGTCAGGTCGGTAATGCTCAACAGTCCGGCATTCCCCCAGTTCACCGCCCATTGTGGCAGCGAACGCACCGACTGACCAACGACATGTGCAAGGATTTCCCAGCGCGAGAAGGCGGCATACGCCGGGATGGTCAGATAGACCAGCGCAATGAACAAAAGCGCCCAACTCACGCTGCGCCGGGCATGGATCACCGATGGCGTCGTATAGAACCGCACCAGGATATGGGGCAGACCGGCGGTGCCGCACATCAGACAGAACGCCAGTGCCAGAAATTGCCAGACCGACCAGTCATTGAATGGTTCGGCATACGATTTTGGGATATTCTGTGCAGATTCAAGATCGGCAATGACATCGAAGGCAGCGCCATACATGATCTGCGGCAGAGCGACCCCTGTATCTCTGAGCGACAGCAGTGCGGCAGGGATCAGATAGGTCGCCACGATCA
>Ga0197142_1001104_pt1 | contig 24950 bp, 19 predicted proteins | sample GBS60_MetaG_FD_148614 | JGI IMG/M metagenome (GOLD analysis project Ga0197142, IMG submission 148614) | Sediment microbial communities from Great Boiling Springs, Gerlach, Nevada, United States - GBS 60_MetaG | ecosystem: Environmental > Aquatic > Thermal springs > Hot (42-90C) > Sediment... | reverse complement strand
AGGCCACGGCTTCATCCAGCACGCGCACCTCGATCACACGCCAGCGGTGCGCCGGGCGGTAGAGGATGTAATCAATCTGGCGAGTGGGCGCCGCCGACGGAAACGTGGGCAGGATATCGCCCGCCACCTGCCATGCCTCGGCCAGCTTCCGCATGGGCGGGCTGTCGGGCAGGGCGTTGAGGTCACCGGCAAGGAGGCTGGGCATCTCCGGCTCCTCCGCCGTCATTTCCACCAAAGCTTCGGCGGCCTTGAGGCGGTCCTGTTCGCTCGTGTCCAGATGGGTGGCGAAAAATCTGAAAATCGCATTACCGGCTTCGGTGAGGCCGCTGTAAACGTGCAACTGGATCACCCCGCGCGGCTCCCTGCCGGGCGTAAAAGGTAGCGCCCGATTGGCGAAGCCGTTCACTGGCAGCCGTGCGAGTGCGGCGTTGCCGTACATGCCGCCCTGATAATCTATCGTGCGCCCGAAAAAGTGTTGCTTGCCCGTAAGACAGGCCAATTGCTGCGCCTGATCCACGAAACCCGTCCGCCGCGTGAAGCGGTCCACTTCCTGCAATGCCACCACGTCCGGCTGGGCGCTCCGAATGACGGCTGCGATCCGCTCCAAATCGAGCTTGCCGTCCGTACCCTCCCCGTGGTGGATGTTGTAACTGAGGACTCGGACAAGCCAGGGGCCTTGTGCCGGCTGAGCTCCTGCCGGCAACCAGGCCCATAACCACAGCAGAACCAGATACCGATTCACGGATTGGCGCCCTCCCCGACCATTTTTTCTCGGACCACCGGCTGTGGGTGACCTACTATCATATCGGAGTACGCTAACCTTACCTCCCTTTCCATCAATTACCGATGTAGCGAGCGTAAAGGCTTCGCGCGACTCCCGGATCTCCGACGCCCTTGACGATGACCCGGTTATCAGCAAAAACAGTCAACTCATAGGGGGGAATACGGAAGCGCAGAGCGAATGGGGTAACTTTGACTTCGCCCAGCGGCGCCAGCCGGCGGGCCAGCTCGCCCAGGTCTACGGGTCGTGGGTCTTCGTGAATCTGGACCGCGTTGCGGCCGCACAACGTGATGGGCGCGCGGCGCACCGCCTGCAAATGAGAAAAGACGCGGCCGGCGCAGGCCGGGCAATCCTCCTGAGGCCCGGGCTGTTCCACTTGCCGGATGCGGCCCTCCCAGAGATCCATCACGGTGATTCGCAAGCGCAGCAAATGGCCGGCGCCGCAAAGCAGCTTCAGGGCGTCGGCGGTTTGGATGGAGGCGACCGCCGAGGTTACGGCGTTCAGAATGCCCGCCGTTTCGCAGGTAGGCAGAGGCGGCGTCGGCGGCTCGGGATAGAGGCATTTCAGGCAGGCGCTGCGTCCCGGCACAATGGGCATGGTTATTCCGTAGGCGCCCAGCGCCGCGCCATAAATCCAGGGAATCCCGTGCCGTACGCAGTAATCATTGATGAGGTAGCGCGTTTCGAAATTGTCGGTCCCGTCGAGAATTACGCCGGCCCCCGCCAGCGCATCCGCAATGTTGGACGGGCTCAGATCGGCCACCACCGGGCGCAATTCTATGCCGGAATTGATGCGCGCCAGCCGCCGGGCCGCCGTGACGGCTTTGGGCAGATCTTCTTGAAGGTCGCTTTCTTCGTAAAGCCATTGCCGCTGGAGGTTACTCAGCTCGAGATAATCGCGATCCACCAGGATCAGGCATCCTACCCCCGCCCGGGCCAGGGCCTGGGCCTGCAAGCTCCCCAGAGCCCCGCAGCCGACAATGGCCGCCGTGGATCGGAGCAACCTTTGCTGGCCTTCCTCTCCGATCTCGGGCAAAACGATTTGCCGCGAATATCGCTCCCTTTGTTCCGGGCTCATCCCGTTCGTAGGATAGCAAGGGGGAAGAAAAGTGCGGCAATCGCCTTGCCGCCGGCTGGTACAATCGAAGCAAGGAGGCGTATATGAGCACCTTTGAGGCATCGCCCGAGTCTGGCGGTTCTGGTGGATCGCGAGTGGTCATCCCGCTGCTGTTCGGCGCTGTCATCGCTCTGGTGGCCGCCACGGTAATCCTTTTCGTGCAGTTAGACGGTTTGCGAACCGACGTGGCCAAGCTGCGCGAGTCCACGCAGGTGGAAATCGCCAACCTGAAGGAAGCCACCAAGATGACGACCGCGGCCAGCCGCCGGCATCTGGACGAGTTGCGCGAGGAACTGGAAGCGGCGCGACGACAGGCGGCCATGGCCGTGGGCCAGGCCCGGACCGAAGCCCTGGCCAAAGCCGAGCAACTGGCGCGGCAACTGGCGGAAGAGCAGCGCCGCCAGCACCAGCAGGTGGCGAGCGAGCTTTCCGAAGTCAAGCAGGCCGCGACCGCGACCAGCGCCAAACTGGGCGAGGTCTCCAACGAGGTTTCCAGCGTGAAAACCGAGGTGGCCTCGACCAAGTCCGAACTGGAGAAGACCATCGCCGAGTTGAAACGCATGACCGGCGACATGGGCGTGATGAGCGGGCTGATCGCCACCAATGCCAAAGAGCTGGCGGCCCTGAAAGCCCTGGGCGATCGCAACTATTTCGAGTTCGATCTCAAGAAGACCAGAAATCCCCAGCGCGTGGGCGATATCTCGATCCTGCTCAAGAAAACCGATCCCAAGCGCAACAAGTACACCATTGACGTGATCGCCGACGACAAGCGCGTGGAAAAGAAGGATCGCAACGCCAACGAGCCTGTCCAGTTCTACGTTTCCAGGGCGCGCCAGCCTTATGAACTGGTGGTGAACGAGGTGCGCAAGGATCAGATCGTCGGCTACCTCGCCACGCCCAAGGTCCAGGACGCGCGCTGATACGGCGCGGGCAGACTCACTCCAAGGCCAAGGCGCTGATCTGAAAGCGTCCCGGGCGTTCGATCTCCACCTTCACTTTCTCACCCAGGGAGAGGCTCCCGCTTAACGTCAGGACATAAGGGGAACGGATCACCTCGAAGATGCGCGGGCCGGGCGGGCCGCCCGCGCGTTTGAGATCCCTCACCGCGAACCACGCGCCCCCTGTCTGCCGGGCCAGGTTCTCGAAAAGGCTCCGGCCCGATCCCAGCACGTAGACCGGGTAAATGGAGACGTTCCGCCGCCGCGCCAGACGCAGCACTTCGCGCTCGCTCACGCGACTGGATCCTTCCAGCCCCGCCGTCAGCAGAACCAACACCCGCCGGAAGCCGGATTCCTGAAAGCCATCCTCGATGGCGGCGTAAAGCGCATCCAGCACGTTCGGGATGTTGCCATACTTGACGCGCAACAACGCGCGCCTGAGCAGCTCCTTGCTGGAAGTGAAGTCCTGAATCAGATCGGCCGAGGAATGGAAACTCACGATGGCCATCTGGTCCTTGCTGTGGAGCTGCTCGATGATGCTTTCGGCTACCGGCTGGACGATCGCGCCCACCAGGCTGGTATCCAGCAGCATCATCACATCCAGGAGGCCCTGGGCCGGCTCCGCTGTTTCCACCTTGCGCAGCGCGCCCTCGTCGTGAACGCGGAATTCGGCCGCTTTCAAATCCGTCACCGGACGGCCCGTGCGCTGGTCCACCACGGTGACCAGCAGACGCGTGGATGCCGGCGCGGTGAGGCACGCCAGGATCAGCAACAGCAAGCGGCGCATGCCTTTCAGCTTACTCCGAGCGCGTCCCCTCTTCCACCACGCGCACGCTCACGCCACTTTCCAGACGGGCCAGTTGGGTAATGGCCACCCGCTCGCCAGGCCGCACTCCCTCGACGATTTCCACTTCCTGGCCAAAGCGGTCTCCGAGCTTGACTTCCCGCGGTTCCACCGTGTTGCCCCGCACCGCGTACACCTTGTTGGTTCCCAGCACGTAATTGACCGCGCGCACGGGCACCAGGTACACCTGCTGGAACTTGTTGGTCCGGATTCTGGCCTTGGCGTACGAGCCGGGCTTCAACTCGCCACCGGGGTTCTGGATCAGCGCCTCTACCAGGAAAGTTCTCTTGCTTTGATCCACCGTCGGCGAAATGCGCCACACGCGCCCCTCGAAGCGGCGATCCGGATACGCCTCCACGGAAACTTCGGCGGACTGCCCGTTCTGGATCCAGGGCGCCATCCGTTCCGGCACCTCGGCGCGCAGCCGAATGGGATTGATCTTCACCAGCGTGAACAGCGGCGTGTTGACGCGGACGTATTGTCCTACGGTCACTTGCCGCTCTTTGACATAGGCCGCAAAGGGGGCCCGCACGGTGGCGTCACGAAGACGTTTGCGCTGGAGCTGGAGGCTGGCTTTGAATTGTTCGACCTGCTGGATGAGGTTGCGCGTCTGATTCAGCGTGGCGTCGTAGGCGGCTTGCATGGCCTTGTAGCGCGCCTGGGCCTGATCCAGTTCCTGAAGCGAGCCGATGCCCTGGTCCACCAGCTCGCGCACGCGCTTGTAGCGTTGCTCGGCGTCGAACAGTTCCGCCTGGGCGCGCCGGACCTCGGGCGTTTCGCGAATGTCGCGTACGCGTTCCTCCTCGTGTGTGAGCCCCAGTCGCTCCAGCGCCTGGCGAAGCTGGGCCTCGGTCTGGGCCACCAGATAGCGCTGTTCCTCTTCCGAGATGCGCACGAGCACGTCGCCCTCGGCGACGGCGTCACCCAGATCGAAGCGGACCTCTTCGACGCGACCGTCCACTTCGGCGCTGACGATGACTTCCTCGTATGGGTACAGAGTGCCAACGGCCTCGACCACGCGCTGAATCTGCCGCGTCACCACCGGCGCCACGCGCACCACGACCGGTCCCGAATCGCGCTTGGCCTGCTCCGCCGGGCGGCGATTGCAGCCCTCCCCGACCATCAGCGCGAGCAGAGCGAGCAAAGAACCAGCGACTCTCATGGTCGGCGCCCCGCAGGTGATCCCCTCATCCGCTAGCCTTATCGTAATACGACACATCTCCTCTCAGGTTGGGCGGTAACCGGCAGCCTGCGGTTACACCTGTCTCGCATCGGTCCCTTTCAGGGGTTGTCCGAGGCCGAGGAGTCCGTCGGTTCCACCAGCCGTTCGACGTTCATCCGGTACAGCGCGGGCTTGCCCTCGCGGTCACTCTGGAAATAAATGCGACGGCTGTCGGCGCTGAACGTGGGCCGGACCCGGGCGGCGTCGGCGGCTCCATGCTCGCACAAGGTCAGTTCCCGGCGCGTCATGCGAAGCAACAACAGAACGTACGGCGAGGCCACGCTACCGCTGGCGCCGAGAAAGACCGATTCGTCGCTGTTGACCGCGAAGCTGGCGAACTGGCTGGTTGAGGCCACCAGCCGGTCCACCCCGGTGCGCAGCTCGTACTCGCGGAGAGCGCTCAGCTTGCCTCGCTCGGCGGGCTGATGCAGGTAGATCACGCGGAGCCCGTCCGATGACCAGAAGGCTTGGAGAACTCTGCCGGCGGGCGCCGGCAATGGCTGGTGAGTCTGGGGTCGGCGGCTGGCCAGCCAGAGGCTTCCTTCATGCAGGTACAGGACCTGCTGCTCACGCAATCCCGGCGCCGGGTCGCCCATGGGGGCCGGGCGCTCGACAAGCGTGAGGGCGTTGCCGTTGCTGGTGCGGATCATACGCAGAGACCAACGCCCGGCGCGGGACTCCACAATGGCCAGGTGTCTGCCGTCCGGGGAGAGTCCGAAGCCGGGTTCCCGACGCCAACCCTCGGGTACCCGGTAGATGGCGCGGGCCTTGAGATTGCGTAATGAGGCGCGATATAAAGTCGGGCCGTCAAAGTAGCAAAAACCCCGGTCGTCCGCCGTCAACGTGAAGGCCCGGGGATCGAGCGAGGACGCCTCCGTCAGTTGCTCGCACTCTCCGGTCCGCTCGTCCATGCGATAAAGCTGAAAGGATCCCGAGCGGTCCGAAGCCAACAGCAGGAAGCCGCCCTTGCGCGCCAGAGCGCGGCCGTGAGGCGGCGGCAGGAAGCTCGAATGCGCCGGGTTGGTGAGACGCTCGACCAGAAATTCGGTGGCGGGATCGGCGTACGGGAAGCGCTCGGCGGGCCACAGCCGCCGTTTCTGGGCGCCGACGCGGGGGGCTGCGATCAGACTGATCAACCAGGACCGGCGCGTCCACCCGCGGTCGCGCGGCCCGCGCGCGTTCATCACACACGATCCTAACATGCCGCCCGCCGCGGCTTCCCGATGCGCCCACCCGGCTTAGCGAAGCGAAAGACTGATGGCGGACGACGTCCCCAGCCGGTTGCTCAAGGTCACCGAAACCGATTCGATGGCGTCGGCGAGGCTCGAGACGCTCTTGACGTCACCCTGCAACGTGAACGGAACCGTAGCCGTGAACAGGCTCCCGTATTGCTGGGAGGTGCTGCTCTGATACCACGCCAGGAAGCTGGGTTCGGCGTTCAGCGTGAGTTTGGCCGAGCCCAGATTCTCGCCCGCCACGGCGGTGAATTGAAACTCCATTTGGGTGATGGAACGGCTGGTTGCGTAACCGCTCACCAAGAGCGTCAGGCTGTTGCTGGTCTTCGCGGAAAGCGCGACGCTCAACAACCGCGGCGCGCTTTGGGGCACGGTGAGGGTGAGCGAGGGTGGATTGCCGGGCGTCAGGTTGATGCCTCCCTCGGTCACAAACGACGGCGTCAACACGATGCTGCCTGCCACCGTGCCGGTTTGCAACCGGATCTCGGTGGCGTTGCCGGCGAACAGCGCGCGTGTGGTGTTCGCGGGAATGGTGAAGCTCACGGTGCGCCCGCCCACGGCGAATTGCACGGCGGGGTCCGGACTGAAGACCTCGGAATTGAAGGTCAGCGTCAGAGTGCCGTTCAGAGTCAGAGGGTAAGGCGCCTCGAGGGCCAGTCCGACCGAAACCTGTTGCATGGGCTGCTGCGGGCCGCTGGGGGCGATGAAGCGGTACGCCGGCAGTGGGTCCGGCGGTCCCCCGGATCCCGAAAGCGTGAAGCTTTGGGTGTCAATTCGCAGGGTTGCCGTGGCCACCCCGACTGCGGTCGGGACGAATTGCAGCGTGAAGCGCAGGCTCTCGCCCGGATTGACGGTGGCGGGCAGCGCGGGCACGTCAGCAAGCGAAAACGGGATGCCGGTCGCCGCCAGCGTGATGCTGTTGATCGTCGCGGCGGCGGTTCCCGTGTTGCTGACGATGAAGGTCACGCCGGTGGCGCGTCCCACTGCGACCGGCGTGAAGACCACGGTCCCGTTGGGCTGCACTGCCGTAACGGCCGGTCCGATCGCGTAAGAGTACGTCAGCGCGGCGCCCAGCCCGTTGCCGCTGAGGTCGAAGCTGTCGGCGCCGATGCGCAGGCGTCCCGAAATCCGGCCCGGTTGCGTCGGGCTGAAGAGGACGGTGAAGCTTGCCGAAGCGCCCGGCGCCAGCGTCAAGGGCAGGAACGGCAAGTCAGCCAGGGCGAAGCCCGCGCCCTGGACGCTGATCACGCTGATGGTCCCGTCCGCGTTGCCCGTATTGCGGACGCGAATCGTCACGCTGCTCTTCTCGCCGACCAGCGCGTCGGGCATGGCGATGAGCTGATTGGGCGCAAGGGCCGCGGCGCCCGTGGGAGAAATAACTTCATAGGCGTAAATCGCCCCGGACCCCGCGCCTTCCAGCCGAAAACTTACCTGCCGATCCGCCAGCTCGATCACCAGGCTCCCGCGAGTCGTCGGAAGCTGCCTGGGCGTGAACTGAATCGAGAAGCGGAGCTCCTTGCCCGCATCCACGGCAACCGGCGGCAAGGGCAGGCCGGCCAACTGGAAAGCGTCTCCGGCGCCCGCGATGTTATTCACCGTGCCGGCGCCGCTGCCGCGGTTGGTGACAATGAAAGTCGCGGTGGCGGTGGTGTTCAGCGCAGTCGGCGGGAACGCGATGGTTCCGCCCGGCGCCAGGGGAGTGGCGTTGCCTCCGGGCGGGACATAGCTGAAGCCGAATTCCGGCGCCGTGCCCGTGAGATTGATGGTCAAAGTGGCCAGCGTTCGCCCGTCGGTGTAAGCGATCGCGATCCGCCCCGAGACGCGCGCGCCCGAGGTGGGCAGATATCGCGCGTAAAATGTCAGGCTCTGGTTGCGCGCCAGCGACACCGGCAACTCCGGAAGCCCGCTGACGGAAAAATCGGCGTGGCCCGTCAGCTCCACTGTGTTCACGGTGATCGAAGCCGCCGTGCCTACATACGTCATCGTGATGGAAGCCGAGGCCGACAGGCCGATCGCGTCCGCGGGCAGCGTAACCGTGCCGCCGTCCGCAATGTTGTAACGATTGACGCCCTGCTGCACTTGCAACGTGAAGGGCGCCGTCGCTTGAGCAAAGGCTGCGCTCGTGAAGATCACTGCGATCCCGAAAAGCGCCAGAGGCTTCCGCCGCATCCGTTATTCTCCTTTCCGCGCGGGCACGAACCAGATCCCGGCCTCCGGGCTGGTTTTCAGCACCAGCAACGGATCCGATGGCCCGAAACTCGGTCGGATAAGCCACAGGTCGCGCTCCGACAAGCGGTCCAGGGTGCTGGGCTCGGGGTCAGCAACGAGCCGAGCCATGGGCGCCCGAGCCGCCAGTTCGTAAATCAGCACCGCCCGCTCGGCCCGGCTTGCGATCAGAGCTTGCCTCTGGTCGGGCGAAAGCGCGACGCCCACGGGATCCTCCACGCTCGTCAGCAATTCGGCCGAGGCCTCGCCGGCGTAGTTCCGGATCCACCAGACCTCACCGTTGCTGCCGGCTACCAGCAGATTCGCCCCCGTCACAGCGATCGCGACCGCCTGCAAACCGGGCAGCAGCGGAGAGGCGCCGTCCTGGCCGAGCAGCAGCACGCCCTCAGGCATGCCGGCGATGATGCGACCTTCCGCATCCACCGCCAGCGCACGGGCGCCTGGCAGTCGAACCGCCTCGTCGGCGACAGGCATCCCGGTCAGGCCGCGAATCCGCTGGGCTGCGCCTGTGGCCGTGCTGTAAATGAGCGCCACTGACCCGTCCTCCGACCACACCGCACGGTCAGGGGTGAGCTGCACACTCTCAATCGGGCTCCAGGTCGGCTCAGGGCCCCGCAACCCGGTCACGGCGATCAGTGCGCCGTCCCTGAGCGCCAGCGCCCAGCGCCCACCCGGAGCGACACTGGCCCAACTCAACTCGGTGATGACGGGATCGCCCAAGTAGGCCGCGCCCGGCAAACCCACGATGGGACGCAACGCGCCCGTGCTTTGATCGAAGATGAAGCCGGACACGGGTCCCTCGATTAGGACGGTTTGGGCCGCGAGCGATCCGGCGATGAAGAACCCGAGAAGAATCTTCTTCGTTTTCATGGCCTTCCCCCTTGTTCAACGCGGGCTGCCCACGGTGATGGGGCCGGGAGTGATTGTGATCGGGCGCGCCGCAGCGGGGGCGGAGTTGGTCCCGTTGCCGCGCGTGGCGGCCACGGCGCCGATCACCGCGCCGGCGGCGCCTACGCCGAGCAGGACCTTCCATAAGCCCGAGCGCCCGCCGGACATGCCCGGAGCGGATCCGCCGCGATACACATTGCTCTGGGCGATCACGGCGGACCCCGTCTTGTTGGCCAGGGTCGCCGTCACCTTGATGTTGAAGCGCCCGGCTTCATCGTTCGGCGTGTACCCGCTGGCTCGAGCGCGGCCTTGTTCATCCGTGCGCACCGTTTGCGTCCGCATCCATCCATGAAAAATGCCCCCTGGTCCCGCGGGCGGCAACTGAAACACGACTTCGGCCCCGGCCACCGGCTTGTCATTTTCGTCGCGAACTTCCACCACGGGCGCCGTCGCCGAACGCGTGCGGATGTTGTTCACGGCCCCTTCGCCTTCGATGACCAATACCTTCAGAATCCCGGGCGGCTCGGGCTGCTGCGCCGGCGCCCCTGTCGCGGGCTGTTGAGGTTGGGCCGGCTGGGCCTGGGCCGGCGTGCCCGGTTGCAGCTTCTCCGGCGCCTGGGGCATCGAAGCCCGGCCAGGCGGAGGCTGGGCCACTTGCGGACGAGGGCCTGTCGGTTGTTGGGCGGGCAAGGGCCACGCCAGCAAACCGGCGAGGATAACGCTGAGGACCGTTCTGGGATCCAAGCTCTACCTCCTCGGACGAGTCGCCGTTTCGGAGTTTCAACTCCCGGCTAGTCTGACAGGATATCGTATCGTGCAGGCCACCCAGCGCGGGAACCCATACGTCCAGTCCTTCGGGCGGCTGCTCAAGCCATTAAGACGATGGCCAAGTGGCGTGGTGTTACTCCACAGGCTGCGGTCCAGGCCATCCCGCCTGGATTCAGGCCAACTCCACTCGGGGAGGCGGCCCGTAGTGGATCTTGACCTCCCGTCCGCCGTTGAGGATCGAAAGCCGGGCGGCCTCGATCACCAGCTCGTTGTAGCGGGAGTTGGCCGGCGTGGCCATGACGGCCTGGCTGTCCATCTCCGCCAGGATTTCACGGCGCCTGCGCAACGCCTCCTCGGGCGTCAGGCCTTGAGTTTGCTCCTCCAGGCGGATGGCGCTGCGCAGAATGTACTCCACCGACCGGTAGCCGTAGCCGACCGGCACGAGGCCGGGACCGCCCAAATCCACGTACTGGAAGTAATCCGGACTCGGCTCGGCATAGATGGTCGAACCCGGCCCCCCGGGCCTTCGCGTGTAGCAATACCGTATGCCGCGGTACTGGTCGTCGTGCTTCAGCCAGGCGCCCCTGTCCTCTCCTGCGCAATACATGATCAGGCCCTGACTGTTCGTGCCCGGGCCTTCGTCCGGAAAACCCAGCGCATTCTGGACGTTCAAACAGGCGCCGTTGGACCAGATCACGCGCGCATCCGTCCAAAGGAAACCCTCGTTGCCGTTGGGATAGCGATCGCGGATCCCGTAAACACTAACCGACACCGGCAGCAGGCCGGTGATGAAGTGCACCAGATCCACGTAGTGGCAGCCGATGTAAGTGAAGGCGTCCGAGTTCTCCACCGTGCACCAGTTCTGGAAGTTGGAGTGCCGGTAATACCATTTCTCCAGCAACCAGGCCGTGCCCAGGCGAAATTCCCCGAACAGACCCTCCCGGTAACGCCGGCGCGCGATCAGGGCGCGATCGTCGAACCGCTTGTGATACTCGATGCCGACCAGCAGGCCGCGTTCGCGGGCCTCGTGCTCGATTTCTTCGGCCTCGCGCGCGGTGAGCACCAGAGGCTTGACCGTGAGCACGTGCTGGTCGGCGCGCAGCGCTTCCATGATCACCGGATAATGCAACTGGTCGGGCACCGCCGCCACGACGATGTTGCGCGGCGGCATGCGGCGGATCAATTCCCGGTAAAGCTCCGGCTGCGGGGCGTCGAGGTCGCCCGACAGATCGGGATAAGGGCGGAAGCTGCTGCCGGGAAAAGCCCGCCGCAACGTTTCCGACTCCATGAGCTCCTTGAGAGGCCGTGCGGTCAGCGCGCAAACGGAGATCTCGCCCAGCAGGCCTTGCCGCTGCATGTGCCAGATCGAGGGCAGCAATTGATCGTGCGTGATCATGCCGCCGCCGATAATGAGCACTTGCGGGGCCTTCATCGCACCATCGCCTCCTGCGTCGCCAGGGCTTCGGCAAAGGCCTCGGCGAAGCCGGCCATGCTGTCCTCCAAGGCGGCTTCAGTCAGCATCAGCGGCGGCGCCACCTTGATCGTCGAACCCAGATATCCGACGGGGCTGAACATCAGCACGCCTTTTTCCATGGCGCGCCGCACGACCTCCCAGGCCAAATCGCCATCCGGCTCGCCGGTGGCGGGACGCACGCAAATGACGCCCGCCACCAGGCCTTTGCCCAAAACCGCACCCGCCTGCGGGATGCGGGAAGCCAGCTCGTTGAGCTTTTGGTGCATCAAGGCGCCGACGCGACGGGCGTTTTCCACCAGACCATCGCGCAGGATGGTTTCGATGGAGGCCAGCGCCGCCGCGCAGCACACGGGATTGCCCGTGTGGGTCGAGGTCATGGTTCCGGGCGCGAACTGGTCCATGACCTCGGGTCGCCCGGCCACGGCGGAAATCGGCAGCGAGCTGGAGATGCCCTTGCCGAAGCAGGCGATGTCGGGAACGATGCCGTAATGCTCGAACCCCCACAGCGTGCCGGTGCGCCCGAAGCCCGCCTGGACTTCGTCGCAGATCAACAGGGCCTTGTGGCCCGTGCACCACTGCCGCAGCGCCTGCATGTACTCCACGGGCGCGAAGGCCGCAGTGCCTCCTTGATAGGTCTCAAGCAACACGGCCGCCACGTTCTGGGGCTCCACGCCAAGCTCGTAGAGCGCGCGCTCGAAGCCTTCGAACGAGGTATCTTTCGTCCAGAAGCCGTCCGGGAAAGGAACCTGCACGAAACCCGGATCCAGGTTGATGATCCACTCCTTCAGCGCCGGGATGCCGCCTGCCTGCTGCGCACCGAGCGTGCGTCCGTGGAAGGCCTTGTCGTAGGACACGATAACGTGCTTGCTGCGCCCGCCCTGCTTGACGCCCCAAGCCCGCGCCAGCTTGATGGCGCACTCGACGGTTTCCGAGCCGGTCGTCAGCAAGAAGACTTTCTTGAGAGGCTCGGGCAGCAGCGAGGCGAGAAGCTCCACAAGCCGCGCGCGGATTTCGCTGGGGAAACAATAAGTCGTCAGCAGGCGCGAGCGGGCCTGCTCGGTGATGGCGTCAATGACCTCGGACCGTCCGTGACCCGCATTGGTGATGAGCACGCCACTGGACCAGTCCACCCAGCAGTTGCCCCAGGCGTCGTACACCTGGAAACCTTCCGCGCGGTTCCATACCACCGGGGGCTGGCCCCGCATCGCCAGCGGTTCGTACGCCGCCAGTTTCTCCAGGATGGGAATAGATTCGGGAACGGGCAGATCGGTCACAATCCGGCGAAACGGGGTTTCCACGCGCGGCACGCGCCGCGGCGTCAGCGGATACTCTCGGGCCATAAAGGGTTATTTTAGCGCGCGTCTCCCGCGGCGCCGGGCTGCGGCGCGCCGGTTCTGTCGCACCCGGCTCAGACTTTTTCCGGCACCACGTACGGCTTGCGATAGTCGCGGGTCAGCATCCGGTTGGCTTCGTCGTCGCCCACGAACTTGATCGCTTTGGGATCGAAACGCAGGCCGCGCTTGAGTCGGTAGCTGATGTTGGCCAGGTGGCACAAGGAGGCGGAAATGACGCCGATCTCGACGTCCGCCGTCAACTCCTTGTAGTTGCGGCTGCGGACGGCCTGGAAGAAATTCTCGATGTGCGGAATGGTGTCGCCGCCGGAGGCCTTCTCCTCCATCGCCAGCTCGCGTTTTTCGCCCTTGTACACCTGGAAGCCGGCCCCATCCACCGCCATGTAGCCTTCGGCGCCGAGGAACAGATTGCCGATCGTGTTCTGCCCGCGCGGTTGCAAGCCGTCTTCGCCCCCCGTGATCAGGCCGCGGACCTCGAAGACGATCTCGCAGTCGCCGTAGTCGAAGGTGGCCAGTTGGGTGTTGGGCGTCTCCTGGTCGTCGTCGTAGATGTACTTGCCGCCCGTGGACACCACGTAGGTCGGCCAGGTGATGTCACCCAGCCCCCATCGCGCAATGTCCATCTCGTGCACGCCCTGATTGCCGATGTCGCCGTTGCCCGTGTCCCAGAACCAGTGCCAGTTGTAGCGGAAGCGGTTTTCGTTGAACGGGCGCATCGGCGCCGGCCCGAGGAACAGATCCCAATCCACGCCCGGAGGCACGGGACCATCCGGTTTCTTGCCGATGGAAAGGCGCCGCTTGAAGCACAGGCCCTTGGAGAGATAGACCTTGCCGATCACGCCCTCGCGCAGAAGCTGCATGGCGCGAATCTTGTGCGGGGCGCTGCGGCCTTGCGATCCCACCTGGACCATCCGGTTGTACTTGCGCGCCGCCTCGATCATCTTCAGGCCTTCCCAGACGTTGTGGCAGGCGGGCTTTTCCACATACACGTCTTTGCCCGCCTGGCAGGCCCAGATACTCTGGAGCGCGTGCCAATGATTGGGCGTGGCGATGGAGACGGCGTGAATCTCCCGGTCCTCGAGCATCTTTCTCATGTCGGCGTAGACTCGCGGTTTCAGGCCGGTCTTCTTCTCGACCATCGCCACGGCGCGCTCTTGCGCCGCCTGATCCACGTCGCACACGGCCACCACTTGCGCGCTGGGAATCGCCATGTAATAGCCCAAGTGGGCGCGGCCGCGTCCGCCCAAACCCACGATGCCCACGTGAATGCGATCATTGGCGCCCAGAATTCGGCGCGCGCCGAGGGAAAGCGCCGCCGCTCCCGCGCCGTACAGGAACTCTCGCCGATTGCCTTGGCTCATGCCTGCAATGACCTCCTCGAACTGGTTATGAAATGTGGCGCCGGCCGGGGTGTTGCGCCGGCCCGGCCACCCCGGCGCCGGGGCCACGCTGTCCCGCCAGCCTCGCTGCTGCCGATACCATACTAACGCGGGTCGCGCTCGCGCGCGATCCGCCTCACAGCAAAGGCGAGGGGGCCCGCCAACCGGTTACCGCGAACGAGGCGCACGCTGGTTCGGCTCGGGGATTGGCCGATCCGAACAATATTTCGCAGTCGTGTTTTGCCCGTGGCCGCGCGGCGTCGGCAGCCCTCTGCTAGAATCGTTGGCGGGACCCGATGCGAGGCCTGGTCATCCTCGGGTTGGCGCTGGCTTGGGTCTGGCCAAATGCCGCGTGGATGCTCGCCGCACAGCGTCCCCGCCAGGACTGGCCTCTGCCCGTGGCCGAACCCAAGAAAAAAGAACCCGAGGAACCCACCCAGGTTCTCGAGCTTCCCAAGGAGCCGCCGCCCAGCGTCATCGCCGACAGCACCCGCCTCAGCTTTTATGTCTCCCCGCTCACCGGCCAGGGTTTGCTTTCCCAGCAAGCTCGTCAAACCCTGCGCTCGCTGCTCGGTCAAGTGCGCAACGCTTCGGTGGTGAAATTGCGCGCCTTCGTGGCCGGCACGGGCGACTTGCGGCGCGTGCAGGCGGTGGTCAGCGAGACCTTCACGGAACGGCGCTTGCCGCTGCCCGCGCTCACTGTCGTCCAGGTGGGCGCGCTGCCGCTGGCCGGTGCGCAGATCGTTCTCGAGGCCGTCGTCCAGGAACGCAAGCCGGTGAATCCGCACGGCCTGGCTTTCATCTCCGGACAGGCCGCCACCGCGCCGGATCCCCTGGCGCCTCCGGGGCCGCTGCTGGAAAAATCGCTGGGCGATTTGCGCAACGCGGTCCACGCCGCGGGCTCGACCGAGGAAGACGTTCTGCGTGTCACTTGCTTCATCGCCTCCTTCGACGACTGGAGCCACCTGCGCCAGCAAATGGCCCGCGTGTTCCCGCGCGCGGCCTTGAACCTCCTCCAGCCGCAGCGAGCGCCGACCCGCGCCCTGGTGGAGTGCGAAGCGGTGGCCCGTTTGAGAACTCCGCCCGACGCCCCGCTCAAGCTGATCAACCCGCCGGGACTTGCCCAGTCCCCCTTTTACTCCCAGATTGCGCTGGTGGGGCCGGGTTCTCTGGTGTTCACCGGCGCGCAGTTGGGTTTCCGGTTCACGGAAGAGGACGCCCGGCTGGCTTTCCAGCGCCTGGGTCGCACCTTGCAAGAGGCAGGGGCTTCCTTTCGCAGTGTGGCGATCTCGCACATCTATCCCTTGTCCAGCGCGATCGGGGAAATGCTACGGCGGGTGAGGGGTGAGTTTTACGACCCCAAGGCGCCTCCCGCCTCCACCATGCTGGCCTTCGAGGGGTTGCCCTCGCTGGACGCTTCCTTCGGGGTGGACGTGATCGCGGTACGCGGCGAAACCGCTCCCGCGGCAGGAGCCCCCGGGCCCAGGGCATCTACGCTGCGGCCGTGATCGCCGCCGGGGCGCAGGCGCCTGTCCTCGCGCATGACGATTGGGGTATCTTCAATTAGGAGTTATCGGCATGCCCCAGACGGTTGTAACCTTCGGAGAAATCATGTTGCGCCTGGCGCCGCCGGGCTTCGAGCGCTTTCTGCAATCACCCATGTTCATGGCCACCTTTGGCGGCGGCGAAGCCAATGTCGCAGTGGCCTTGGCCGGTTTCGGGATTCCGGCGCGATACGTGACGATCTTGCCGCCCAAACATCCCATCGGCGACGCCGTGATAAGCCAGTTGCGCGGCTTCGGCGTGGACACTTCCCGGATCGTGCGCGCGCCGGGCCGCATGGGCGTCTACTACGTGGAAAGCGGCGCGAATCAGCGACCCTCCAAGGTGGTCTACGATCGCGATTACAGCGCCATCGCCCTGGCCAAGCCGGGTGTGATCAACTGGGACGAGGCGCTGGAAGGCGCCGGATGGTTCCACATCACGGGCATCACGCCGGCCATCAGCCAGGGCGCCGCGGACCTGGCGCTTGAGGCCGTGCAGCGCGCGCGTGAAAAAGGCCTGACCGTTTCCTGCGACCTGAATTTCCGCAAGAACTTGTGGAAATACGGCAAGTCCGCCCCCGAGGTGATGCGCGAGCTGTTCCGCTACGTGGACGTGGGCGTCGCCAACGAAGAGGACGTACAAATGGCGCTGGGAATTCCGGCCGATGTGGACGTGCACTCGGGCAAACTCGACGTATCGCAGTATCGCGGGCTGACCGAAAAGGTGATGGGCGAGTTCAAGAACCTGAAGCTGATGGCCATCACCTTGCGGGAGTCCTTCAGCGCCTCGCACAACGGCTGGTCGGCCTGCCTGAACAACGGGCGTGAGTTCCTCACCAGCCGCCGCTACGACATCACCCACATCGTGGACCGGGTGGGCGCGGGCGACTGCTTCGCCGGCGGTCTGATTTACGGCCTGCTGACCTTACCCACTCACCAGGAGGCGCTGGAGTTCGCCGTGGCCGCCTCCTGCCTGAAGCACTCGCTGCCCGGCGATTTCAATCGCTTCAGTGTGGAGGAAGTGCAGGCCCTGATGAAGGGCGGCGGGTCGGGGCGCGTGCAGCGTTGACGGTCAGCCGCCGGGTCCGTTGACGGCAGCCGCGCGCATCAGGCGCGCCAGCGGGGCGGCCAGCGCGCGCCGGGCTGCCCCCACCTCGGGCACGCGGAGCAGTTGGCACAACAGGTAATACGTGATCGCGCCGAGCGGGACGCCGAGCGCCACCACGGCCAGGCGGGCCACGCGACCGCTTCCCAGGTGCGCTTCGACCGGGGCGCAGCAGGCCGCCACCACCATTCCCATGGCGGCCGAGGCCAGACCGATTTTCAGCACGCTGGTTGCAAGGCGGCGCCCGTAGAGGCCGCCCAAACGCCGGCGCAATTTCCAGAAGAGGGCGGCCGCAGAAAAGATCATCACGGTCGAGGTCGCCAGCGCCAGTCCCGCATGTCCCATGCCTGCGCGCCGGGTGAGGGTCCAGGCGGCCGCATAGTTCACTGCGATCGAGGCCAGGCTCACCATCATGGGCGTACGGGCATCGCCCAGCGCGTAGAATCCGGGCGCCAGCACCTTGACGGCGGCGTAGCCGGCCAGGCCGACGGCGTAGGCCGTCAGGGCGCTTGCTGTTTGTACGGTGTCGTAGGCTACGAACTGGCCGCCCTCGTAAATGGCCCCGATCATGGCCTGCCCGAGAACGGCCAGCCCCACCGAGGAAGGCAGCGTCAGCAGAAAGACCAGGCCCAAAGAGCGCGACAAGGTATCGCGAAATTGCTCCATGTCGCCGCAAGCCGCGCTGCGCGAGACGGCCGGCAGAGTCGCTGCGGCCACCGCCACGCCGAACAGCCCGAGCGGAAGCTGCATGAAGCGGAAAGCGTAACTGAGCCAGCTCACCGGGCCGTTGGGACCGCGCACCGGGTCGAGGATCGTCGAGGCGAAGTTGGTGTTCACCATGACGTTGATCTGCACGGCGGCGCTGCCGATGATCGCCGGTCCCATCAAGCGGATGATCTGCTGCAAGCCGGGATGCGACCAGTTCCACTGCGGGCGGTAACGAAAGCCGCGCTTCCACAGGCTGGGCAGTTGTCCGCCCAATTGCAGCGCGCCGCCCAGCAGCACGCCGTAAGCCATGCCCTCGATGGGCGGCAGCCCGAGCTGCGGTCCCACGCCGAAGCCGATCAACAGGCCGAAGCCGAGCGATCCCAGATTGAAAAACGTCGAGGCCGACGCCGGCAATCCGAACTGTTGGCAGGCGTTGAGGATCCCCATCGCCTGAGCGGCCAGCGCCACCAGCAACAGGAAGGGGAACATGATCCGCGTCATCTTCACCGCCAGCGCGAACTTGGTCGCCTCGCCCGCCCAGCCCGGCGCAAGCAACCAGACCAGTGCCGGACTGAAAACGATGCCGAGCAGGCAGAGGGCGCCGACCAGAACGATCAGGGCGGTGGCGACCAGATTGGCCAGCTCGACGGCCGCGGCCTTGCCCTTGCGCGCCAGGTACTCCGTAAAGGTGGGGACGAAAGCCGAGGAAAGAGCGCCCTCGGCGAACAGATCGCGCGTGAGGTTGGGAATGCGGAACGCCAGCAGGAAGGCGTCGTAAGACATGCCGGCGCCGAACAGCCGCGCCATCACGATCTCGCGCAGCAGGCCGGTCAGGCGGCTGCCCAGCACGGCCAGCGAAACCACGCCCGCGGAGCGAACGATCTCTTGGTGCGTCGCCTCCCCGACGAGCTGGGGCGCCGCTCGTGGCGAGGACTCGGCGGCGGGGCCGCGGCGATCGTCCTTCATAGGCTGAAACCGTGCTGGTCCCGGTCCGGCTTGATGACCGCGATGTAGCCGAGGTTGCGGTAGAGCTGCTTGTAGTCCAGTCCGAAACCGATCACGAAACGGTCGGGAATTTCGAAGCAGCGGAACTCGACGGGGACCTGCACGATGCGCCGTGGCGTGCGGTCCAGCAGGGTGCAAACGGCAAGCGAGTTGGGGCCGCGAGCGGCCAGCGTTTGCAGCAGGTACCGCGCGGTAAAGCCCGTGTCCACGATATCCTCGACCAGCAGCACATCCTCGCCCTCGATGCTTTCGTCCAGATCTTTGGCGATGCGCACCACCCCGGGCGCCGCCGGCCGGGTCGAGAAGCTGGAGATGGAAAGAAAATCAATTTTGACGGGAATCCGAATGGCGCGGGCCAGCGCGGTCAAAAAGAACACCGCGCCCTTGAGAACTCCCACCAGCTTGAGGTCTCCGTGGCGGTACCGTTCCGAAATCTCCCCGGCAACTTCCCGGATACGGCGTTCGATCTGCTCTTCGGTGAAGAGGATCCTTTCGATCTCGGGGATGTGAGAGGGATTCATCGCGTTTGAGACGGGGCGGGCTCAGGGGCCGGCGGGCGGGCGGCGCCCTGAGCCGGTCGTGCGGAGGCGGCCGGCGCCGCGCTGCTCAGCCCGTACTTGAAGATGAGATTTTCAAAGTCTTTCTGGTAGAAAACCTGAATGTTGACGTCGGGGTAAATCTGCCGCAGTAACTTGATCTTTCGGTTCTTTTTGGTTACCAGCGACTGCTTCATCGTCGTAAGTTCCACGTAAAGGTCGAACTGCGGCAGGTAAAAATCGGGCGTGAAGGACTCGATCACGTTGCCGTGCTTGTCCCACTGCAAGGGGAAAGTCCGCGGTTCGTATTCCCAGGCCACGCGGTAGAAATCGAGCAGGTTGGCGAAAATCTCTTCGCTGGGATGCGAGAAGCGACGGGGTTTGAACGTGAGCTTGCCGGCCGGAGCGATGCCGTAGCGGGAGAGTTTCAGGCGAACCTGGAACTGCAAATGCGCTTCCGCCGCCGACGACAGCAAGCCCTGCTCGACGATGCCGCGCGTGGCGGCCGCCGCCGCCACCACTTCGGCTGCCTCCTCCGGCTCCAGGCGCTCCATGTTGAGCACCAGGTCGAAGGCTTCCACGCGCTGCACGCTGCGCCCGAAACGGCGCCGCCGGCGCAACTTTTCCTCGACCTCCAGTTTTCGCAGCAGCTCCCGCGCGGCGGGCCGTTCCAGGCGGTGCTCGATCATGAGCACGCCGATGCGCCTGGCTTCAGGCGCCACGATATGGATGCGCAGCAGGCCGGGAAAATCCGGCAGCACGCGCTCGGCGCCCTCGGCCGAAACCACGAGGTGGTGCTGGGTGGCCAGGCGCGCGACGATCGAGGTCATCAACTCCGGGTAAGCTCGTTCCGGCAACGTGGTGGACGCGCCGAACTCCTCCTCCATCAAGCCGGCGAGCCGCGTCTCGCTGATCAGCTCGAAGCCCAGGCGTTGGGCGATCAGACGGGCAGTTTCCTCGTGACGCGACCCGGGTGCGCCGGCTACGGTGATCAGACCCATGGCCCGCTGGGGACGCGCACGGCGTGCCGCCGGCGCCAGGCCCCAATCACCGACCATCATACACTTGGCTGGTTGCGGTACGCACGACTGTTCGTTCATTATGCAGGTATGCGAATCACCCGGCGTACCCTGCTGGCGCAATTGACCGCTCCGCTGCTTGCGGCGGCCGGGCGGGAGCTCCGCTGCGACGTGGCCATCATCGGAGGCGGCACAGGCGGTTGCGCCGCAGCTCTGGCGGCCTTGCGTAACGGTCTGAAAGTGATCATGACCGAGGAAACGGACTGGATCGGCGGGCAGCTCACCGCGCAGGCTGTTCCTCCCGACGAGCACCCCTGGATCGAGTCGTTCGGCTGCACTCGCGCCTACCGCGCGTACCGCAACGCGGTCCGGGAATACTACCGGGCGCACTATCCGCTCACCGCGGAGGCTCGCGCCCGCTGGAACCTCAACCCGGGTGACGGCAGCGTCTCGCGGTTGACCCATGAGCCCAGGGTCTCCCTGGCCGTGCTGGAGGCCATGCTGGCCCCTTACGTGAGCGGCGGAAGGCTCCTGGTGCTGCTCAGGCACGTGCCCGTGGCCGCCGATACCGAGGGCGATCGCGTGCGCGCCGTGCGCGTGCGCAGCCTGGAAGACGGCCGGGAGCGCATCCTCCACGCGCCTTACTTCCTGGACGCTACCGAGCAGGGCGACCTGCTTCCGCTGACTCGCACCGAATACGTCACCGGCTTTGAATCTCGCAAGCAGACGGGCGAGCCCCACGCGCCGGACGAAGCCCAGCCGGCCAACATCCAGGCCTGCACCGTCTGCTTCGCCATGGACTACCTGCCCGGCGAAGATCACACCATTGACAAGCCCGAGGAGTACGAATTCTGGCGCGACTACGTGCCCCAGCTTCGCCCGCCCTGGCCGGGAAAACTGCTGAGCTGGAGCATGTCGGATCCGATCACCCTGAAGGTTCGCTCCGTGACCTTCGATCCCCTCGCCGCCGGGCCCACGCCCGGCAAGCTGAATCTCTGGATTTACCGGCGCATCGCCAACAGGCGGAATTTCGAGCCGGGCGCTTATGCCAGCGACATTACTCTCGTCAACTGGCCGCAAAACGATTACTGGCTGGGTAACTTGCATGAGGTAAGCCCCGAAGAAGCGGCGCGCCATCTCCGGCGGGCTAAACAATTGAGCCTCTCCCTGTTGTACTGGATGCAGACCGAGGCGCCGCGCCCGGACGGGGGTCAGGGCTGGCGCGGCCTCCGGCTGCGAGGCGATATCGTGGGTACTTCGGACGGCCTGGCCAAGTATCCCTATATTCGCGAGTCCCGGCGCATCCAGGCTGAATTTACGGTGCTCGAACAGCATGTGGGAACGGACGCCCGCGCTCAGCTCACGGGAAAGAAACCCGAGGAGCTGACCGCCGAGTATTTCCCCGACTCGGTAGGCGTGGGCAGTTACCGCATTGATCTGCACCCGAGCACGGGCGGCGACAACTACATTGACGTCAGCTCGCTACCGTTCCAGATCCCCTTGGGCGCTTTGATTCCCAAACGGGTCGAAAACCTCTTGCCGGCAGCGAAGAATCTCGGCGTGACCCACATCACCAACGGTTGTTACCGGTTGCACCCCGTGGAATGGAATATCGGCGAAGCCGCCGGCATGACCGTGGCGCACGCGGTCGCCACCGGCCACCCGCCGCGGAAGATCCGCAACGACAAGAAACTTCTGGCCGAATTCCAGGCGAAGTTACAGGCGCAGGGCATCGAAATCGCTTGGCCGCGGTTGACGCCGCGGTGAGCGGTCATGGTACTCCCAGGACCGTCATCTTTGCGTCCGGCAGGCGATGCGCCGCGCGGTTGAGCTATAATCAATTCAGGTGGTCTTTCTTCGGAGGTTACTCGAATTTCGTCCCATGCGTCTGCGACTGCTATCTGGTTTGGTTTTGCTCACAAGCGTTTCGGTCGAAGCCAGTTTGATCGTACTTTCCAACAACACGCCGGGTGATGATTTTTTCACGAACTCGGCCCCGATCAATCAAGGCCAGGCGATCGGGACCTCGGGTTGGTTTTATAACAACGTCCGCAATAGCGGGGGTGTTGGCATTTCCGGCAGCTTGCCGTGGAACACCACGGGTTCCGTGTACTTTATCAGCCCGAGTGGCGCGGCAAAAGCCGACATCGAATACTTGGCGGGAGGAGTCAACCTGGGCGGGAACTATCTCGCCACGGGCAGCCTGGGACGGTTCGCCGATTTGCAGGCCTTTTCCTACCGCTGGTACCGCGGTACGACCAGCACGGCGGCCGCGCACTTGCATCCGGTCATCCGCGTGCTGCTCGATGCTGACGGTAACCTGGCTACGATCGGGGATCGCGGCGGTCTGGTCTTCGAGAGGGTGTATCTGGGCTTGCCCACGCCCAGCGGCCAATGGGTAAGCGACCTGATCACGCCTTCGACGTATCTCTGGAACTTCGGACTCGGCATCGGATTCGCGGCGAACATCAACAGCACCCCTTACGCTTACGACGCGACCCTGGCCGAATGGCAGGCCTACTTCCCGAACGCGGTCATCCTCGGCTTCAGCGCCGGGGTGGGCAGCGGCTGGAACGGCGTCTTCACGGGCGCCGTGGACGACATCTCTTGGACCATCGCGGGAGTGACCACCAGCACGAACTTCGAGGTGCTCCAACCCGTGCCCGAACCGGGAACCGCTTGGCTTATTGGAGTTCCTTTGGCCCTGTTCTTGGCGCGCCGCCGCTTCTCTGCGAAGCAGCCCCGCAGATTCGACCCGTACCGATAGCGAGTCGCTTCGGCTCAGCGATTCCATGCCGCGAGGGAGCCCTGTCTGCTGCCAGGGGCATCCGCCGCTCGGCCTGCGAGCCGCGCCCTCGGAGTTAGTAGACTAAGGGATGATGGAGGAGGCTGAGCTCGAGGCGTTGTTGGAGGATCTTGAATCCGACCGAGTCGAACGGAAAGCGTCCCTCGCGGATCGCGAGCGGATCCGGGAAGCGATTTGCGCCTTCGCCAACGATTTGCCGGGCCACGGCCAGCCGGGCGTGATTTTCGTCGGGGTTGACGACCGAGGTAACTGTGTCGGACGCCCCATCACGGACGACCTGCTGCGCAGCCTGGCGGACATGCGCTCGGACGGAAACCTTGTCCCGTTCCCCACGATGGTTGTGGAAAAGCGGCGGCTGAAAGGCTGCGAGCTGGCGGTTGTGATGGTATATCCTTCGCAAGATCCTCCGGTAAGGTGTCGCGGGCGTGTCTGGGTTCGTATCGGCTCCCGTCGGGCGGTAGCCAGCGCGGAGGAGGAACGCCGGCTCATCGAGCGACGACGCTCGCGACAGCAGCCTTTTGATCTTCAACCCGTGGGCGGGGCCACCATGGACGATTTGGATCTCGATCTTTTCAGGCGGGTGTATTTGCCTGCGGCCGTGGATCCGGAAATCGTCACGCGCAACGACCGGGAAATCGAGGAACAATTGGCCTCATTACGCATGGTATCTTCCTGTCGGCCGCCGATTGTGCCCACAGTCTTGGGAGTCCTCGTTCTCGGCAAGGACCCGACGGGTTTCATCCCTGCCGCCTATGTGCAGTTCGTGCGGTTCGATGGAACCGAACTGACCGATGCTGTTTTGGACGCGGAGAAAATCAGCGGTCCGCTGCCGGAGCTCATCCCAAAGCTTGAGGCCAAAATAGAGTCGCACCTCCGGAAGGCGCGCGATGTCACGTCCGGGCCGCGGGAACTGGTGATGCCCGATTATCCGTTGGTCGCTCTCCAACAGGTCGTGCGTAACGCCTTGCTCCATCGAAACTACGAAGGTACAAATGCGCCTGTGCGCATAAACTGGTTCGCCGATCGAATCGAGATTCACAGCCCCGGCGGGCCCTACGGCCAGGTAAGCCGCGAGAACTTCGGACAACCCGGGGTAACCGATTACCGCAATCCGCATCTGGCGGAAGCGATGCGCAATCTGGGTTACGTGCAAAAATTCGGTGTCGGCATTCCGCTGGCGCGAAAGGCATTGCAGGAGAACGGCAATCCGCCTCTGGATTTCGCCGTTGAGGATAACTATGTGATGGCCGTGATTCGGAGGCGCCCGTGACGGTTCCGGTGGTCGCGTTTTTCAATAATAAAGGGGGCGTGGGCAAGACATCGCTCGTCTATCATCTCGCCTGGATGTACGCCGACATGGGGATCAATGTGGTGGCCAGTGATCTGGATCCCCAGGCCAATTTGACTGCGATGTTCCTCGAAGAGGAGCGATTGGAGCACCTGTGGGAATCCGAACGCACGGTGTACGGGTGGCTGCGGCCGCTGCTGCGAGGCGTGGGAGACATTTCCGACCCGGATCCGGAGAGAATCGAGGATGGGCCCTCGTTACTGGTGGGCGACCTGCGCCTGTCTGAGTTCGAGGAAGAGCTGTCCAGTCAGTGGCCCAACGCTTTGAGCGGCAATGAACGCGCTTTTCGAGTGTTGTCGGCATTCTGGCGGCTGATGCAGAAGGCGGCGCAGCTTTGCGAGGCAAGCTTGGTGTTGATGGATTTGGGGCCCAATCTCGGCGCCATCAACCGTGCCAGTCTGATCTCAGCCGACTATGTGGTAATCCCCCTGTCGCCCGACCTGTTTTCCCTGCAAGGTCTCAGGAATCTGGGACCTACGTTTCGTCGCTGGCGTCGAGATTGGAAAGACCGGCTTGACCGCAAACCCGGAGTGCAACTCGAGCTGCCGGAAGGCAGGATGGAACCGATTGGTTACGTCGTCATGCAGCATGGAGTGAGACTGGATCGCCCGGTGAAGGCCTATGAAAAGTGGATCGCCCGGATCCCGGAGGAATA